>Ga0099823_1004020_pt1 | contig 14212 bp, 12 predicted proteins | sample CowpearedBW_FD_76831 | JGI IMG/M metagenome (GOLD analysis project Ga0099823, IMG submission 76831) | Root nodule microbial communities of legume samples collected from California, USA - Cow pea red BW | ecosystem: Host-associated > Plants > Roots > Nodule | place: USA: California | collected...
CCTTCTGTAGTTGATGATGACAATTTTTTCCTTTTGAATGCTTCTCTATTAGGATTTTCCTTGCATCTTATCAAATGATTCCTCATCCCACTTGTTCCAGCCAAATATTTAATCAAATCACCATAGTAATTGCACTTAGCCTTCTTCTCAGAATAAGGATTTTGTTTGGTAAAATGCCCCTACACATCTGACTAACCTTTACTATGCTCAGTTGACGATGTAGCCATGCAAGGAGGTAAAGGATCAATCCTAGGAGTAGTTGGTGTGAGAGTTTCAACAGTTTCTGGCAATGTAAAATCCATTTGATCCTCTTCTTATCTATTTCTTTGCCTCTGTTTATGCCTCTTCGCCACTTCACTCTTACCCTCTTGAAGTTCTGAGCTTCTTCTACATGGAAGTGAGGATCAAGACCACAAATAGCCATAGAAGCATCACAAACCGACCAAGAGCACTCATGGTATTCTTTCCTGCAGAGACAATGAAGAAAATAACCTAATAAACAAACTTCATTGTGTCCATCCACCAAACAAAAGAAACCGAGGTTTCACTTACTGTGGGAAAAAAACAGAGTTGAAAGGCTAAACTTGCAGGCATTGTTAAAATATGGATCAGACAAAAATGAGATCACCCAGTTGAATCATGATGATGATTTGTATCAAACAAATCACTTACCATAACAAGGCTATAATTTATTGTTTAGGTGGACCTCTAAACTCATCATTGATCTTGTGTTCCAGAATCCATATAACTATCCCAATGAAAAGAAAGAAACATGCAGTCACAATTAAGAGGAGTAAACGGCTGCAGGAAAGCCCAAGCACCAAAATTAATTTTTGTGAACGGGGTCACCAACAAAGTATTGTACCAAGGAAATGTACTAACTTAGTATGCATAGAGGATCAGAATTATGACTCATGCCTCAAACTGATTTTAACGAAAACATAGAGACAAGTGATCTAGAGGAAAAAGGGAGGGAAACAAAGAAAGCTTGAAGTTATTGACAAAGTATAGAACAATCAACAATCCAGAACTACCTTTTTTTGTATAGCATGAAGCATTCTAGAAGTTGCCATAAAAATGAATATAAAAGCAAGACAAATAAGTCTAAAAGAAAATATACCTAACTTTTCACGAACTTTCTCAATGACCTCTTCCGACACTAGTCCATTAGGTGAAAAGGATGCATTGCATAGCCTATAAAGTCTTTGAATATAATATGGCATCTTGCATACTTGAGACCAAGTTATCTATTCACTTAGACCAAAATCCCCAGGGTCAGCAAGCTGATAACACCTTGTAAGTGGCTTACTGATTGCAATAGGGACTGGATATACAATTAGATAACAACCATATTTTAGCCTCAGAATCCCATAGAAGTAAATAAACAAATATCTAACAAAATGGATTAGAAGAGTAAAAGTATTATATGTTGAACTTTCTCCTTCTCCAAGCTTCCATTCAATATTAGTATCACTACCTAAGCAACTTTTCTCCCAGAACATTCACCATACATATACTTACCCTCACACAAATTACTAAAAGTGACACAGGAGACCAAAACATCATAACTATTACTACATTACTTGAAGACAAAGTAAATTCATGCTTATTAAGCATCAATTCATTACTTTCTTTTATTATGAAGACAAAGTCAAGTAATAAGAGACTTGAAAGTCAAACGCAAAGTTATCAGATTCAATTATTTAGCATGCAGTGAAAAGTTTGCTTACTATCAAACCCTATAAGAAAAAAATGGGATATTTTTAAAACTACTTATTCAGACAATTCTTGCATTTATTTTTAAAGAAGAAATCCATGTAGAATCCGATTGACCAAGAAAACTAAAAGTAGCCGTGAATTTTCTTAAGAAATCAATACAAATAAAAACTACTCCAATCTCATCACTTTAAATTTGAGTGAATGAAGCATGATTTACTGTCATGGTTAAGTCATGGTTAAGTGGATAAGTGAGATGATGTCTATGTTTTGTTTATATTCTTTGGTATCCCTAATTTATAAAACATTGGAGATATAAAATAGAATAAATAATATATCAATTTACTCTACCATTCAATCAAAACTCAAAATCACAAATGAGCATTGCCTTTTATACTAATCATTACATTAAAATAAGCCCAAAAAAGAGTTTGATGCCGAAACGCAACCTATTTTGTTCAACTTTTGCAACAAATTGATTGGTAAGAAACTGCATAACATAAGCCCAAAACAGAGCCTGAACCAGAAACTCAACTAATTTTGCTTTTTGTGTCAGCTTGATATGTTTGGTTGTTTCAAATCACAAGTTATTGCATAGAATGTTCAAATCACAACAATAGAATAGAACAACATAAATGTTTTAATACTATCAACGAGGTTGTTGCATTATGTAGCATATCTATTCTACTAGTCAACTTCACTAACCTGAAACTGGAAGCCAAAAATCCTAATTGGGAAATAGTAAAATCTCCCAAATTTCCCAGTAAAATCTGCTCAAACTAGATTTCCCAATTGGTTTCAAGTTGTTGACGAAGAAATCCCTAACAGGTTCATCCCAATAAAAGATTAGAATGATTGAATTGGAGAAAAAAGAAGAAGCGAAATGAAAACCTAAAAATATAAAGAGATAACCTTCGACGACGGCAACCTTCGACGACGGCGCGACCTTTGACGGTGGCACGACCTTCGACGGCGACGAGGCGATGGAGATAGGGAACTTCGATTTGTCTTGGATGTGTCTGTGTGTGTAACTGCTTGTGGACCGAACACTGCTTGTACACCGAATGAGATTCAAGAGAAAGGAAAAATTACAGTTCATTGCACTAGGTGTGAACAGTTAGCTGTTTGCAGTACAGTTTTTCAAACTTTAACCAAAGAATAATACAGTTTAAATTTACTATTAGTAATTTAGTTATTTTCGGTTTAAAACAATACAGTTAACTTAAGTACGGTACAATTCAATTATTCTTTTGCAGCCCTAGTTGTGATGCGAGCATGAGAAAATGTTATGGACTGAGAAGATGAGTTTAAGTTTAACGATTATATTAATCGTCTTCAGCTTGTTTGCCAGTCATGACCTCTATTATTTGAATATGTTAATGACTCCTAGATCATTCCTTATAAGAAATACTTTGTCAAGGCCTAGACAAACAAAGTTTTTCATTTAGGGAATACAACATCAAACAAGTATGTTTGCATCTTATTTATTCCTTTTTTTATTTATGGTTGAGTCTGCTTACTAGAGCCTCAAGAAAGTTCTTGGAAGTAGTATGGGAGACCTATGCTCGTGTTGGGATAAGTGATTCTTACAAGGCATTGAGTTATAAAATATTAGTGGGATATGTTTCAAGATTTTCCTTAAGACTCCTTGCTCTGGAGTTAGAAAGAGTTAAGAAAATATGATTTGATACTAGTCTTTGTGGTTGCGTTTTGAGACAGACTTATGGTCTTCCATGTGCTTGGGAATTAGCACGATATGACCTTAGGATGATTCCTTTGCAAGAAATTCATGTAATGTGGACTTGGTTGACCTTCTCAAATGTGTTTTCTTCACACTTCGAAGGGCAATTATTTATTGAAAGGGAACTTGATCTGGTGCTTAATTATTCAAAGACATTGACATTGCAGGAAAAGTGGCCATCAAACAAAAATTACTTGACATAGTTTGCCCTTCGATGACATCAATGTTGCCGCTAGTGAGTAAAATTAAAACGAAGGGTGCACCTAAAAGTCATCGATCTAAGAAATCAACCAAGTGTAATCTCTCATATTTTGAGCATGTTGATGCCTTCATTGCGAATTCAAGACAAAAAACATATTAAAGGCCAAAGGTGTAATGCAAGAAAAGATAACACCCATGCTAGAATAGTTCCATCCTATTTGTCAACCTTACATAGAGGATGTTGTGGATGTAGTGGCTAATGGTCATTGTGGGTAAAGATGCATTACTGCATTGCTGGGGATGGGTGAGGAATCATGGCCCCTAATCAGACATGATTTGTACAAAGAACTTAGTCAGTGGCGAGATGAATATGCAACATTAGTTGGAGGCCATGATCGTTTAGAAGAACTAAGAAAGTCTTTGCTAGTTCATTCACCATCAAGGGTATGACTTCGATACACTAATGTTGAAACTTATTTAATAATAAATTTTTATGATTTTGTTTGATTATAATTTGAATACTAATAAACAGGAGATGAGGGACAAGTGGATGACTATACCTGACATGGGGTATGCGATTGTTAAGCGATATAATGTAATCCTAGTGTCTCCACTGATCATCAATAGTAGCAAAGTCCAACTACTATTTGAGTCACGTATCCGTATCTGACACGTATCGGGTTCGATACTTTATGATACTTTAACAATATTTATTAATGAAGTATCTAACGTATAAAATAGTAGTACACTACAATAAAATCTTTGAATAGTGACCAATTTTAGTGACAAAAAATAAGTAGTCATTATATAGTGATTAAATTGATAACTAAAATAGTTCCAAAAAATTATAATTGGTCTCTAAATTGATAATTAAAATAGTTTCAATGATGAATTGATTTTTAAATTGGTCACTAACATTAGCTACAAGGTTTTGACAACCAAAATAATTGGTCTCTAATTAGAAAATTTGAATTCACACATTAACAATCATATATTTATTATGTTTGTAAGAATTATTGTACATTTTTCATTATTCATATATCACGTATCTATCACGTATCGTATCCTATTATTTTAAAAATAAACGTATCAACGTATCAGATATGTGTCGTATCCGATATACGTATCGTATCTGTGCATCATAGGTCACAACACATGTTTCAGCAACCATGCCACCAAGCCTGGGGAACCTAGAAAACATGACAGATACAACAATTGGTCGAGCAGCTCTATGTGATCCATATGGGCACCAAATCACCCCATCATATGTTAAAGCATCCAACTGGATTTTAATATCATGTATATTGGAAATAACGCATCTAATGACATAACATGTTGCACGGGGTTCAGTCTCCACATATGTATCACGTAACTGCTTCCTTCCCAATTTAGGGAAATGCTCGTATATCCAACTCTATGTGAAATAACATTTCACTTAACTACTGTGATATAAAAGAAAACAAAAAGTAAGATATTCAAAAAAAGTTTAATATATGTGGGTAGCTGTAAAAGAGGCAAATATCCAACTAATTGTTTTGTATTTGCAAAGCTAGCATCTCTAAGCTACTCATAAAAGTAGACAAGAGCAGCAATTCCCCAAACATATTTACGACATGTAGGGAGATCTCTAAACAACTCTAGGTAATGGGTCCGAACAAAAATGGTGCTCTTATTAGCAAATATGGTGCATCCTACAAGGTACAAAAGATATGCTCGTGCAGTAAACTCTCATAATTGGTTTTTGCAACAGTTGTTATAGAGGTCTCTCAGCCAACTAAGTCTAACCTGTGCACCACAATAATGATTCAACTCATTCGAAGCCATAGCCTGATCAACACCAAGAAGTGTCATCATAGCCTGAATTTAATCTTCATATTCAAGAGGTTCAGTTGGGCAAAACTCTTTGGTTATAGGAAGGTGAATGAGCGACCACACGTCATTTAAAGAGATAGTCATCTTACCAATTGGTAGATGAAAACTATTTGTCTCAGGATACCATCTCTCAACAAAACCCAAGATCAACCCAGTATTGGGGTAATCATATAAAATATCGTACCTAGACATTAAACCAGAATTCAACACAAAAGGCTGAATAGAAGGGTGAGGTTGTCCAAATCTTTTAATTTGTTTAGAATGAGAGATTAGTTTCATAACTCGATCCTAAGAAAAAAAACATAAAACAATAAAACAACATAATAATAATAAAAATAAAACATTTATAAAAACTTCTAACTAACCTTATGTTCTCATATGATACGTGCAACATGATCAACATATCGAGTCAATAACCAAGTATCAAATGGAACACCAGGGAATCTTGCTCCATCATTACCAATCCCCTGCTCTTGGTCCTGACCAACATTAGCATCCTCGTGCTCAACAACATCCTCATCCTCATGATCTGATAGTGGATTTTGGTCACATAATGCGGGTATACTCTGTTGACCCCTTCTATGAGCTGAAGTAGTTGGTCTCCTCCATGTAGCACCTTATGCAGAACTCTCAAGTAGATCGTGTGTACTGCGTTTAGATAAAGAACCTCGTGTCCTAACCATATCTATAAAATTGAAAGTTTGAGTAACCAAACATAACACAACCAAATATAAAACAATTTCAGGAATCAAGAAACAAGAATCTCTCCCAAAGGTTGCATATATATAATTATATAATTTATAACATTAAAATTTTTTAGTATTCCACTAATCACAATCACAATAGAGAAATATCCAGAAATTATTTTCATTATAACATTCCACAATGAGATCTATGATACATAAAAAACACTCAATACACGCATAAAAAAATATTGAAATTGAAAGATGTCAAAAACTGAAATGGATGTGGAGAGAGAGCTCGAAAACTAAAAATAAAATTGAAATGGATGTCGACATCCACAATTCAAATTCTGAAGTGGATGTCGACATCCGTAATTAAAGAAAAAAAAAACTAAAACGGATGTCGACATCCGCAATTGAAAGCTCTGAAGCGGATGTCGACATCCGCAATGTAAAAAAACAAAAAAAAGAAACGGATGTCGACATCCGCAATTCAAAACATCTTAAGCGGATGTCGACATTCATAATGAAAGAAAAAAAATTGAAACAGATGTCGACATCCGCAATTGAAAGCTCTGAAGCGGATGTCGACATCCGTAATGTAAAAAAAAAGCAAAAACGGATGTCGACATCCATAATTCAAAATATCTAAAACGGATATCGACATCTACAATGGCCATTTTCATAAAAAAAAAGTGTTACAGAGCTAGACTTCTGCATTTGAGAAAAACATATTCAAACATCATTTTTATACTCAATTAAACATGGATCTATTGCACAAAGTAAACATTCATGTGATTATCTAACAAAATATAGAATAAGTTACTGGATTTGAAGCAAAAATTGGATGTGGAGGCTGCGATGCTTGTGCTGCTGAGAGGAAGAGAAGATATGGAAGTGCATCACGAATAGAAGAGAATGAGAAAAAGGGTTAGGTCAATTAGATATTTGAGGTGCAGGAGGTGGGTCTGGGTATTCATTTGGGGGTGCAGGAGGTGGGTGGGTATTCATTTGGGGGTGCAGGAGGTGCATCAGAGAAAATTAATTTTTTTTCTCTTTCTACTTTTACCTTTTACTAAGGAGCAAAGAAGGAAGCTAAATAATTTTTGGGGTACTGGAGAAAGGCTTCGGGGTGCAGGGAGAAGCCCCCTTCCCTAATGCATTGGAAGACTTCATATGGGCCAAAGTAGTAAGAGACAAGTCTCTAGTCACCAAAGTAGAAGTGGTGGTTGGTTATTGTAGCTATTAAATATAGATCACATCTCTAATGCATCGTTGCATAAAGAGTGAACAATAGAAAGAGTCAAGTTAACCCAAGTGTCTTCCAATGATCTTAATCGAAATTCCACTAAAGAACAACATTTATAAGAATATACAAAAAGGTTATAACATAAACAATAAAGGATGACAATTTTTAGAAGACAGTAACCAATATAAAGACCTAAAACAGATAACACAAAAACAAGTTGATTTTCCAACTTTCCAAATGATTGTTATTCAATTACCTTTAAAAACCAGAGAACTCAAACTAACCAAATACCACTTTGATTAATTTGTTAAGAATCTTATTCCTTCCAACACATATATAACTAAAGAACTGTTAACACCCAATTTCGTCCAGGTGAATAAATGTATTTTCAAAAAATAAAAATAAAAGTAAAAAATAAGGTAAAACAAAATTTTCTTCGAATATTTTTAAACTTTAATTTTAGAAAAAAAAAGAAAAAAACTAGAAAAAAAAGAGAAAAAAAAAGAAAAAAAAAGGAGGAAGAGCCCAATTTGTTATGAGCCCAATAACTCAAATATTTTCTACTTTTGTTCCTAATAGAGAAATTAGTTATATAATAATAATTAGAGGCAATATCTCTTCAAATGGTAAGAATCAATATTATTAATTGGGATTGATTTTGTGCTCTGATTTGTTACTGATGATGATTGATTTTGTGCTCTGTTTGGCTGCGATTTGATCCCCATAATTTGCTACTATCATGACCAATTCCTTCTTTATATTGTTCATTACAATTAAGGCTAAGATTGCATTGATATTGCAAGGTGTGAGTATAAATACGCACTCTGTCAGGACCAAAAAAAAGATTCTCGACACTTCTCTAATTCTTTCCTCTCATCACTCTCACATACACCCCTCCTCTATCATCTCTCTTAAAAAAAACATATTGGAGGAGGTAGAAAAAAAATAAGAAGATAGTTATAATGTAGGGAACAAAAGATCGATAAAGAAGAGGAGGAACTGGAAAGTTTAAGAGGTATGTCAGTGCCAAATTTTTTCATTTATTCCTTCCCAAATTTTCACTATATTTTGTTTTAATATTATATGTTTTTTCACCTTTTTGTCTTATTCTAAAAATCATAACAAAAAATAGTTTTTCTCTTTTCTATAGTGTTTGTCTAACACCAATTTTAAAATAATTCCAAATAGTAAAAGTTTAAATGAAAAAATTTTCAAAATTATAAAAAAAATCAAATCAAAAAGGTTCTCAAATAGTTTTTCATAAAGAACTACGTAACCATGATTCTCCATTCACATGGAGATACATAGGAGCGAGGATTAATCCTTGTCGGGCCCAAAAAATCAAAAAAATAGTTTTGTTGTTTTTTTGTACATTCTTTTGTTAACATTTTTTGGGAAAAATAAATATTTAAAAAAACCACATAACTTTTGCACATTTAATTAAAGGTACCGTCTTAGGACGGGCGCTGTGGGGTGCTAATACCTTCCCCACGCGTAACCGACTCCCGGACTCAAAATCTGGTTTTTCGCAGACCTTGCTCTTTTTTATGGTTTTCCATAGTTTCCTATAATAACTATGGTGGCGACTCCAAACTCTCTATTTTTACAAATTTTATTTTTTGGTTCGCCGTCCCGTCGCGATTTCGGTTACGACAAGAACCAAGTTATACTTTATCCATTCCAACACATATATAATTAAAGTAATAATATACGTCCTATATTTTTGTTAAGCAAAAAAAGTTTGAAGGATTTGAACTAAGTTAGCATTTAAGTAATTTAATTCATTTTTGTTCCAACACATTTACAAATGAAAAGCATATTAACACTTATGTTGCTCCAATGCGTATACAAGTTAAGTGTTCTATTATATTACACATGTTCTAACACATACAAGTGTGAAGATTAACAGTTTCACTTACATAGAAGATTATCATAATTTAAACAAATTGCTACAAACTCTAAATTAAAATTCAAGACTGAATTTCTAACACATGTTCTAAGTCAGTTCTTAAAGAAAAGTTCAAAATTCAAGAAAACTAGATGAAAATAGGATCTAATTAATAAGTTAAAGAACAAATCATTTACTTACATTTCATTTTACAATCCAATAAGAGATTATACAAAATCAATCAAAGACATTTGGTCTTCCATGAGAAGGTAACATAAGACAAAATGAAAAGAAAAGTAAATTTGTGGCAATCACTTAGTGATTTGAACGATGTTCTTCGCTGGTGGCAATCACTTCTATTGCGGATCATAGATTCTCAGTACTTGCTTCTTATATGTGTGCAAATTTACCCTAGTTTTCATGCAGAAATTCAAGAGATTTAAACTTTGTTTTTATTCGTTAATTACTCAATGTTAGGGGTGGCAATTAGGGCTTGGCCCATCGGGCCGGCCCGTAGTCCCGTGGAAAAAACGCAACGCGGGCCATGACAGTGAGCTCGCAGGCCCGTATAGACCTGGCTTGCATAGGTCTGCGGCTCGCGCAGGCCGACCTGCAAGCCCGCATAAATTTTTTTTAAAAAAAAACTTGTACTTGTGTATATTAATTACTTCTTTTATGGACTCTTGCATTAACGTTTCAAATTCTTGTATAATTGGAGAAGACAAGTATTATGTAATTTTTAAAGTGCTAAAATTTAAAGAATACATTGTGTATGTCATAGTATGAATATGATGAAAATGTTGAATTATGAATTTATCATCCCCAAAATCTTTACTTAATTTTGTGAACTTCTTCAAGTTTCCCAATTTTTAAACATTGAAAGTTTTATCATAAAAATTTTAAAAAAATTAAATAATTAAAAAAAAACAGGTCGGCCCGCGGAATCGCGGGTCAAGGAGTATGCAGCCCGCATAAAGTGTGCAAGGCGGGGCGGGCTAGCCCGCGTTGTGCGGGCCTTATGCGGGCCGGGCCTAAACGGGTCGAGCCAGCCCGCATTGCCACCCCTACTCAATGAGAATAATAACATTTAATTTAATAAAAAAAATTCCATGAATCTCCCTTAAATCAACAACTAAGACAAGGAGGTACAAATAAGGAGGTACAAATAAGGTCCTCCTAGCGATACACAACAAATGTATCCTCAAATAATAACAAAATACAAAAGTCTACAAATACTCTAATCATTTTGGGCGATAACAAAGTGCATTGAGTATTGTACTCATCGGACGAGTTAAGCATAAATAACTAAAACGCCTTCATCATAAGATATAAGAGTGTTGAACGACTACTCAATTTCACCAGATGAGCAAAGTGATGTGCTTACTAGACATTGTGAATATTACATTTAACAATCATCGATCAAATTGCACTAATTAGACAATATATGCATCAGATGCATCTAACACTTTTGTTCTTATCTATAATCATTTTTCTTTTTCCTTATCAAGAACACTTTACTTTTAGTCACCATGCTTGCAATATTAGCTTCTTTTGTACCACTGTAAACTATCCAAAATTACTTTGTCTTATTGTAACGTCCCAATTTAGTAGAATAATTCTAATAAATAGAATGCCACATGATTATAGTACAAACTAGAGCACCGACATAAAGTATATTAGAATTAACTTTTTTCAGTTATCCCAAATTATACTGGAAGGGAAACTCGAAAACACAACACAATGCCATAAATAGAATCTAAACAAAGATTAGATTAAACTAGAAATTTGCTCATAGAGCAAGAAACTACAAAATAACAGTACATAAGAAGAAAGGCTCAACAATGAGCGATAAAGGATCCAGGAAGCCTAACTACACCGCAACCTCCCCGCCAACATCACGATCACCAAGAGGTCTCCACATCTGCTCACACCAAGGATTTGGTGATCATCGCAAAAGGAAAAGCCAAAGAAGAGAACAGACACAAAGAGAAAGGATAAGCTAGTGTAAAATAATTTTCAACATGTGATAGCAAGTAGATACTTAAAACAGATTATAAGCATGCAACACAGTAGGCACTTAATCATGTGATAGCAAACAAGCAAGACTCTAAGACTCAATATCCGGATCATACTCTTGATATAGAATTCTAAAGGAAGTATGCACCTGTGCTGGTTTCTGAACTCTACAAAGTCTAGACACAAGGGGTTATCACCCAACCACACACATGGTTAATCCTCTAATGTCTTGGGCCCAATATGTCCCAAGACTAGGACCTCCTGCCACTCTCACCACATAAATTATTCTGCTCTATGTGAGCGCGAACGATTATTAGAGTTCAAGATACATTCCTTTATCTAGACATCTCCTATATCAAGGTATACACTAACCACCATCACCAAAAGTTTCCCTTGAAACTCTTTTACCAACAATTTTCACATGGCATCTCAATCATTCAAGTCTCATGCCAATCCACCACCAACCAAAGAAGTCATGTTTTCCATTTCATACTCAACATAACAAGATTTCATTTAATGTCATACTTTATAAATGCATACCATTGACATACATATATCACAAAATCGTATTCATCCCAAATAAGTGAGTGCCAACATTTAAGTACTTGCAATTCCATATAATCAAGCACAACACACACACAACCATAATTCTTACACCAAAATTCCTAAGAAAATTTATTATCGCAAAACCAAAATCACTGCAGTAATGCGTGACACATTTCTCAAGCTACAGACATCTAATCGACTATCCAACCGGTCAAACCACAAAATAGCATGTTATGAACCAAATGTCCAAATTTGAGCTCAATCCAACGTTTAATGAGTCGGGAAAGTCAATTTTACTAAAACTGCGCATATCAGAAAAAAGGCATAGTCGCCGAATGATGAAGGCACTCGCCCAACGACCACTCGACGCTTCCAGAATACGAAAAATAACGTCAAATATTAGTTTCATGAATATTTGAACCCCTAACTTGGAAATACACAAAAAATTAACGTTTTCCCCAATCTTGTGTCATATTCCACAAAACACTAATCACATAAAATAGAAATAATGTGAAACCCTAGCTTCCCTTACTTGGATAATGCTAGAAAACGATGGCAAACACTTAACAGAGGAACACCGTAGCTCCAGAAATCAAACAGTGAGCTGAAACGTGGATACAAAAACAAATATAGGGCATGAGGACGAATCCTAACCCAAACCAACGTACCCCAAACGGTAAAAAGGGGAAGAAACGACAAAAGAGTTTAAAGACTCAACTTACTTGGAGGTAAAATGAGCTTGGCTAGCTCGTAGAGGAACGTGAGTGAAACCCTAGCAGAGCTCCTGCTTCAGAAAGTAGAGGAAAGGAGAGAGCTGTTTTCAGAAATGAGACATAAAATAAGGATTAGAGGCTGGAAAGGGATATTGGGGGTCCCCAAATGGGTTGGCCTTAGGCCCACGAAAAGACCAGGTCCAAAACACAATAGGAGCTTACACTTATAAGGTTGTGAAGCATTAAGCTATTCATTCATGTATAGACGAGTTAATGAGCTTTTTTTCCACTTCAGTTATTAGAATGTTCAAAAAAAATTTATATAAGTATAGAATGTTATCAAAACTCATCTTATAGATGATTCATTCAAATCGTCCGGTAGATTGCAACATGCTAGATCCTCTAAATAAAATTTTCTAACTAGAATATCTAACCTATATTGTCTGTCTAGAAAAAAAAAATCTTCTAATAAGGCTTAAAAACTTATTTTAACACACAAATCCATTCAAAGCTCATTTTATCCCATTTGAATAAATCTAAGTTAAAATAATGGATTTAAAGACGATTATAGTTTAAGAAAGCTAAGATTAAGACATATATGAATGCATAAAAACACACTTTGGTGTTTCTGTGACGAACTTTATTGCATGGCGTGACAAACATTTATTGGATGGCATCACAAAGATTAAGACATGTATGAATACTAAGATTAAGACATATATGGATTCATAAAAACACACTTATCATGTATGTTTCTGATACAAACATTTATTGGATGACGTGACAAATATTTTTTTTTGAGATTATCAAGGAAAAAACAATGTTGCTAGATGAGGTTAGTTATTGTGTTATTAGAATGGCAAAGATTGAACATGTTTAAGATGGTCGGAGATAAACAACTCTAGAGGGCTTAAAATGGGGAAGTGTCAATGGTAAGGTTTTTGTGCCATATCATAATTTACCTAGGTAAATGATATTAATATCGCACTCCGAAAGTCATGAAGTTGACCATCATAAGTTATTCCGATAACCTTAAATTTAAATTTATATAATTGAGAACTATATAAAATACTCACAAAAACAAACAATTTTATTTTAAAATTCATATATATTTCCATTGCTTTAGGTATCCGTTCTTTGGTAGGCTAAATTATGCAAGACTTATAAATTATACATATTAATTCTTACTGAGAAGTTTCTAATATCCATTAAAATTAAATTTTATTAGTGTTATTCTTAATTCTCACTTATATTTATGCATCATTATTTTCACCATAAGAATGTGAATAATTCACCTATTCTCTTAATTTTCTATCTTCCCATGTAAAAATTTAATCTTTAAAAAAATTATAAAAATGTGCATATTTTATTAGACGGTTACAAATGATCCATCTAAGGTGAGAATGTGGGCTATAAAATCCATATAAAATCTCATCGTACTTGTGCTATAATGGGTCCCTTTTCGTGTTAAATATTATTTTGGGTTGGCATTTTACTTAGAATGTGACAAATGGGGTAAAGAGAACCTAAAATGTAATTTATAACGACAACAAATTTCAGCCAGATGAGTTAGAATATATATATATA
>Ga0099823_1004021_pt1 | contig 14210 bp, 17 predicted proteins | sample CowpearedBW_FD_76831 | JGI IMG/M metagenome (GOLD analysis project Ga0099823, IMG submission 76831) | Root nodule microbial communities of legume samples collected from California, USA - Cow pea red BW | ecosystem: Host-associated > Plants > Roots > Nodule | place: USA: California | collected...
CCTTGGAAAGAATCCTTCACATTTAGATAACTTGCCATCTTAATGTCCAGTAAAGATTTCCTTAGTTTTCTTAATCAATCATCACCATATTTAATAATCTTCTAAATGAAACAAGATAATCCTAAATCACTATCATACTCAAAACTCTTGTCTCCCATCAAGTAAATTTCATTATTCACAATAATAGGCATTCAAGCACAATTCCCACATGTTCATTTACATGACATTAAAAAATTAGTTAGCATTCATACATACAGCACAAACTGCAAATCAGAGATACAATGCAACAAAGCTACATGTTATAGAACAAATAAATAAAAATCATTTTATTTTACTTTTACGAGAGAAAAAAAACTTGATTGTACAAACAGACAGCCCGAACAGGGCAAGAATAAGAGGGAGAGTTGGATGAGCAGAGAACCTATATTAAGCTTTTATCTCAGGTGAAATCGTCAACAAATTCTACTAATATATGAAAAAATTTGGAGGATGGTGAGGGTTGGAAAAAGGAGAAAGAAAACCTATGATGATATAATACAATAGAGAGGCAGAACCAATGATGGGATTTCCACATCAACAGGACACTGCTGACCTTGTTGTTGCACCATTTAGGTGGTGGTGATAGAAGAATAGCCTAAAAGCAACAAATGCTATACAGAGAAACCTTTACATGAAATAGCTCAAAGATCTCATTTTTCTTGATCCTCCTTCTCCATAGAGGTCATTCCATTGGAGTAGTTCATTCATATTTGTTGACTCTGATGACACGCTCGCACACACCTGCACCAAAATACATCAAACATTATATATAAAAGCACAAAAAGGACTCTACCAAGCAATGCATCATCAACATGAAAAACTAAACCCATTTTGTAATCCAATCCAACAATATACAGAGATAGCTTAATGTTCAATGTGTCAGATTCAGTATCATTTGCCCAACGTTCCATCCACCATAAACATCTAATAAGGGCCATTAAAATTTTACTCACCCCCGAGCCAACCTCCAAATTTAATTTCTAACAAAAATTGGATGGTTTCACTAGCTGGATTACACTCTTTGTTATATATGTCATCCACCAATAATACAAAAAGGAACACCATATACATCAAAGTGAACACATTATTTAAAAATAAATGACAATGGAAATGAAATTAATATACCTGCTCATGTGCATATCTAAAATCATCAATCTTCAAAGGCCGAATGTCGGAGCTGCCAGACAATCCAGGTAAAGGTTTGTTCTCAGATAGTGCTAAGCTTTTCTCCTGAAAGACAAATCATGTCAAAGTGAGGAAAGAGAGCACCAATCCATGGACTATTATAGAAGCACATTATGATGCACTGGGTTATATTTAGCACTGAACAGATATTTCAGTATGAGAGAAAGCTAGGTAGATAGTTTTTTGCTGTGTGTCACTGACCTTCTTTTCTTTCTCTAAGATCTCTCGTATTGGGCAGTGAGCTGCTGTGACACAAAGGTTCTGCAATCAAAAGATAACAGTGAGAATACTTTCTGCAGAATTGAATGTTACCTTCTCCAGGAACCAAGAAAGAAATGAAAAATATATAGAAATACAACCTTTAGATCACTCCCAGAGTATCCATCAGTCATATTAGCCATTGCTTCAAAATCAACATCAGGTGCCAGATCTTCTTTCGCTAAAATGACTCTGAGAATTTTTTCTCTGTTTGGAGCATCTGGCAAATTAACCATCAATCTACATAATAAAAAAGAAAAACCTGCATTAGAATGGATGTCATTTGTAAAACATGGAAATACAAGTTAACAATAAACATAACATGCTCACCGTCTTGGAAGCCGTCTAATAACAGCCTCATCAAGATCAAAAGGCCTGTTTGTAGCAGCAAGAACAAGTACCCGCTCTTTATCTTTAGTACGCAAACCATCCCAATTAACCATAAACTCATTTTTCATTTTTCGCATAGCCTCATGCTCACTGGGGTTTTCACGTCTTCCTAGCATACTATCAACCTGCCATGACAAATCAACAAGATGATATTGCAACTAAGAAAAACCATACTTGCTACCCTAAAAATTGACAGGATTTAAATATGCAGGTCTCCAAATTCAGCCAGTTTTTCATTTGCCTGGTATTTTAGAATGTTCAAAGAAAATTAAGTTGGAAATCAGAAACTTATAGCTCAATTGAAGAATAGCTGCTATAGAAAATAATCACAAAAACAACATGACCAATCAATTCAGTAAAAAAGAATCAGCTAAGTCCAGAAATTTTGATTTGGAACTGCTAGAAGTTCATAACAAATCACAACCCACCCTCCTCTTCAACCCAATGTATCAAGCTTACATAATCACGGTTCCAGCTTTCCGAACACCATTGTCACTCTACTTCAGCTTAGCAAAGCCTAAGAGGTCCACCCCTTTTAATAATGTCTACAACAAATGACTGTAACTTTGCATTGTAAGACACGAACTCCTTTTTGCATATCCCTTTAATATCATTATATTGACCGTAACTTTGCTTTTCTCCATTTGATCATATCTTCTTAAAATAGTCCAACAAAGGGTCATACAGAAGGGAAGGGACTCAAAATTTATTTAAAACGAAGGAAAATAAGATAAACAAATGACATTATAAACCAACCTCATCAACAAAAATAACACTTGGAGCAATTTTGCTGGCCAGAGAAAAAACTGCTTTTACATATTTTTCTCCTTCACCAAACCACTGCAGTAAACAAAACCATGGCTTTTTGTCACTAAGACATACAAGGAAATACACAACATAACAAAAAAGAAATTTGCACATCAGTACCTTTGAAGTAATGCTGGACATTGAAATGTTAATGAAATTTGCTCCAGCTTCAGTAGCTACAGCCTTTGCAAGCATTGTTTTTCCTGTTCCAGGGGGGCCAAAAAGCAATATTCCCTTGCAAGGCTACATCCAAAGTAATTAAAATGAGGTGCTACACACATTATATGAATATGATCTACTTAAAAAACGTGTTCCACAAGTCCTCATTTAAAGCAACTAAAACGGAAATCTATTCACCTTTGTGAGCTGTCCTTTGCAAAATAATTCAGGCCTCTGAAGAGGAAGCATAACCAATTCCTTCAAGGTGTCCTTTACATTTTCTAAAGCTCCAATATCATCAAATGTGACCCCAATATCAGTTGGTGGAATAACATCAGCAAGAAGCTTCTTCTCAAACTCATTCTCAGTAACCACATCCTGGAAAAACAAATAAAAAATACAGGTAACTGTTCCATAATTCAAACCATGCCAAAGTAAGGAAACCAGATGGATACCAGCAAAGCAAAATATCTCCTCAAGAAATTATGATAAAAGGCTTAAGCTTTTAATATCTAGTGTTAAACTACCTTGAGTGATTTTTTCAAGCTTTTGTTCTCATTTTGAATGCCATGTAGAATGTTAAGCCCATAGTTAATGCTGCACAGTAAAACGAAAGTTGTGTCAATAAAAATACTGTTACAAGAAAAGCAACACGCCCAAAAATAAAGAATAAAACCTTTCTGCAGATATCACAAGCTTAGAATCTTTGGTAGAAGCTTCGGATGAATGCATAAAATGGTAACTTATAGCCCAGCCAACGATCTTCTCCACACCTAGAAAATGGAGTTGCAAGGATATGATCAATAATAAGACAGCAAATCTCAGCTCTCATTCAGTTGGGAAAAAAATCTATACATAACAGAAAAAAAGAACAAAGAAACTGACTTTCAGTAGCTAGGGTTTGATCTTTGATGCACAGAGTCTCAAGGTCAGGGCAATCCAATCCAATCCTATTGAGAACCTGAATCATTAGAAGAATCTTATCAGATGTTTGACAATGGCAAAGAAATGTTAGTATCTAATAAAGAAAACTTAAGTCACACACAATGCTTAAAAAATGAACATCAAGGAATCATTTTGTTAGCAGTAGTTGGCCATGTGAAGCAAGACAGGCAGGCTTGAAGTGACAGGAAACAAAAAATTATCCACATAAACAACATTTTGAATGACGTACGTAGAACATTAATAAGCCAGTTGGGAAAATTTCTCAGGCAATGCAAGTAATGCCACATATTCCAAAGGCAAATAACACCTAACCACAAACCGCTGAAAAAATTGAAAAATGCAGAAAAAATGCAGCAACAAGGGCAATCATAAAATATAACAAAAAATCTTATCCCCTAGCATGAAGTGGAAGGAAGCATAACAAATATTAAAATTAAAATAGAAAACAAGCACATAAAAATTAACATGTGTTGCTGGACTCACCGTGCGAACGCTGACAATATTGGACTGAGCTTTCATAGTTTCAATATCACGTTCTAGTTGTTGCTTCCAATCGGAAAGTAAACCCTCATCCTGTAGAAGTTTAGACATAATATGAATACATGAACTGTAAATAGCAATGGAATAAATTTCAAATGTAGACAATGTGACTTCATACCTGAGGCAGCTGTATTGTCACTTTGTTTGGGAAAAGGCGCCCAAGTTGCTTCATTACTTTAGGGGTTTCTTTGCTCCGATCATGTAGTCTACTAAAGTTATCCTAAAAAAAGGAAGAAATGGTGCTGGGTTTATAATTAATTCCTTAAAGAACCATAAACAACCAAGCTATAACGATATTAACAAGGATTTAGATCTATATCCAAGGAAGGAATAATGAAGGTACAGAAGACAAGCGCTGTAACTTCCAAGCTAGAAATATGCATGCTTTAAATCAAGGTAAGAAGTGCAAGGGCAGTGACTCTTTACCGGGAAGGCAAGATCGAGTAGTGCTGTCTGATTGCTCCCAAACTTGGTAAATAGAAGGCCACCAGGTTGGGTCTGGAAGCATAACCATGCAGCAATTAGATAAAGCAGCAAAAACATTCCCGTAATCAAGATACCCTGAGAATGTAATGCTAGATAAAATACAATAATGAGACAGTACCTTCTCCTTTCTATTGTCAAGCATAGTATGAGAGCCAATAACGATAACATTTGGTGGCAAGCTTTCAAATTTATTTTTCAAAACTTCATAGTTCCCAACCATTGTCTTCTCTATATCTTTTATGAACAACACTAATGGACCACTTTTACTCTGATTAGAGGTAACCTATGCACAAAGCAAAGAGGAATGTTAAATGTACTTCTTTAAGAATAGAAGCATCTTTTCAACCAGTAACGAATTGGGACAACCTCGAAGATATCATTTATTGCAACTTTGTCCGTATCATCCCCTCCGGAGCCATCTACCCGTAGTAAATGATTTGCTGCAGTTTAAATCTTCAATAAATTATATGTGCTAAAATAATAGCATAGAATATGCTAATACGCAGATAAAGCAACAAAATTTCAATCAAACATAGTGAATTACCCGAACAAAAGAACCCTCTATCATCTTCACAAAGGCCTCCAAGATCATTGCCATCTGGAATTGATTTATCAAACCTAACCCCAATTTTTGAAGACCCATTATCTTCAAAAGCAAGCATAACTTTACCCCGGGAGCCATAGCTTGGTCCCCTGACCAATATAGAAAGAATTAAACTCTTCATTTCCAAAAAATAAAAAATAAAAAATAACAAAACTTAACCAAAAGATTAAATATAAAAAATTTGCAGGAGGTTAAAATATTAACATAAACAGATATTTAAAAATGTGAAAATGAAATTTCAAAAACATCAAAGCTCTCTAGTTAGTAAGTATAACAGAAATTGAAACACCTTCTGAATAGCTAGGAGCCTAGGAGCAATGAACCAGAGAAAAATCCATAAAAAACCCATAACACAGTAAATCTGGAGCTCAAAGTGAATTTAGCTTCAGTTAAATACAAAAGGATGAACAACAAAAACACAAAAATATCAGAAATGAAGTACTAAGAAACGGCTCCAGAGTGAAAGTATTTATTTTCCTTTTTGCCAAAAAAGTGTGATTCTTTCTGAAGTTATAACCTCTGCAAATGAGAACTGCCACTAAAATCCCATTGCACTTTACTAAAAGTTTAGCATGCTTTCTCAAGCCATACTAAAACAGTTTTTATGTACATCCTTCAATATAAAAAAGAACAAAATAAAAATCTAATAATTCATAGATCAACCTTTATTACTCATGGTTGTAAAAATATTTTAAGTATAACTATTCCATTAAACAAATTACCTTGAAGGATAATTTGGTAGTGCCGAGACGGCAGAAGGAAAATTCCCAACAAATTTTACTCTATCACCTGCAAATTTAGAAAGCAACATGTCATTAAAGACAAAAAATGTCACCATGCATTCATTGTAATGCAAAAAGACAATGGGAAGTAAATTTGCAGATCAATGCTTATATCTAGGGCACAACAGCATACCCTCTTTAAGAGAAGTCCCTTTTGATGATGCAGTGGAAACCTCTTGCTTCAGCATAGCTTGAGAACTTAGCGTGGATCCACCTATAATTTCAGCGTCAACACTAGACGCTGGTTTCTTGTGATGTAATGTGGCAGTCTGGGAACTTCTCTTGGCAAACACAGATGGCCTTTCAGGTCTGGAACTTTCTTTAGCAGAATCTAATTCTTTTGCAGGTGCTCCCTGAAAAACCAATTGCTTAATTAAGAATAAGTGTACATTAATCCTGATTGACCAAACAACCATCTCAACAGAATCTAGCAAACAATCCCAGTAAACACCATGATTAGGAAATACTTTAGACTGGTAAGGAGATTTTGAAAAATCTCAACAACAAAGGAAGAATGTCTAATAAAACATACACCGGGCAATGAAAGGGAATCCACAATCAGTAGCCTGGCACCAAAATGCTTCGCTAGTGCCTTGCACAAAGTCTCTTGATATATTTCCGAACCTACACAAGAATCATAAAAGATATCATTATTCTATCACAAAAGGGGGAAGTAGAAGCATAAACAATAATTATGTAAACCACCTGCAGGACCAGATAGCAATATTCGCGGAGACACTGATGGGAGGTCGGAAGCATATTTTGAAAAACCATCGCACTTCAAATGAATAAATGTAGAAGCGATCAAAACACTCTTTGTTGTATCACTGCATAATACAAAACATCATAACTAAGTAACCATAAATTATCTCTCCTCAATCGTGCCAGTAACTACAAGCAATTCAACCCACTACTTTAAAAACAAAGAATACCAACATAGCCTTAGTTCAAATATAATTGTGACCATACGGGCCTTGTAGTTCAGACAGAACAATGAAGAGATAACTTGATAACAAGTAATTGTATGCACCTCAGATAATAGGGGAAAGTTTCAAAAGAGACATCAATATCCTCAGATTTGAGAATTCTCTGTTCTAAACTGTCCTTGAATGCTTGCCGCCTGGTTGAAGCCAATATTGTTGGGGTATCAACATCTTTAAGGAGTTCTCTTAATTCCCTTCGCTCTTCCAATATCTTATTAATGCCACAACTTAAATCAAGTTCAGGACATGAGCCAGCAAGCATGCGCAGTAATGGCCTTAATTCATATGTAGCAGCAGCTACCTTCCCAACATCAGCATCCACAGTTGTGTCAACTTCAGTTGCGTCAAGACTGGGATTTTCATTAACAGTGTTAGAGGATGCTAGAACAGTTTTGTCAGCAGAGAAAACTCCAGATGATGGTACATCTTTAGTGGTGGCATCCTTCATTTCACTGTCAGGCACATCATCCCCATTGCCAGAAGGTAGTGATGAAATGTCAGTGTTCTGTTGCACATTCTTTCCACTTTTAGCAGGAGATGAAAGGAGAGATAAGTCTTTATGAAGATTAGATAAAGAGGCCAATATTGAAGCTCCAGCAACGGCAGAAGGGTCACCAGATCTAGCTTCAACTTGTGTTCCATTTATAGGAGCACTCTGGGCTTCTAAAATACTCACAGAAGAAGGTATACCAGCATGACTAATATTGTTATTTGTGAGCTGCTGAAAGATCTGAATTCAGTGTTAAGGACACATAATACATAAACAAAAGAAATTTAGGAATGGAAAAAAACAGCAGCTTAATAGTGAATAAGCAGAACACATGACATGACTAACTGATATCCTTGTACAATGTAAGTGATCACATAAGCATGCAATGAAAGAAGGAAGGAGCAACAGGAAGTAGATGGAAAACAGATAAATTCTTCTAATAGAACCATATGTAAAGGATACATAAGCATGCTTGCCAGAAGAACCAAAGACCACCTCATCTCCTCCACTTAAAATCAAACGGGTATTCTTTCGATGAGTTCTGCCATTAACTTGAATAGAACCTTTGCCCCCTGTGATTTCAAGTAATGCAACAGACGAGCCTCCACGCTGTGCAGAGTCCAACAACATTCATGGTCAGTAATCTTAAAAATCCACTGAAATGCTTAATAGTACTTTTCTTTAGAGTGAATAATTTTATGAAGCATCCAAAACAAAACTACTTCATTTCATTAATATCTTTAATCAAAAGTCTAAAATAGGTTCTTTTTTGTTTGAGAAATGACTATTTGTCATGATAAAGCTGGAAAGCAGATGGATAATTAGCTATTCAACTGATCATTTCAAGTTTTGAAAGACAAAAGAGGAAACTCTACCTCTATGTGGCTCAACTTGCACAACATATTACCAACAGTGGGATCTTTAAGCCATAAATTACAATTACGACCTTGACCAACAGTGAAGCTAAGATCACTAATGGACACATGAGGATTCTGGAAAAGGATAAATAGCAAAAAGATTAATTCCAAATATATAATAGTGCATAAGAAATGGAATCTTTAAGAAAACAAACATAAACCAGCTCAGACTCCCCCCTCCCCATTTTAATCCAACAGCAAATAGAACAAACCTCAAAATATACATGAATACTACACAAGTCTACCATCAACAATATTTTTTCAAAAAGAAAATCAAATACAATATTTGTTTTCATCAAACTACTCCAAATCTGTTCTGCACAGTTAAAGAAACACCTTATAAATTGAATATGTAATTGCAATAGAACCAGGTGTCCTGTTAAGACATATCTACCAAATGAAATTTGTGACATACAGTAAAAAACAAAATCTGCTCTAGGTAATGCACAAAATGACTCGATATCCCAAATTTCCTAGATTCAACCCCAAAGTAAAAGTATGTCAATATTGATTTGTTTTGCTATTAATCACATCCAATCCAACTAATTTACTTATTCTGCATGGATTGTCATAATTTAAGACAATTGTATGCCAAACAAAGTGAGTCAAGTAATTAGCTCTTACTATCAAATAAGAGCCCTGGACAACTAAGGCATCTCCTTTCAATCTTAACTTGGTGCTAATTAAACAAACCTCCCATAACATTATCGCTTATTATGATAAACAACCTCTTGTTTGAGAGATTAAGCTTCCTGTTAAATTATTTGTATCTCTACTCTAAATTCTGCAAAAACACTTCGTCCAGTCACCACCTTGTAATCACTGCCCCACAGCCAGGTAAAATAGCATCACTGCTTCCTTCACCTGCATCTCATGAAACAACACCCATTTTCATGTCCTTCTCAATCTGCAAACTTACTTCCCTTTCTCCAATGTCTACTGGATAGCAGCACCTCCAATGTCACAAAACAACACCCCTTTGTCTTCCTACTCACATTTCCTTCCTTCTTTCCTCAATGATCATTTTCCTTTTACTTTCCTTGATACCCTCCCTCAACCCTCTCTTTCCTTACTTTGGGCACATATGCATGTATAGCAGCACACAACGGGAAAAGGAAACACCTTTTACAACCCAAAAGTCCAAGTTCCCTTCCCCCATGGCGGCAGCTGATTAAAACTTCAAGAGTGGTTTGCCTCATATGGGTGTCACCCCTTATGAGGAATCTGTATTCGCTTCCACCACCCCTTACCCTATGAGCTTTCTGAGGTGGAAGATGTTCATAATGGAGATCAAAGGCAAAAAAACCAAGGTATAGCCTTGTAGCTAAAACCCTTATTACATAGGAGACGAAAACTCTCTGCTTTACAGACACATCCTTACCATAAACTCTAAGACAACATATGGCTTGTTTCCTAACTAGATTTCCAGCAATGAATTATGATCCTCTCCCCTCTTTCTTTGACAAAGTTGTGATTAAAAGTGTGCAGTTGCAGGGCTACAGTTCAAACTGTTTTGGTGAAGGGGAGGAGACTGGAGAATCTTTTACTTTTTGGTAACGTTGGCCTGAGACAAGTTACCCCATGGTTTACATATGTTTCTAACATAATTTTCACCAATAACAAACTCAGGAGATAGGCGTAATTATTCAGTATAGTATGATAAATACTTCAGGCAGTAATTACGCAACAGTCAACTATGCATCCTGCAGTATTTAGAAAATATGAGAAGGCTTGAATAATTTCAGAGCCCAGAATCATAGTGATCAGTAAGTCATTGGAGTGGTTCTGTGCCGCAATCATTTACTGATAGCAGAACATACATGCCTGCAAAGTACAGACACTATCCTGGAAAACCGTCACTCTTGAGATGGATGTCTACAAAAATCTTCTATTCACCCACTGTTTCGTCCACCATTCAAGTAACCCTTCCGGTAATTTTTCCATTACCCCATGTTTTAAACCAGCAAATCTGTGTTTGTGATTCAAGATTAAATGCAGCTTTGCACTTGCATTTGAGAGTTGAGACCAAAAAACTCAAGTAGGGTAAGACCTCTTTGCTTTCCAGACATTCACAGAGCCCAGTAGTGTTTCTCGTAATCCACAGCACTGAAATTGTTTCTAGCCAAGCGTCATTTCACACATCACATTTCAGAACTCTTTCTTATTTATTTGCAGTTTTAACATTTAATTTGAGAGATATGTTCTAAATTTGGTGCACATATGTTCCTTGAGTTTTGTCACTCACTTGTGTGCAAGTTCGACTTTTGATTATTTTAGTGCAATTGTGGATCCCAGAAAACAGAAAAGCCAATAATCTGCTATAAAATATAGCTCATATCATCAACGAAAAAATAACAGAAATCACATACCGAGTGAAATATATGTATAAAAAATTCAAGTTGCATGCAAACAAATATAAATCGAATAAAATTTGGTATGATATTAACCATAAAGTTCAATTGGCCAGAGACTCACTAGAGATGACAAGAGGATGCAGGAGACATGCCACAACCATGACACCATTGCAGCACACACCATAACAACCATGGGTTCAAGGAATTCAACTAGCCAATAGTGCAATATGCTATAGCACCCACTACAGAAGCTATTTAACAGTGATTAATTATGATATGTATCTTTGTTTTTTGGTAACTTTTATATGTTCAAGCAAATTAAATAATGGTAGTATAAATTATTTTTTTGTACTTACAATCTTCAATTGTTTCCTTCCCTCATTCATCCAATGATAACAGTTGCAGATAGCGGAAAATCAATTCTCTGCTATATCATACAGCAGAGAGCATTGCAGGCAAATAGCAAAAGTTGCACTGTGATTGCAGATCCAAGAAATTCTGCAACAAGAGCACTATATAGCATATAGTCGCTATTTGACTACACTGGTTAATTATAAAAATGTTTTTTAGTTTCTGGTAATTCTTTTATCTTTTAGCAATTACATATGTGTGGTATAAATTATTTCCCTAGCATTAAGGGGTCTCCCGTTTCCAGCTATCCCACTATAGAAGTTTAGATGTCAGTCAATCCGTGACACTGTGGGATTGAAAACTATGTGTGAAATGTGAAAAGTATTAAGCATCTATCCATACAAGAGTAAACAAACACAAACACAAACACAACAGCTCCGGAACCACCAAAATCACTATTCTTAACAAAAGAAAACTTCGAAGGTCAAAATTGCGATGTATTCATCTTGCGAAATTTGAAAACTAAATCACTCAGAGACACACACAACCCAAAACAAGCAAGCATGGTAAAAACCCAACTAAGAACAACAAAAACAAACCTGAGAACACTGTGAAAGGAGCTTTGCCCACGCAACCTTGGGGTTCAATTTCGTAGGGCGTTTCTTCGACCGACCGCCCGCGGACACAGTCGCCGCCGCCCCAGCCCCCTTCGATTTCTCCGCTGTTTCACCTTAATTTCCCACAAATTCATAAATCTCACCAATCTGAAAACCACATGCATGCACAGAACCAACAACCCGATATGAAACCCGAGCGAAAAAGGTAGTAATTTCCTTACCTAGACACTGAGGGGACACCAAAGCCTCCCCCTCCACAGGTGTAGACGGAGATTTATCAGGCGAAATCGCATCACACCCATCGACGGCCTTCAACGACGCCGTATCGGGCAGATCAGAGGGCCGCAGCTCCGGTTCGGCAGATTCATTGGCGGGTCCAGATTCGTTGACCGGAGCTACGGAGGGCACGGTTGTTGATGAGGAATCCTCGGACACCTGCGTCACCACAGAGAATCGGTCAAGACGGGACACCCATCTCGAATTGAGATTAAAATGGAATCCCCATATGAGGAAAGGGGGAATTGACACAAAAAACCGAGCCGTGGGTAGCGGGGAAAGAGTAAAGATTGTACCTTGGATCTTTTGGTGTTGTTGGGGGGAGAGGAGGAAGAGAGAGAGCGCTTGGAAGAGGAGGAGCTGCTGCGTCTGGTTTCGACCATGGTGGTGGGTTGTGGAGGGTTCTGAGGACGGTCCTTTTCGGGGGAAGATGAGAGAGCCAGGCTATGACTAAGAATGATTGGGGCAGATCATGTAAATTTTGTTAAGGTTTGTGCTTTGCTGCTTTTAATGTTATTGTGGGATAATCAATCAATACAAAATAACAATAATATAAGGTATACAATAATTTTAGCACGTTGTTATAGAATTATCTAATTATAAATAGTAATGTATCATTACTTTCTTCACTTTTCATTCTAATTACCATCAGATTTTACTTAAGTACACACTGCTAAACAATAAAAACTGAATTTTCTGAATCGCTACAATTTTAATTATTGATTTTCTTTAGGAGATGCTCTGAATATAATTTTTTTTTACCACGTGAGGAATAAAAATTCAACTTTTTACGTTGAAGATTGAGATTACATTTTCATTATGTCATGTCATCTTAATGCATTTTGAAATTTTAAAAGCTATATCAAAATATTCTTTTGTTTTATTTATAGGACTTAATGGTCTAATTTACTGGAATTAAGAAAATTAATAGTTTTGTAATGGTAATGTTACTTAAGGACTAAAATATTTCTTCAAAAGATTCTTTAATATATTAGCTATTTTTTCAAAAAAAAAAAGTTAGTAATTCATATTATTTTAAAATAATTAAAAATATCTGATAGAACTATGTTGTGGTGAATATTAATATTGATTATCTCTGGTATAAATTTATGATGCAGGATATAACACATCCAACACACATTTTATACATTAATAAATGATAAATTTATAATTGTTATTAAAACAAATTAAAGTCACATATATCAATGTTATTAACATAAAAAATTAATTATAATTATTATCATCATAAAAATAATATTGTTTATATATATATATATATATATAATATTTATAACAATATATAAAGAAAGAGAATTTTCCTATTTATATTTCAAAATATTAATTTTATCTTTTAAATATAATAATTTATTAAATTTTTAAAAATTGATCGTTACTTTTACAAATTTTTTTATAAAATCGGTTATCTTTGTTTCTTCTCTTTTTCTTTATTTATCAATGATTTTTTTTATATATTTTGATATACTTCACTTTATTTTTAATAAATATGATTTTAATTTATAAATTAACTTAATAATATTACAATATTATTACTTACTAATATAATATCAAAAATATTTAAAAAATATATACACAAACAATAACATTAAGTTTATGTTTATGCTAGTTTCATTAATAAAAATATTAAACATGTACACGTGTACATATGTGTAATACTTATTAATGAAATATGTAATCTACAAAATAATATTAATTTTATGATTATAATAATTATCCTTTTCTAAGTTCACAACACATGTCTACATGTCTAATAATTGTTAATGAAATATATAATATATAATACAATATTACTTCTATAACAACAATAATCATTATTTTTTATTTTGACAACATTAATATATATATATATATATATAATTGGGTAAAGAAAAAGAATTAGGAATGAGGGATTTGTTATTTGCAAAAATGGAAATTTGTGGGTTGGTGAAATTTATGGTAGTACCTGCTAGAACAAAACAAGTTTTGTTTGGACTTCACGGAGAGAGAAAGTATTTAAGAGATAAGAAAAC
>Ga0099823_1004024_pt1 | contig 14206 bp, 6 predicted proteins | sample CowpearedBW_FD_76831 | JGI IMG/M metagenome (GOLD analysis project Ga0099823, IMG submission 76831) | Root nodule microbial communities of legume samples collected from California, USA - Cow pea red BW | ecosystem: Host-associated > Plants > Roots > Nodule | place: USA: California | collected...
AAAAAAAAAAAAATATATAGAAGAAGAAAATGAATTAAATAAAAAAAAAAATAATTAAAAGAAATAAAAAATAGAATATATATATATATATATATGGGTTACTTGATTAATTGTGAATATTTTAATAATTTAAACGAGAATGAAGATATGACGGGGACGGGTATTATGGCGGGTATATGTACATCCACATACCCATCCTCATACCCAATTGAAAAAGTCGGGAATTCCCCATACCCATACCCATACCCAGTCAATGCGGGGATTCCCCGTCAAAACGGGGACGGGTTCGGATAATACCCACGGAGACGAGTTTATTTGCCATCTCTAATTATAATGACTACTATTTTTAGTTTTTAAAATTAGTTTCTAATTGAAAATTTTCTTATTGTCCGAATAGTGAATTAAGTTAATTTAATAAATTTAAAGTCACTTTTAACCTTCTATTCATTATGATTTCTCTATTAAAAAAGTATTTTGTTATTTATTTTATTTTATTAAATTTTATTTTTATTAAAATCTGATGAGTACTGAATTAAGTTAAAGTAGACAATTTAAATCACTTATAACAAATGATTTTATTTTAGTAACTAAATATTATAATTTTTATTCAAACCAAGCTTGACTTAATTTACCTTTGCTTTACATCCAAAACAAAAGTATAACTAATTTCATTACATTTTTAATTAATTATTTTTATTAATTATACTTTTTCATTATTTTCAATTATGTAGCACATTTATCAGGGAATTAAAAGAGTATAAAAATTATATTATAGTTCTTGTATCATAAATACTTAGATGTTTCCCATTTTACTTATCACAAGTAGACAAATTGCATGTTTCAGACAATTTTTTCCAAATGAAAAAAAAAAAAGAATTACACCAAAAGACTTACACCTTATTTGGATAAGGTATACATACAACCATGCTCAAATTAAAATATTTTCAAAGAGTATATTTTCCAAATATTCCAAGTATTTTCGGATGCTTAAGGGGGTAATTATTTATAAACTCGGTGAAATTTTGAAACAACCTAACAAAAGTATGGCTTGGTACAAATCAATTTCAATTTTATATACAATATCTTACTGGGTGTAAAAATCAAAGTCTAACGTCACATATACATTTCATCTCTGGAATTAGTCACATTTTGTAAGGATTAAATTTTAGGGTTTTATAACAAAAATATATGAATTTCACATCTCATTAAACAGTTTCTATTTTGAAAATTTTAATAAAAGTTTTACATTTTTTTTCTTTTTAAATGATCAAACCCTTAGGAGAATTTTATGTATATTTATCTCTGTTTAAAATTCAAAATTAATTATTGTTTTATTAGTTATGTCTCTCTTAGTTTTTAAATTTATCTATATGCAAAATAGAAAATCCCATGATTGCTCTATTACATGTAGAAAATAATTTTTGTATTTTCCAATTTTTATTAAAGGACTAAGGAGAGGAATGGTGTGAATAGCTAATACAATAAAAGAGTCACTCAAAGAATCTTCACTTCTCTTTCTTGGAAACGATGAGGAAAGTTAACATGATAACGAGGACAAGTTCCAAGAATTAGCTTCGGAAAACAGTGTATAATAACCAACCAAAAACCACTAGTGTTTCAAAGAATTTTTCTTTTATCAGCTATAAAAGTGTAATAAAGTTTTTCAATTTTAATAAAATTTGTATTTTATTTATTTTATATTTACATCATGATATCTATATATATATATTAATTAAAACAAAAGTGAAGAATAATATGCTAGTAGGAGCAGTGCAGATTAATGGATCAAATTATTACTCGTGCAACTTGATTGTAAAACTTGTCTTGTCCTTCGAAGAACAAACTTTGTGAACTGAAATTTTCAGGACTGAATCAGAATAATAATTTATTATATATGACAAAAATTTATTATATATATGATAAAAGTTTATATCAGTACAAACTAGCTAGCAAAAACTATTTTACATCCTGATACCTCTAGTTATGCAAGCTTCGTACTCTCTAGTTATATAAACACAATAAAAGCTTCACTATATTTTTTTAATTGTGCATAATTGTTCATGGGATAGAAAAATTCAAGATTGGGTTTAACAAGCTACCCTAATAAAAAGAAGACAACTATATAAAGAAAGGGAGAATCAACAAAAACAAATAAGATGGTAGAATGTGAAAAACACATAATTGGTGATATTGCATGCTTCTTTTGAAGTCTTTTGTTTACATATTTTATTAAAATGTAATGTAGAACAAGGTAGGAAAGCCAAAGATAAGAGATAAAATTGTAGTAAAAATCTAAAACATTCTTCACAAATTATTATTAGCATTCTCTGTGGATGAAATAGGATCTATAAATAATCATGTACACTAACATTTGAGGGTGAACACAAGTACAAAATATATTTATTTCAACTATTACTTTCACATCTTATTCCATACTATTATAAAAGCTATCTCACATTTCTTTTATCCTATAACTATTCATTTCATAACTTCAAGATGAGAAAGATATTAATTAGGCCCAATATGTAACAGATAATGAAAGGATTGGGGACTTAAAGGCTTTAATGTATGTATGTTTGTCGATGGCAGACGAAATTGGAAATAAGTGAATGAATCCCTTTCAAGTTCTCTTTAACAACGTCTCTATTTTTAAGTGTTTGGTGTGTTGTTTATGAATCAGAAGATTTACTGCAATATGTTAATCATTAGAAGTAGAATTGTCAATTTGGTTTAGTCCCTAGGACTTAGTCTTAGCTCATGTGAGCTAGGTAGGAATGACAATACGGTCCGGCCCGACCCGTTTAGGTCCGGTTCGCATAAGACTCACACATTGTGGGCTGGCCCATCCTGTTCCGCATAATTTATGCAGGCTGTAATCACTGGCCTGCCCCGCACATCACTTGGTCTGCGGGCTGACCCGCTTTTTTTTTAATCTTTTTAATTCTTATGATAAACTTTCAATGTTTAAAAATTGGGAAACTTTAAGAAGTTTACAAAATTAATAATAATTCAACATTTTCATCATATTCATATTCATACTATGACATACACAATATATTCTTTAAATTTTAGCACATTAAAAAATACATAATACTTGTCTTTACTAGTTATACAAGAATTTGGAACATTAATGCAAGAGTCCATAAAAAAAGTGACTAATATACACAAGTGCAAATTTTTTTTATGCGGGCTTGCAGACCAGCGGGCTTATGTGGGTCAAGTTGTGATGGGCTTACGAGTTCAACTTCTAGGCCCACCCCACGTATTTTGTGCGGGCCAGGCCCTAATTGCCATCCCTAGAGCTAGGACCAAAAAGGCCCACAAGACAAAAAACCCCCATTAAAGAATCTCGCATGGCCAAAAACTCCACAAAAGTTTTGTGGGACAGAGCTAGTCCATGGGCTTTCTTCTTAAACATGAAAAATATATTATTAAACTTTCCAACGTCGGCTCAAGGCTGACACGTGTAGGACGTCGGCCTGGTCTGGCTCGACCGTAATCCTAGATCGAGCCGTCTCGACTGTGGGCCTAGGTCTGGGTCTTCGGGCTGGTCTGGAACGACCTATCTGGATTGTCGGGCGCCGGACTGACCTGTTTAAATTGTTTGGCCAATTGACCCATCTAAGTCGTCGGGTCAGCCTGGCCTGTCTGAGTCTTTGGGTTAGGACAATATATCTAAGTAATAGACATGTTGAGGTCCTAAACCGACCCACCTGGGACGTCGGACTGGATCGAGCCGCCTGGGTCATATTGGCCATTTAGATAGTTAATGTCTTCGACTAGGTGTATCCCTTTGTTACTAACCTTTGTTTAATATCTCTCATTATTTCCATCAAATTTGTTTTTTCTTTTATTAATTTGAACACCCACTTGTATCCTATGACAATCTTATCATTTGGCAGAGATGTAGTTATCCAAATTTGATTTGAGTCTAAAGCATATATCTCAAACTTTAAGTGTTTCTCCAATAATCAAGTTTGATAGTCTCTATGTAGAAATGTATTTCAATGTGTTAATAGCAAGCCATGACATGAGATGAGTTAGTATATATGACACAAAATATTTAACTATTGCATATGTATAGGATTTTGATTTGTGAGGTTCTTCGTCAACTATGTGTTATGTGTGTGGTAATTCAATATTGTTTTCATGATCATTGTTATTCATATCTTAATAAGGTACAAGGTCAAGTTGTGATGGATGATTTGTCTTGGGTTATTCTTCAATGAATTGGTTCTCATCATGAATATGAAGGTTGCCAATTTCTTTATTTGTTAATATTCTTTGTGACAAGGAAGCGTATGCTCATGAGAGCTCTAGTCACATAAAGTAAATGACCATCTTTTCTCCCAACTATGTTGGTTTTTTTAGGAGTATTGGCACTTAAAGTTTGATGTATTATTCCTTTAGTTTTTAAAGAAATCATTCATGAAAAATTTAGTTTCATTATCATTATTGCTTTTAGAAACTTCAAATTGAGTTTGAACAAAGTAACAAAGCTTTGTAAGGTCCTAGTAGTTTCTTATTTTTCTCTTAAAAGAAAAATGCATGCATGAACAAAAGGTGTTGAATATGGTCCCCAACCATCAACATAGACAGGATAAAATACTCATTTTCAATTTAGATGTGCTAGTGGGGAAAACAAGTTTTTTTTTTTTTCATAATGAAAAACATCACAAACATATTAACAAAAGGAAATTTACTCTTAATGACGTGAATGCAATTATTTAAATATATCCTAATATAAAATGTCAAAAAGTTTTAAGGTTACTAGTAGTGAAATTAAGAATACTAATAACATATGGAGCTGGTTCAGTGAACTTAGGCTCAAGTTTCTAGTAAGATGAGATTCTAAGCACATTAAGTTTGTCTCACATTTTAGATAAACCAATTATTTTCAAGGAATTTTTGTCCTGAAATTGAGAATAGCCAAAATCTATACTTTGAAAACCTGCATTAAAACAATATTGAATTAACTAGTGATGACAACAAACAAAGGGGGAAAGACAAACTTCACTTCACACTGAACAAGTTGAATTTGTTAAACAATAACTTCTAATATTTTGTTCAGCTAACTACACTCTCTTACTCTAACAAAGGAACTACCTCATAAAGTAACAAGTAGATTATAATGGTTTGTTTATATGTACTTCAATACTGAAAAAAATGGTATATAATAAACAGAGATTACTTCACTGGTCACAATTATCAGACCTTTATCCTTATACACAAGGAAACCAAAATTACGAAGCAGAATTAATTGATGACAACATGATAGAAACAATTCTTGCTAAGAAAATCTCAGTTGCCTAGCCTCATTGCTATATTGACTATTTGAAAGTTACTTGGGTGTTTGAGGGCGATGAGGAGAGTAATGCAGATGCAGATTTGTGCTGCTGGTGCTTATCACTGACATTGGTTCTTCATTAGGAACATTTCTTTCTTGTTGATCATTTGCAGAAGATGCATGAAGAAGCATGTCAACTTTCACACATTCCTCTCTCTCCTGCCTAATTTCCTTCATCATTGCTACAACATCTTTCATGGTTGGTCTGTCATCTGGGCTTGAGTTCACACACAGCAAAGCCACTCCTAAGGTCTGCAACATTTCCTCAATTTCAGATTCTGGTCGAGCTCTCAAGCTTTCATCCACCACTTCAACTCCACCTCTTTTCTGTCTTACCCAATCAACAATGTGGAGTCCATCAGGTATTGTTGGATCAATCGGTTGCTTCCCTGTTAGGACTTCTAGCACAACAATGCCATAGCTATAAACATCACTTTTCTCTGTTATTTTCATCATGTAACCATACTCTTCAATCCCCACATACAAAAAAAGGTAATAATGTATACATGTCAGTACACAGTTATGAAAGATAGCATATTCAGACAAAGAATGTTAAATAAATATTTAGTTTGAGTATTGGGGTAGTACTAGTAGTACTATACTAACCAGGAGCAATGTAACCATAGGAACCAGCTAGTGTGCTAGAAGATCGAGCGAAATCTCCATCATCAACAAGTTTTGCAAGCCCAAAATCAGCTATGTATGGTTCAAATTCAGGGCCTATGAGGATGTTGTTGGCCTTGATGTCCCTATGAACAATTGGAGGAGCACAATCATGGTGCAAATAAGCAACACCTTGTGCTGCTCCTAGTATTATCCGAAACCTTATGTCCCATTCCAAGCAGTTGCCACTTCGTTCATGAAGCAGACTTCCCAGACTCCCATTTGGCATGTAATCATACATAAGCAACCTTGTGTTTCTGTTCCAACAGCAACCCAAGAACCTTACAATGTTCTTGTGGCGAATTGAACCGAGAGTTTTTACCTCTGCTGAAAAGGAATCACGTACCCCTCCATTAACTGCTAACTTGTCACTTTGATCATCACATTTTGCAGCTATTGTTGTTGGCCATAGTCTTTTCACAGCAATGATATCCCCGTTTTCCATTTCGGCACGATAAACAATCCCTGAACACCCCTTTCCAATTACATTGGATTCCACCAAACACTTTAAGACTTGCTCCACAGAGAAGTTTACCTTTTGGAATGGGGTGAACTGCCAAGGCCATGAATCTCCTCCCATCTCAGAATCATTGTCTGCTTGAATGATTTTCCTTGCTCGAAAGACAGTAACAACTCCAAATACTGACATTGCAACAATCAAGGCACTGAGCAGCCCAATAGCCAGTTTGATTATCTCTGACCTCTTAGAATTATTACCATTAAGCATTTTTGTCATAGCATCACCGCTAACAAAACATGAATCATGACCATTAGGACACAAACCTTGGTTTCCAGCCAAATCTGTTGCTGATAGTTGATGGAATAACTTGGTGTCTGGAAGATAACCAGTGATTTTGTTGTAGGAAATGTTTAGAGAAACAAGATTTTCTAGCCCTGAAAAGGCCGCCAAGTCACCTTCAAGATTGTTGTGTGAAAGGTCTAGAACTGACAGTTTTTTCAGAGAAGAAATCTCTTGTGGGATCACTCCAGATATTGCATTGTGACTCAGATTTAGAGAAATATCAAGTGCTTCAATTTGAAGCAGTTCTGGTGGAATGCTCCCTGAAAAATTGTTGCTGCTAAGATCTAGAAGCTGAAGACCTGAACATTGCCCAATTGAGGAGGGAATTGGCCCAGAGAAAGAGTTTCTACTTAGGATTACTCTAAGAAGTGAAGTGAGTTGGCCAATACTCATTGGAACCTCACCAGATAAGTTATTCATAGAAACATCCAAGACCTCTAACCTTGTGAGAGAAGACAGATAACTAGGCAAAGCACCAGAAAGGGAGTTGTTGCTTAGATTCAGCATTTGCAGTTCTTTACAGTTTCCAATCTCAAATGGTAATGACCCAGTAAGCTGATTTTCAGACAGATCCAGGAAATAAAGGCTCTTAAGAGAGCCAATTTCTCTTGGTATATCCCCACTGATTCTGTTGCCTACAAGTCGGAGGCGAATGAGGGAAGTGCAGTTGCCAATCTCAGGAGGAATAGGGCCAGAAATATCATTAGAGATTAGCAGAAGCTTTGTTAAATTTTGAAGTTTGAACAGGCCTGGGGGTAAGCTATCAGTGAGTGCATTGTATGACAAATCCAAAGCCTCAAGGCTTCTACAACCTCCCAAGGATGATGGAATGCCACCTTCAAGTTTGTTCTGCCAAGCAAAAAAGACTGTTAGCTTTGTCAAGCTTCCAATCCCAGGTGGAATTGAACCTGATAGCTGATTTGTATCCAACTGCAACTGTACGAGGTTTGAGAGATTGGATAGAGCTGGTGGTATGGAACCAGAGATGTTATTGTTACTCAACATAAGTTCTTCAAGATTTGAGAGTTTCCCCAAACTTTGGGGTATTCCACCAGAGAGAGAATTCAAGGAGACATCAAGAATCTTCAAGTTTCTGCAGTTACCAATTTCCTCAGGAATGTCTCCAACAAAATTGTTTTGCCACAGCAGCATCTTTTCCAGCTTCTGAAGCATACCAATCTCTCTTGGCAGGGAACCAGAGAGGTCATTCTCATAAAAAAATAAATTGACAAGCTCTGAACAGTTCCCTATTTGAGGAGGAATCTCACCAGAGAGCATAGTACTATAAATAGACAAGGTCTGAAGCATACCTAGCTTGCCGATTGAAGCAGGCAATGAACCAGAAATTTTTGTCTCAGCAAGACCCAACACTGTCAAATTTCTGCAATCTCCTAGCTCATCTGGAATCTTCCCCACAAGGCCATTGTTCCCTCCAGCTCTTATAACCTCCAGATTTGACAACTTTCCTAGCTCCACAGGAAGATCCCCACTGAGACTGTTATCGAAAATGTCAAGGGTTTTGAGATTGACACAATCACCAAGCTCACTAGGGATTGAGCCTGTGAGATGGTTGGAGTTCAAGCTCAAGTTTTGGAGGTTTTTGAGCCTCCCAACACTTGAAGGAATGCCACCCACAAGACTATTGGAGCTAAGATCAAGAACTCTAAGCTGAGAACAGTTTCCAATGTCAGGTGAGATAGTCCCAGTGAGGTTAGCCCCAGAAATGACCAATATTTGAAGGAAGGGAAAAGATGAGATTTTTGAAGGGAAGGGAAGGGCTAGCTCAACATTTTGAATGGTTATCTCAGTGACAAGGTTTGCTGAAGAGCATTTGATGTAAGACCAGCTGCAGGGATTGGAGTCCAAAGGGTTCCAACTGGAAAAGGCTGAAGGAGTTTTGGAAGAGCTTTGCATCCATGAGACCAATGCAGCAACTTCATCAGTTGCAGCAAATGAAAGAGGAAGAAGAAGTGCAAAGAGAAGAACATGGCGAAGAAGGTGATGGTGATGGTTTGTGATGAAAGCTTGCCTCGACATTTGGTTGTGGTTTTTTTGGTTGCTCAAGGCTTGCCTCGGCATTGACATTGGCAATTCCCTCAAAAACTCAACCAAACACAAGCATATCAAATCAAGTTATCAACAACTCTTGGTTTTGTTGCATTGGGACTCTCTTTTTTTTTAAGTCTCACTAACTCACTCACTCTGGTGCCACCACCATAGTTTCTAGGATTACTGTTATACTTGCTTTGTAGTAAAGCAAGAAAAGGAGACAGGGTATTATTATTTTATACGATTTTGAAGTGAACAAGCACCACCTCCTCTGCCTCGGGGTTCTGTTCTTTTGCCTAATATTTTCTCTGGCATTGAATTATGTGACTTGTTTGGCACAAAACTAGTTAATAAGCCATGTGTTGTTGCATTGTTTTCCTCAACCTAGTCACTAACTTAGTCTGCGTCATTTATATATTGTGTTGATAAACGAGCTTCTTCTTTAATTTGAAAGACTCGTTGCTCTACTTTCTGGCATTTTGCTCCTTGTTTCCAAAGCTTCATTCAAAGCAGATTCCCCTTGCATTTTCCAGATTATTAGAATTGCTTTCCAAGCATCTTCGTCAACATAAAAAATGTTACTGCTACACATGAAACCATATATTACTTCACTGTCATTACCATCATAAATAATGTTTTGTAAATAACATTTTCATCACTGTCCCACTACTATCTTGTTTTTATTACTCTATTTCTTTGTAACAGTCGTATAAGTTTTTTTTTCATCAAAAACTAAAGAAAATGTTTAATAGTTTATTTATAATATAATCTCAAATGAGTTACCTATAATAATATATTGTAGTTAATGTGTTTTTCTTAAATAACAATCCCATCTATTCAGTTGTTTTAGGAGTTGAGGATATTTTTCACTTTAACTATGAAAATTATTTAATTTTTCTAAAGTTTTAATATAATTTTAAGTGAATTACATACTTCTTTCAGTCTTTTTATCTCAATATATATTTGTATGTCATTATATATTTTTTTATCATTACTTATTGTCCTTTCTCCTATATAATTAAAATAAGATGTATAATTAAAAAAAAATAGTTAAAATAAAAGTTTTTTGTAAAAATAATATAACATTTAGAAAGGAAACGAAAATTAGGGGATATATAACATAAGAAGAATTACAATATAATTGTGGACCATATTGTAATCAATCTAAATGACATTATTTAAAGATCACCTATTAACTAATTTTTGCTTAGAACTAGATATATTAAAAAACAGAACAAATATCTTCAAGTCATAACACAATTTGTACCACAAAAATGTCCAAAATTTTTAAATGAAAAAAATGCTAAGTTTGGATAGTGACAGTTCATTTTTATCACTTCCACTCCAATTATTACACTATGTGTATAGTTTTCAATTTAGACAAACATTATCTTCAACCTGGTTCCATTTTTTTTTATGAGAACTAAATATATATGCTGAAAGTTTGTGATTGAAATTATTTTAAGAATAGTTTTCCTTTGTGTCTTTTTGTTTCCCCAATAATTGCAAGCATATGAATAAACCTCAAGGGATAGCATATGAGTGTTGTTGATAACTAGCAGTGGCATTCATAAGGGTATCCACTTTTCTTGGTGACATATTTAAGGTAGATTTGGACATGTATTGCCCTCACCTCTTCACCTTTTAACCTAATCATCAATGTTTGATTCTCAAACAAAGAACCAACCATAAGGCATTGCCTCTCAACACAGTCTACAAGATCTCAATAATTATTATAGGCAATAGTGGCCATATGACGCTACTTTTGTTTAAGAGGGTACATATATATATATATTATATAAGACAAAGAAGATGATATTTTAACCTATTTTTTCTGACTCACTTTTAACTTACTTCTTTAATTATCATTAGATCATTTATTTTAATTCTTTTTAGTGATGTGATGTGATGATCTAATGGTGATTCAAGTGGTGAGTTAAAAGTGAGTAAAAAAAAAGATTAGAGTATCATTGTTCATAAGATAATTAGAAAACTATTATCCACAAGAGTTAGAAAAAAACTATATTCTGTAGTGAGGTAGAAGAGTAAAAATAACTAAAATGTAATGATATTAATATATAATATTATTTACATTACTTAATATATACTAATTCTAATATTTTAGAATATATTAAAAAATAACTTATTAACATCATTGTATTTTAAAAACTTAAAAAAATATATTAAAAACATCAAAATTCTGTATCAAGAAAAATAACAAGTCAAGTTGGATACGAATAATATCTATAAATTACTCGGTTTGCAAAAAAAAGTTTCATATATCACCTATTTCATTATTTCTCAAATATTCATTTAAAGAATAATAATAGTTTTTTAGTACCCGCTTGGTACATACTTACAAATATTTAAAAGAAATTTATAAATTTTAAAATAAAATTATTAAAAAAATATAAATTATAAATTAAATTAAATTAATTAATATTTATATTTAATTTAATTTAATTTAATAAAATATAAATTAAATTTTCTTTTTAATTTTTTATGAATAATAGATATTCCCACCTAATTAATTTATAAGTGATGAACAAATTATTCATTACATATTATAATATCCATTTAAAATATTATTTAGTACGCGTAACAAATTTTATTCGCAAAAATTCATTTATAAAAATATTTTTGTCAAATCGTATGATAATTAAAAGAAAAAAAAAAAGGATTTGACTTAATGGCTAGATGGTAAAAACGCCAGAGAACCGGTGAGTATGTGATAGTTACCCATGATGGCCCATAAGCAAGAGGACATTTAGAAGTGTCTTTTCAGTTATTACCCTTTCATGCTTTGATTTCAGAGGCAATTGTCCAACATTCACTGTTCATTCCACCCTTCTCATTAACACATGATTTGACCTCACTTCTTCAACTTCACATTTTTAATGTCTTGTCAGTTTCAAACTCTTTTACACATATCTTTTAAGATTTCACAATTTTATTAGATAACAATCAGATGGATTCCTGTTATGTTTTGATTTGATGTGTGAATTATTTGACTTTTTTATTATAAAAATATATGTTTATTACTCAAATTAATGTAAAAGTTTGATTTTTTTTTTATATAGTTTCTTATGCCTTTGTATTAGATGTGAATAAAATATTACTCCCTTTTTTTAGGTAAGTCTCTTGCTACCATTTATAACATCACTTGCTAGTACCATGTATGATTATAACAAGTCAATGCAACATGCATGGATGAACTAATTTAATTTTAAACATTGAGTACATCATATGTAACACATGTATCTATGTACTCACGTTTCATTTCAAAATTCAAATATCAACAACGTATATCACAAATTGCATAATTGCATTTTCAATAAAATTAAAGTATTCCTTAACAATACTCCTTATGAATAATGTCAACCGAAACATTGTCAAAAAGATATTCAAATCTTTAGTCATATCTTCAATGCACAATGTAATTATCACATCTATTAAACATGTTCCACCAATCACTCATTTGACACATCAAAAATATCACTAGTAAACATTAATCTCAACTTCATACATCCAACTGGTAATATGGGCTTTTTTTTGTTTAGGGTCTATTGGAACTCAAATTTGCATAAATGGGTCCGTTATTACCAAAATAGGTCAAGTCGTCAGGGAGGATAACGACATCAGAGGCAATGTCGTCATCTCCCTGACCGGTTTCTTAATTTTTTTTCAACAAAGGTGATGTCGTCGTGCAGAGAAGCAGTTTGTTTGAAACGAAAAAGTGAAGTTGTCTTCACACATGATGACTTCACTTTTTCTTTTTCTCTTTTTTTTCGTAATAAATGAATTTTGATTATTTTTTAGGATTTGGAAGAATAATCAGTAAAAAAATATTAATAGAATAGAAATAAACATTACATTAATATATTTTAACATTGATTAATAATTAAAATACAACAATTAAGTTAGTAGAAAATCATCTATGTCCTCCAGTTCCACATGGAGGTCGTCTTCTAGGTCTGGTTGGTAGTTGTTCTTGGTGTGGTTCATCATGATCATCATCTTCATGTTGATGACTTTAAGAAAATTGGGGATGGTGAACCGTTGTTTGGGGAGTTTGAGAAGACATTGGCGAAGGATAGAATGACATTGATGAAGAAGATCCTGGATAATAGGCGGATAGTGGTGTCATGGTTGAAGTGCCAAACATCTGTGATGGACCAGCACCATAACCTGACTGATGCGAGAAGAAACCGCACGAGGAAGGGACATGTTGGAATTAGGTGTTTGATGGGTTGCCAAACTGAGGGTATGAATGTCCAAACATTTGACTGTGACCCATAGACGAGTGCCAAAAAAATTGTTGGTGATGATGTATAAAATTTGGAGAAGACTCGACATGGCCAGTGTAGGGTTGTGAAGCAGGTTGGGATGGTTCTTGTGACATATCATACTGTAAAATAAATAGCAAGGTCATTCCCATGAATAATTACGCATGATAAAGAGATGTACAACATTGTAGTAAAATTGACCTCATCGTCGGAAGATGTCGTATTTGAAGATATATAGCAAATAGTGTGGTTTATATACCATTGCATGTAGGGTGTTTCATCACGCAAATGGTCGTTTCCGCTAAATGGTGTACCTTGAATGACTCGATTTTGTCGGTCATTCCAAATTACAATCCAACGATGATGTTGTGCCACCTAATCTCTTTCATTTCTCCCCCTCAAGTCATCCTTGTGGACTTGATCCAGGTTAATCGGGTCAAGTGGGATGTTTTGTCTTAAACCAAATTGACGCATGACCCTATCCGCCTAATGGAATTCGACTGTTGTGAAGCAAATTATAGGGATTGTTGCTCTAGCCACTATAGGGATGTCAACAACAATCAACCGACGAACTTCGTTTTGAATATAAGGCCTCCACAAGAACTGAAAAAACATTTGTAGACATTAGTTTCAAATTTAGAAAAATAAATTTTACTTAACTTAATTATTACCTATCTTGTACGAATTTGATCAAATTTCAAGTGAAATTCACTAACTGATAAAGAACCAGCATTTCTCTAATCTTCTTGGTTCATCCACCTAAAAGGTGTATGAATTTGAAGTAAGTTAAATTACAAGGAAAGCATAATAAAAAACAAATAACTGGCAGAAAGTTAGTTTTTACCTTCTGCATACGGGGAAACCATCCCATGCAGCCACTTCCTCATCACTTAAAGGGTCAAGTTGTGGAGCTATAGAAGTGATCATCTCCCAAGCCCAACTGATGAGTTCAAATTTTTGCCCTCATTTAATATTTAAATTTGGGGATTTAATTGAATTTTCTGTGCTTAAAGATTGATTTAATTAGGATTTGTGATTATTGGATTTATTGAGTAAGTT
>Ga0099823_1004028_pt1 | contig 14198 bp, 6 predicted proteins | sample CowpearedBW_FD_76831 | JGI IMG/M metagenome (GOLD analysis project Ga0099823, IMG submission 76831) | Root nodule microbial communities of legume samples collected from California, USA - Cow pea red BW | ecosystem: Host-associated > Plants > Roots > Nodule | place: USA: California | collected...
AAGAATGACCAAACTTTTAACTACCCAATGCTTTCGTCACATAAGAATTGTATGTTTCTTTCTTTGCTCTAACTATGATGCAAGATATTCTGAATCCCAACATTCTATGCAATCACAATCTCAAATAGACTTACTTCTGTCAAGGCTGAACCTTTAAGATTTTTAAGTCTGCCATAAAACAGTAGATGCTCTCTTCCTGTCAGAGATTCCCACAGCAAACTAAAATAATAAAGGAAAAATATATATAAAATTTCTTAATTTTTACAAATTTAATATAATATTAAACTAAAAAATATAAATACGAAGAAATTTAGCTTACTCATGTTGTGGGCATACACCCATGCTAGTATATATTCCATCCATATGAGTTCTTATGTCAAGACCTTGAACAAATGCTGTACCAGAGGTTGGCTTCGTGAGACCAATCATCTATAAGCAATCCATGCTGGTCAGTTGAGGAGCAAACAAACGGAAAAAAAATGGACTCGTGGCATAGTAACAGGATTTCAGAGAAAAACAATCAGATACATATATACTTTTATGTCTAAACTCAAATCTCTAAGCATCAAGAAATTGGCAATTTTCATAGATAAAGATACTCTTTTCAAAGTACTTTTAAAATTGTACTTTCCTCTTGACAAACTAAACAGATTTTTCAGATTCAGGTTATATTTAAAGGGGAAGGAAGGGATAGGGAAAGAAAAGTAAGGAAGTTTCCAAAAAACGTTTCTTGCTGATAAATCAAATTTAACTAACCATATTGATAAAAGAAGTCTTCCCAGCACCATTGGGACCAAGCATACCAAAGCATTCTCCTTGAGGCAAAGCAAGGGACAACCCTCTCACTGCATGTTTCTCAGGGTTACCATCTCTCCCCGGGTAGACCTTTCTCAGGTCGTCGCATACAATTGCTTGATTGATGGTCGGTTCAAGTAGCAGTTGCTCCACCTTCTCCCTCTGAAGAGAAAAAGAGAAAAAAAATTCACTAAGGTACAACCTATTTTTAAGAGAAAAAGGCTATGCACAGACAGCATAGAACTGTATTACATAGTCATCTAATCCTAAGCTATATTTGTTAATTTTTACATTAATTACTTTAAAAGTCATACTATGGATTATTTCTGTTGAGTTGTGACAATGCAAAACTGTTTTAACTATGACTGAATAATCATTGACTCTACCTTAAATACAATAAAATGTGGAAGAAAAAAGAAACAAGTAGTGATATGACTTCCAATAAAAATATACTGTTCAGATTTAGACTACAGATACGAACTGATATAGTCTTAGTTTACCTTCATCGTCATTCTTTTTTTCCTAGAAACAGTACACAGAGTTTAAAAAATTAAAATCCTAACTTATTCAAAGAATAATCTATTACTACCGACTTTAATTTAAAGTTTTTTCACACAGACAAAAATAGATATATTACTTTTTTTAGTTCCTAAAGTTTGATAAGAAATTGAAATTCGTCAAAGTTCGAAACTTTGATACATTTTGGTTCTCAAATTTTAAACATAAATGGATATAGTCATTTTAACCAAATTATATTAAATTATTTTGACATAGAATGCGAAATTGGAGTTCATCAATATTTGAAATTTTGATACATTTTGGTCTCCATACTTTAAAAATGAATGAATAATCTTTTAACCCAATTACGTTAAATTTTGTTGACGCGTTCCCAACTGACATTGAAGCAAGAATGTGTCAAACTGTGAAAATAACTCAAATGCTAGCATTAAACACGGTTGACACGTCAATAAAATTTAACGTAATTGAGTCAAAACACTATATCCATTCATTTTTAAATGAAGACCAAAATGTATCAAAGTTTCAAATAATAATGAACTCCAATCTCGCATTCAGGTCAATAAAATTTAACGTAATTGGATTTAAATGACCATTTTTAAAGTATGTCAAAGTTTTGAACAATGACAAACTCCAATATCCTGTTAGAGTAGACTAAACACATATTTAACCTTATTACTTTTTAAAACAATTTTACCAAAATAAATTACATATTTTAATATATGCATTATTTTTCTGGGATACAGAAAATAATTAATTTAGAGATAAATTACGGATTTCATTGAAATATTAAAATATAAGTCATTTTTAAATTTTATAAAAGACTAAAGCTGTAACGATTACTGGACGACTGCACTACTAGTATTACTGAAACCAGTTAGGGAAATCCTCCTATGGATGGATATTAGGTTTCTTGATTTCTAAAAGAAACTACTAAATTACTAATGAATCTTTTCAATGCAAACAACAATTTACCTCTTGAGTGACATCAGGTTTCTCCATCTGAACGAAAACTTTGGATTTCTGCCTTTGGATACTAGGCTTCCGAAAAGATGAATGAGGCTTTTTCTGAAATCCTTTCAAGAAAAAAAGAGGACTTTTTCTGCTTCCTGTTGACAAAACTTGATCGATATAATAGGCAAAGGAAAGCACCAGAAGCCACTCCACAAACATTATAATTAAGACCTCCTTCATGCCATTTGCGCTATCGCTCAGATTACTCCAGCGCATACCATCAGTCCCCAAAGCGTCACCATTAAAGGAATATTGCGAAAACTCATATAACCCACGATATAAAGCAAACCCAGGATACAGCTCCATAACAATGATCCACCCTCCTGAAAATAAATAAACAGACCAGAATGAAGGTTAGAAAGATGATAGCAAAGAAATCTACTTGGATATAAATTCGAATCAGAATTCCATTTGTCTACATATGCTTTACACATTTAAACATGTGTTCGATGCGCCTAACTTCTCTCGTGACCGGCCTAAGGTTTCTATGGGGCGTGGATGAACTTAATTTAAATCCTAACAAGACTCCTCTAACTATTTACAACCCTACACTACCATTTTACACTATAAGGACCCAATTCAACTTCAAATATCTTAGTCTACTTAAACCGAATACAAGTCCAAAGATCCTACACTATTTGGCTTAAATACAATTCTTTTTATGTCAATAGAATATGGTATAATTTCTGTCAATACTTTCGAATAGCCATACTAAAATTTATGTCCAGAACCACATGAATGATCCAAGATGCTTACAATTTTTTTTAATATTTTTTACTTACTTGGAAATGATGTGTCTTGAACAAAAAATTGGAAAAGAAAGCCAGCTAATAGCCCAGTTCCAAACACACCTATATACGCAATTACTACAATTACAAAAAAAAAAAAATGAGTCAGTAATCCCATCAGATAGAAGAAAATACTAATTCAACGATATAGCATATAATCATCAAACCTGTAGCAGTTTTAACATTTGAAAACACGGAAGCCAATAAAAAAGCCAGTGCAATTTGTAAATTTATATAGATGAAATAAAACACGAATTGGATGCTGTAGTCATTCATTGTGAAGAAATTCAACCCTGAAAAAAACCAAACAGTTGTATTAAAGAGAAACGGAAAAAAATTCCAGAAAGAAAATAGTCACACACACTGGTTGCACTCTTACCTATGAGTGAGCCAAATATCACAAAACACAGCATGTAGACAATTGATAAGGCAAGAAAATAACCGTACGAAATCATCCAATATGGCCCATCACCAAGACCATGCATTTTCATCATGATTCTTAATTTTTGTTGCTTCTCATATACAAGCGATGTCAAGGCAATCTACATCAATAAATGCACAAGTTTAAAAAACACATTATATATAACTAATTGTTCTGTATTGACATAACAGATATCGGATAAACTGTTGCCTTTAAATCATGTATTTTTCTTAGTGCAACAATTCTTGTCCAGAAAAAAGAGGCTTTACATGTTTACACTCATACTAAAATGATACGGGGAGACGTAAGAATGAGAAGCCTAATTTAAACACAAATTTTAGTGAGATGAAAACTCATTCTGTAATCCATGTCAGTTCTTTTCTCATATGCTAACTTCTATTGGTACGAACAATGTAGTTCATTGTAAATATATTTCTTCATATGTACTTACAGGGAAAAGTTGCAGGATGACCCATGTGAAGAACAGACCACCCAAAAGAGAAGCCAAATCAAAATTAATTGGGGTTGAAGGCTTTGGCATTTCCTTTACAAACTCAAAAAACATTTTGGTACCAGGTCCCAACAGAAACTGCAGGTAGGCATCTGATACCTGCGATTGCATTCGATAATAGATGTCAGTCCTACGGTATCATATTCTAAAAAATAAAGACACAATTGTTCTTAAAATGAAAAGTAGGAAAATGCAAACAGAGCAAATTACAATAATACAGTTTTGAAATCTAAAATACCACAATTAAATACTTCATGGAATAATTGCTTTTACTTTATCCATTTGAATTACGAATTTGAAATGCATGGAGAATTATATTGCAAGTAGCGCGAAGTTGTTTCATATACTGAGACATATTTTTCTGTTACAATATGTTACATCAATCATAGATAATAGCATAGAGGATGCACACTGGAAAACAAAGTTTTAGATTCTTACCAAATTAACAGAACGAGGAATACGCGCCAATGCAATTTCAGTAGAACCAGTGTCGTTTTTGTAGGTGGAGTTGTACCATATGCTGACATTAAACACTCTTCCATTTGAATTCAAAAAATCATAACCTGTCAAGAGAATATCAACATAAGTATTGCTTTCAACAGTGAATAAAAATATAAGTATATACCTACCTGCAGCTATCTCTTCGATTTGTTCCTCTAGGTTACTTCTCCGGTAGCCTCTATATAGCTCATTGTTCACTTCAGTAGCACTATTACGCCATAAACGCAAGCCCTCAGCGCATACTAACTCTACATCCAGCGGAAAACAAAATTTTGAATTAGTAACAAGAATTTTAAACAAAATATGCAAGCCTTGAGCATACCCAGAAAAGAAAAAGACAAGCATATACAACATGCAAACGTATTCAAAATCATTTGGGAGCACTTCTTGAGCACAAGATCATTCATTAGAAGTGTCTGAGAAAAGCATCCCAAAGGTTGCAATTATATGTAACTATGCAAACAAATTGTATACTTTCTTTTGATGATTCCTAGTTTGGCGATTCAGCAATGAAAGACTGTTATCACTAAATAAATAGCTCGGCAAGCAAACGATTTATTAATGATGCTATAACTAAACTTCCACACTAAAATATTACAAGGTTTAAATTTACCCCGTTCCCTTCCACACTAAGTTAAGTTTGGCTTAACTTTTATACTACTAATTACTTGTTTGAACAAAAAAACCTGAACTTAAATCATATGAAAGCTGAAAAACACATGTCCAAACAAGTTTATCGAGTTATTTTTTATCAAGCATCACACCTTCTTGATTAAATATATGGATACAAAGTACACAAAGGATTATCAAATTTTATTAACAGCTGTATGCAACACAGCTATGCACACTCATTCACTTTCTATTATCACATGATGAAACTTTACATTGCCAATAAAAGGATGTCTCGTACCTTGTTCTCTGCTAATTGCTGCGGATAGCTCAAAAGAAATGGAAAATGTAGAGTTCTGCGTGCACTGACTTTGAAGATAATAAATAGGTTGATCCGAAAAGAAAGCAGGTTCCAGAAAATTGGTGTTCTCTGTATTTGAGGCTGATCCCTATATTTTGAAGACAAAATGAAATTACATATGAACCTAAATAAATAAGAATAAATAATGCTTACACACGACGAACAATGTATAAACGTTTGGTGTTACGCAAGTATAAATCATTATTTATGTCAACTCTTTCGATTTTTATAATACTTATAATATTTATGATTGGTAAATAGTTTAAAACGTTTACATTAATAATGCACGTCTATTAAACTCAATAAACTCTAAATTACCTTTTTTTGTCAATTTTTAAAAATTTTCTTTACTTCTTCCAACATTTACTAAAACTTTCAATACAATCTTCTAATTGACAAATATATGCAATGTGACCCTTCTTATTTGTTTTCTCACTAAGGTTATTAGTTAGTCGGAAAACAGATGAAACCATATGTTATAGACAACAGAAATCACGTTAAATAATTTGGTATCTATAAAACTTTAATAAAATATATTTAATCCTATAAATTTACAAAAATTAAACAATCAATCTAACAAAATATTTCATCTAATTACAACCAGAAAATCTTAACATTTTCTTAACTGTGTCAAAATTTAATACTAAACATGACTCTTACCATTTTATATGAATAAATAACTACCATTTGTCTCCGTTAAGGAAAGGTCAACATTTTCTGTTAAAATTTCATAAAAAAGTATTAATATTGAAATAAAATTGTTTCATTTTAAAATGTTGGACTAAATGAGTCATCAAATTTTGACATGATAAAATTACACATTCACTAAACTATAGAGACAAAAAAATGATGATTTAAGCCAAATTTAATAATAAAGCGATAAAAACATTAAAAAAATGGACAAAAAGAATGTTTTAGCCAACAGAAAATGGTAAAATGTTAAAACAGTAACTCACAGCCACATTCGCTGCCAAACTACTCATAACAGAAGAGCTGTTTATAGCAGTGAAGGAAGTTGGGATCATATTCCCAGATATAACTACAAAAGAGAAAAGCAAGAGTTGGTTAAGTAAGAAAAAAAACAAAAAAAAAAGCAATATAATTCAATAATTCATAATTTTACTTTCTCCAAAAGACTGATTTGTCCCGGTGAAGAGCATAGTGACAGGGCAGGAACCATTCCTCCTGCAGGAGGCGTTTGGATAATCGGAAAAGGGAAAATTGTCCGTTCTGACAGCTCGGTACTGCGGAGCCGGCACTTGCAACAGAGGAGGCCATTCCGGAGGATTGGGAATGGCGCAGGTTGTTACTTGGTCCAAATCCGAATGCTCAATCCCGCACTCCTCCTCCACACACGTGTCCCCCACTCTCCTCACACAAGCGCACCCACACTTGTTCTCTGCCTTGTCCAATTGAGAATCCACCAGGCGTTGAAGCAGAAGCAGCAACAGACACAACAGGAACGGGAACATGATGAGTCGAACGTTCGTTTTAACATTTCGCTTCTGAAAAAAAATGAAAACCACACCTTAATATCTCACACTCACCTCAATAACAGAAACTGATAATCAATAATGCACACCAAACCCAAACTAATTCAATTAGCTTCTAAACGTGCTTCCGAAGTTACAATCATCAAATCAAAAACGCAGAAAAAGTTACCTGAAACGTTAAATTCTTTCTAAGGAGAGCGTTTGCCTGAGTCCAGAAGCTCGCAGGTTCGTTTGCCATGCTTCTGGATTTTCTCTGTCGAACATCACACATACACACACTTGTTCGAAACTTTAAACGGACGGTGTTTTATTTTATATATTATATAATGTTGTACAGTGTGACCGTTTTGTCCCTGAATCTTGATGTTATTTTCAACGATGGTGTATTTTGGAGTGTGAATGCTAAATTTTTTTAAGGCGCGTGAATTTTTTTTCTTCCGGATATAGCCTTGGTTAAATGACTAGAGTGTCCTCTTACAGGAATGTTGACTTTGCTACTGGAAGCATGTTCCATGACACTTCCCATGTAGACTTTTTCTGTTACGTTGATATTCACCCGTTCCGTTTTACTAGACGCGTTTTTTCTATGGCCACGTAAACTAACGTCATAAAAAACTGTTTACAATATATAATGGGCAATATCTTTCTAAATAATGCCAATTTTTTTATTGGCTCGTGAACTAATGATATTGATTAACATTTTTTCCGGTAATTTCCTTAAAAAATTATAATTGTCCAAACTAGGGGTGAGCAGCGGTTGGAAGGGGTCGGATTCGGGTCGGATTTGTCCAATCTGACGTAATTCATACTTTAGATTTCAAAATTTAACCCAACCGTTTAATTTATCGAATTAATCGAATATGGATAAGTTCGGATATGGATAATTTCGGTCGGGTTATTCGGATATGACATATATTAAATTACTTAAAAAGTTAATGATTAAATTTAAAATCTTACTCTCGTGACATAAACTAATGACATTTATCAAAAATAAAATAAAATCAAAGAATTTTTTATGAACAAAATCCACTTAACAAAACCCAGAAATCACACACAAAAGACATGGCACTGAACAAGCATAATATGCACAAAAGTAGATTAAATGGATACAATGATGCAGGAAGCAAAATCTTCTTCACACCAAAAATCAAATATTTAATCATTTAACCTCATTACTAACAACCGAACCCCTTTCAAGCCTCCCTTTACCTAAACCCTAAAATTCACAAACGCACAAACCACTCTTTCTCTTCTTCTCTCTCGATCCACAATGGCAGAGCGCGCGGTGGGCATGGCAGTGATAAGGGGTCGTGGACGCCGCTGAAGACCTTGCTAGGAGGAGGAGAACGGGATCCTGCCACAAAACTTGAGCATCACACGATTTTGGAGATGCTAAAGGTTTCATAGAAGAAATGGAAGGGCAGTTGCTTCTATGAAGGAATTGAAGTGGATAAAGTAAGTGGAAAGACAAATGGGAAAGAGGAATGACTAACAGGAAAGTGGAGAAGAAATGAAAAATAGGGGACTGTCAAGGTTTTTCACATTTTTCACTCTTAAAATACGATTGGGTCAGGTATCGACAATTTTTTTTCCTTGATCCGAATCAGACCGTTTGTATCCGTTTTACCCGTTTTAAATCATTCAATCTTACCCGAATTCGTACCAAACCGATCCATCACCTATTTTTTCAATCGGATTGGTCGGGTGCGGTCGGTTTAACAATTTTTGCTCACCCCTAGTCCAAACTCTTATATAAAAATATAAAAAAAATAAGACAAGATAAGAAAGAGAACAAAAAATAAAAAGAATAAAATAAAGATACTCATCTCATGATTACTTCTCCTAACAAGTCCAAAATGGAAGACAAAATATCTCCTACAAGACACAGACTCACAAAGAATTCCTAATGATCACAGTCTCAGCCAAAAAAACATATATGATATAGCCAAACAAATGACAAGAGTCTTTATCGCATCTAAAGTTGCAATTGTCTCTATATCATTCCAATTGAACCTAACTTCCCGTGGGATTCTCCATGATTGATGTCGTTCTCACTTTCCTTTTTCTTGTCATTTAATATCTCTATGATTTTCAAAAGCTAAGTATTTAGTGGAGTAGTGAAAAGATTAGTTATTCCATGGGCCGCATTTTTACTCATGGTTGTTGAACTTGGGTCCATCAAGTCTGCAAAATGGTGCCATAGAGGTTTAAAGACCCAGATAATGAATCTCTGCCAAAAAGAAAGACAACAACCACCACCCACTCAGATAAAAGCAACACAAACATGTATTATACAATGAAGGAGAAACCAAAGAAGATAACCAACATGACTAGAATCGCTTCTTTTTATGTGATTAAAAGTGCAACGATTTTAGATATGTGGTTGGATACATACAACATTTAGGATATGAGAAACTAGTTGATAAATATTTATTAGAAATCCATGCCCAAGCTATAATTTGTGCAACTAAAAAAAAATTCCTCCAACATCTGCTATTATATTTCTAAAAATAATGTTGTCCTATGGATCCACATGCTTCAAACTATTGTCATCCACATACATTTCCAAGTTGTAATAGACTTCTTATTTAAACAAAGATGTTCAAATTGATAAAAATGTATCTTTGCACTATTATGAGACATAGAAGATGTCTCTATCTAAAAATCGCACAAATTTCATATGTGTGTGGTTATCCTACAGGTAAAGAATAAATGTGAAATTGTTTCATTGCAAGATTGACACATGACGTACATTTTACTATCCAGTTCTACACCCATGTGTTGTAAGTTTTCTCGTGTGGCAATCTTATTAATAATCATGTGCCTAGAGAAGTATTAAGGGTGTTGGTAAGACTTTGTTTTCCAAAAGAGGTAGTATAAAAATGCTTCCTCTTTTTTAATTCTACTATTTACCTTTTTATATGCATATTTTACCATATAATCATGTGTTTCCCCATCATTTCGTATCCACTCATTCTCTCTATCTCTATTCAAAGTTCTCCCTTTGATCTCACACATGAAGAGAGTCACCATACTCCTCTCCCATTCAAACCACCCTCTCCTCCGTGGTAAGTTCCATGTCCATCAGTCACTATTCCAAAATCTGCCATCTCCTAATTTTTCTTCCTTTACAATTGAATTCATATATAGCCTAGGAAACTTTTCTTTTAAGGCATCTCACATAATCATCTATCTTCCCAAAATTTGATTTTATTACCTGTTCCTAAGTTCCACTTATGTTACAACTAAACCAATTTTCTCTCGTACCTTCCCCACATGATCTCCTAATATCTCTCCACCACAATAAGTCATAGTTAAGATTTCGTGTCTCATCTAATGCTCTCCACGAGTCATATTTAAATATCAAAATATCTTTCCAAAGTCTAGGTTCATCCTTTCCAAGTTTCCATTTCTATTTTCCCAATAGAGCTATGTTAAACAACTCCAAATCCTTTACTCCTATACCATTAGCAAAACCCTATTCCTAAGCATTTAACCCATAAGGTGATTCAATGTGTTAAAAAAAGAATAATCTCCCAATGGTATCCCATATTTATTGTTCAAACCCATTTTTCTAACAACGTTAAACATTAGCACAAAGATAGAATTACTAACAAAAACAAAAAAGATAAAATAATACATGCAAATCAAATTATTACATTTAATTCCAACAACAAAAATCAGACAAACATAATAGAAAAATAATTTGAAACAAAATAGAGTTGAATGGTTACATTTAATCCTCCTTCACCAAATCCTCTTTATCTTGGTGAAGCTTCTCATATTCTTTTCTTTCTCCCTTATGTTGTGTTTGGATCTACATGAGTATTGTTCATGCGGATGGAAAGTGAGTTGCAAACGTTTTTTGTTCCACTGATTTGCGCTAATTTGCAAGCGCGAATTTGCACATGAGTTACAGATTTTAACACTCTAAAATGAAGAGAAATGTAGGGAAAGACAACTTATCACGTTAAAATTACTCCATTGTCCTTGTGTTTAATGTAAAACCCTAGAAAATGGTATTTTAAGACTGATAGTGCTTTAAAAATAATGAGACTCAATTATTTTAATATTAAAAGATTTTATTATAAATAGAATTGTTATAAAAGAGTTTCATTATTTTAAAACAAACTATCTCTCTAGAAACCACTTTTCTAGAGTTCTCTAACTGCTCTTTATAAGTTTTGTCTCTCTGGTCGTCTAATTGATGAATCGAGACCGTAGGATTGACCCTCTTGACGAGCTCTTCAAGTTGGACCGATTAGTTTCTCCATCTATATAAGTTGAGTTTCCACTCCTTTTATTTTTGTCTATTTCTATTTTTTGTTGCATGTGAACTTTATTCCACTTGCATGCGTCATTTTATTCATCAATACGAGTCTCTGCTCATCAATGATCATAATGGTATGTCCTGATCATTCTTGTGATGTTTTTATGTGTAGATAGAGCATCTTGTGGAGTTAGAGGTGTTTGATGTTCGTAAAGATGTTTAAGCATGATAACAGGTAAAAGAAGTTAATAATTGATTGATTGGTGATTTTATTTGGTATAATTGTGGTATAATTAGAATTTATAAACTAATTATTGTGATTTGGTGAATTGATTGGTGTTTTGAATGAATTGAAATATGAATGTGTTGTTTGAATTTAGGATAAATTGAGAAAGATGGATTTATGAGTCATAACTCTAATTGGTATTACCTTCCTCAGTTTATAACTATTTTTGGACAAAAATCTATAACGGAAGTGCCATTTAGAGTCATGAAAACAGGTAGCAGATTTCTCAAGAAAACCAAAACATGTGTTGTTTTCTAGTGTGGCACTAAGCGCCAGAATCTGGCGTTGAACACTGAAAAATGCGAGACATTTGGTGCCGAGTGTTGGTCGAGCAATGCCTGAGCGGTGGGACCTCTGCAGGACTGGAAGTGATTTTAGTTACGAACGTTGAGTAGTAAAATTGGCGCTAAGCGGTAAAAAATGTGAGGCAAATGGCGATGAGCGTTGTAACTTGGCGCTAAGCACTGGATTGTCCTGTTTTAAGTGCTCAATGTTTTGATCTGTGTGAAGGTATCCAGTATGATTAATTTATATAATTTATGAATGATTAATTTGTATAAGATAATATATGAAATGTAATATGAGATTGAGATTGTTTATATGAAAATGAGTTGAGAATGGTTGATGCTGATCCAAGGAGGATTAGTACTTATTTTTGTTAGCATATGATTTGGCATAGGGTAGGAATGTAAGGAGGTATCCTGATACTCTAATAAACATTCACACTCAAATAGAGTAGAATGTGTTATGTGGTGAGAGTGACAGGAGATCCTAGTCTTGGGGCTTTACCTTGGCCAAAGATGTTAACGGACTTACCTTGAGAGTAGTAGGATTATAACCCCTTTGTTATGGCCTCTGCAAGGCATAAATACTACTTCAAGTGCATGCCTCCAGTGATCTCATATGTTAAATGCATGTATCCGGATATTGAGTCTTGTTAGAGTCATTGTATGTGGTATGTTTATTTTTATCAATGATTTGTATGATTCATCAAGTATGTGATATAATTTTTATTTCTATTATATGAAAACTCTTTTGCACATTAGCTTACCCTTCTTCTGTGTTTTTGTCTTGTGCTGTTTGTCTTGTTTTTGCTAAGGATGGCAAAGCGGGCCAGCCTGACCTATTTTGGCCCGTCCCGCATTTTGGCCCGCAAAGTACGGCCCGCCCTGCATTTTAATATTGAGTTCACTTTTCTGACCTGCCCCGCCCCGTAGGTTGGCCCGCGGGCCCGCAGACTAGCCCGCATTTGTTATTAGCGATTTTTTTTTGTGTTGAGCAAAATAAAAACTTTTTTAGTTTTTTATAATAATTGATATTCATTTTCTATTGAAATAATTCCAATTAGTTTACCTAATCAAAGACAAGAAAAATAACAACAAAGATTATAGCTAAAGTACAATAGCAACATGTCACCTTACAAGACATGTACCCAAAAATGCATAAAAGATATTCCATATTCAAGAACTAAAATCATTATCTTATATATAATGATTATACATAAACATAATAATAATAATAATAATAATAATAACAATAATAATAATAAAATAAAAAGAACTTAAAGAAACAACGTGATGAAAGATGTGAGAACTAAAAAAATGAAAACATGTAATTTTGTAAGTGGGTTAGTGGGCCAGCCCGCCCTGCCCCGCCTTTAGCCCGCGTGGGCTGCAGGGCGGGCCATTGCAGGCTAACGGGTTCAACATCCCAACCCGCCCTGCATTTTTTTGTGCAGGCCTACGGGCCAGCCCGCCTAGTCTGCCCCGAATTGACATCCCTAGTTTTTGCAATGATCACCTATTCGGTGGGAGTATATATGGTTAGCAGTTTCAGAGGTACTTCTGGAGGATGAGGAGTCACCTTCTAGGTTGGGGGAGTTTGTCGTAGGAGCTGTTGTAAGTGAATAGTTGGTGTATATATCTCTTTTTGGTTTTCAGTTGGTTTGTATAAAGGTTATATTTTCATAGTCCTATTGTTGGTAAGACTTTATTAATATACTTTATACACATATTATCTGTTTTGAACACTAGGATGAAACATCACATTTTATTAGTTGTTTTAGACTGCTAAAAATTAGGATGTTACTTTAACAATTTAATTTATTTATACTAGCGAAAACACAGGCGATGTCACGCCGAATGTTCGCATTTTCTTAATTTTCATAGAAATTTGAGTTAAGATGACTAAGAAATATATAACTAATTTTTAAAATAATTGTTAAATGTAAAATTTGAAAAATAAAATATGTACAGAAAAGAAGGTTTGAAGATAACGGTTAAAGACATAAGAGATTTTTTAAATAACGGTTAAGATTAAACTATTTATAAAATAAAATAATAATTAAGTGTAAAATTGGAATTTCGAAATGTATACACAAAAGGAGATGTGCTCTTTGTATATTGTTATAGATTTATTACTTTATATATATATATATATATATATATAATTAATATATTAATTATATATTAATTTTATGTATATTATAAAAATAAAATATATTATAAAAATAATATTGATTATAATTTATATATATATATATATTATAATAATGAGTATATATATATATATATATATATAATAACTATAATTATAATTATTATAATAATTACTATTATATAATAATTATATAT
>Ga0099823_1004030_pt1 | contig 14194 bp, 16 predicted proteins | sample CowpearedBW_FD_76831 | JGI IMG/M metagenome (GOLD analysis project Ga0099823, IMG submission 76831) | Root nodule microbial communities of legume samples collected from California, USA - Cow pea red BW | ecosystem: Host-associated > Plants > Roots > Nodule | place: USA: California | collected...
CAGCTGCAAATTTTGGCAACCCTGGCAACAAATACTCTGTCTGTGTAAGAGGCAGTTCCAGCAACTTCTTATAAGTATGCAAGTATATGGTGTTTGTTGTGCAACTCTGAGTGAAGAAAGTAGCAGCAAGTAGCCCAAAGCTTTTTGCCACATCAAGAGGCCAAGTCATGAAACCATCATAGATTACACAATCTGGAGGGTGGGTTGATCCTGCAAGCTTGCGGAGAAGCTCAGAAAGAGTTTGTGCTCCAACCCTGTTGAGGGTTTCAACATAAACCTCAAGGCTCTCTGCTGCTGCAAGGCCTCCTTCATCATAGCCATCTGAGATGCTCTCAACATCTATGGAAGTGAAGTTTTTTCTGCTAACCTTCTTCCAGTTGGACACAAAAGTTACCAGTGTGATCTTGACTCCTCTCTGAATCAAACGCTTTGAAAACTCAAGCATAGGATTTATGTGTCCTTGTGCAGGATAAGGTAGAACAAGACAGTGAGCTACATAGTTTTTCCTCTCCTCCATTTGTTACTCCTAGGTTTGTGTTCTCCTTCACCACACACTTGTGTCCATTGCGGTATGCTTCAAGTACATAAATTCAGTGAGAAAGAGACAATATCTGATTATATAAATTCTGCAATCGATGTAATTATAATTTAGTGCAAATAATGTAGTGAACAATATTCAAATGCACAACTCTAAGAGAAAAAATTATCTTTAATCTTCAACTTTTGAAATCAAGTGGATAATTAAAGAAGTAGATGCATAAAATAATACGTGTAGAACACTACTGATTAAAAAACCCGTGTAGAATACATCTTACGAAAATAAATGTCAATTTCAATCACTTAACCTATGAGTAAAATGAAAATCAGAAAAAGACACTTTCTTACTTAAAATCTGAAAAAAGATGACCAAAGCTTGAAAGAAATAATGTTATCATAACACCGGTTAGTGATAATCTTCGACAGATTATAGTTTGATACTTTTTGAACATGCACCCACCTCGGTACATAAAGTTGGTTGACATAAAAGTTTATATATTTTATAGGATTAAATATATTTTTAGTTTTTAAACTTTATAAATTAATCTATATAATATTTTAACTTTATAAATTAGTCTATATAATATTTTAACTTTATAAATTAGTCTATATAATGTTTTAACTTAATTATATTATTTTTTATTTGTCGAATACGTTTATGTTAGTATTTGAATTGTCTGTATCATTTGACATAATATTGTTTCAATTACAGCTAAAAAGTGCATTTGATGAGGCAAAAAATAATGGGTTAATTATGTTTTTCGTCCCTCATTCAAAAGATGCGCTATTTAAGTCCCTCACGTTCTGAAATGCATGGAATTGGTCCTCATTTTTAAACACCGTTAGTTTTATTACAAAGCTGGCAGACGGAGTATCACGTCAGGATCCCGTTTTTAACAGTGTTTAAGTTATGATTGACACATGGTAAAGAAAGCACTGCGTTTGTATTATTAAGCACGTAGTAAAATAGTTTAATTGAAATGTTTAATGTATCAGAGATTGGGGTTTAGGTTAAAATTAGAAAGAAGGGGTTTTTGGTGACGAGAAAAGGGATTCGACAGAGATTCATATTCGTTCGTGAAGCACAATCATCGAAAGGGACAACGAAATTGCAGAACCAACAAAAAGTTGCGAGATTTCAACGAAGAAGATAGTGTTGTCATCTAGGGTATTGCAATTTGTGGAAAGTAGGTTAGTTGTTCTTCCCTATTCGATTGTATAGGGTTTGCAATTTGTTGATTTCGTTTATGGTTCGATTAATGTGGTCTGTGTGTTTATTTGAAATGTAGGGTTGGGAATGGGGTTCGATGTAGCTTTTCATCATATGGGTAGGTTCGAACGGAATAGGGGATTGAAGTACGTTGGGGGTGAAATTCATGTTGTTAAGGGGATTGATCTGGATTTTTGGTTGTTCTTTGAAGCATTGGGTATAGTGAAAGAGTTCAAATACGGTGGTGATGTGAAACTTTGGTGGAAGGGTTCAAAAAAAAGTTTGTTAAACAACCTTAGACTGTTGAGTGATGATAAAGAAGTTATAGTGTTAGCTAACTTTGCAGAGGAGAGTAAAGAGGAAGTTCATATCTATGTCCAACATGTTCCTAGTCAACCTGAAATAGTTCACTTCATTGGTGGAGTGGATGAAGTTGTGTGTGAGGATGAAGGTTTAGGTGAGAAGGAAGTTGTCGTTGAAGAGGAAGTGGTAGTTGAGGAGGTTGTTATTGGTGAACATGATGTGGTTAGGGAGGAAAAAGTGAATGGTGAAGAGGCTGTTATTGGTGAATAGGATGTGGTTAGGGAGGCAGAAGTGAATGGTAAAGAGGTTGTGATTGGTGAAGAGAATGTGGTTGGTGAACAAGTAAGGCTGAAGAGGAAGAAGATGCACCTAGAGATAGACTAGATGATAGTGAAGAAGAAAGGATGGTTGATGATGATGATGGATTTGGGATGGACAACAATTCAAGTCGTAGAAAGATTGGCCCTGTTTTGGATAGGTGGAAGAGTTCAAACGAAATTCAAGCAAAGTGAGGAATAAAAGAAATGTTAGTGAAGGGTCTTTTATGACTAATGAAGAAATTGGAGATCATGAGATAAATGAGGAATACATTAGTGATGAGTTAGATTCTAATGTGGACAGTGATGGCGGTCTTTTTAATGTTGGACCAAAATTTACAAAGTATAGACCGAAAGATATGAAGAAGGATTTCAAATTTAAATTGGGAATGGAGCTTGGTTCTTTGAAAGATTTTAAACATGCACTAATGGAGCATAGTGTCTTAAATCGTAAAGAAGTTAAATTTGTCAAAAATGACCACAAGAGAGTGAGGGTTGTTTGTAAGAGAAAATGTGGGTTTTTAATTATGGTGAGCAAGGTTGGAGGTAAGCAAACCTTTAGGGTGAAGACACTAGTTGGTGGTCATAAATGTGGACCGATTTTCGGAAACAAAAATGCTAACACAGACTGGATCGCTCAGGTTTTAATAGACAGATTCATGAATGTTGGTTTAATGACAGTTAATCAAATTATTGATGAAATAAAGAAGACATACAATATTGGTATCACTGCTTGGAGGGCTGGAAAAGCAAAACAAATAGCAATTGACAGTTTGGTAGGGGATGGACAACGTCAGTACAACCGTTTATTTGATTATGTTGGTGAATTATTGAGAGTTAAAGCTGATACTTTCAAGGTTAAGATCAACCAACCACAACCCACTTTGCCACCAAGATTTGGAAGTTTCTATATGTTCTTAGATGGTTGTAAGCAGGGGTTTGTGGCTGGGTGTGGACCCTTCATTGGTTTTGACGGTTGCCACTTGAAGACAACTTATGGTGGTCAATTATTGGTAGCAGTTGGTAGGGATCCCAATGACCAGTACTTCCCATTAGCCTTTGCTGTTGTTGAAAACGAATGCAAGGAAACATGGAGATGGTTTTTGACACTGCTATTACAGGATATTGGTGACATTGATAATCATCGTTGGGTGTTCATTTTAGACCAACAAAAGGTAAAGCACAAACATAATATTGTTTTAAACAGATTTAAAATTAATTGACTGAAAATTATGATTTAGTATTACATTTATTTGTAGGGACTTGTGACTGTATTTGACGAGATTTTGAATTGTGTTGAACATTGTTTCTGTCAAAGGCACCTATACAACAATTTTAAGAAGAAATTTGGTAGTGGTGTAGTCATCATAGACCTTATGGTGGGGGCAACAAAGGCTACATTTTATGCGGGATGGGAAAAAAATGGGTGAGTTGAAAAGTTTAAATCCTAATGCTTATAACTGGTTAATTGCCATTCCTATAATTTCATGGTGTAAACATGCATTCAGCATTTACCCTAGATGTGATGTGTTAATGAATAACCTTTCTGAGTCATTTAGTAGCACCATTTTACTGGCTAGAGATAAACCAATCATTAGCATGATGGAATGGATTAGATCATACATAATGAGTAGGTTTCCAACACTTAGAGAGAAGTTGAATGCATATCCGGGAAATGTAATGCCTAGACCCCAAAAAAGGCTTGATAGGGAATTAGAAAAAAGTGGAAATTGGCTTCCTATGTGGGCAGGGGATGCTAAGTTTGAAGTCACACAGGGATTCACAATGGAAAAGTTTATGGTTGATCTAAGTAAGCACAACTGCAGTTGTTATTTTTGGGATTTGGTGGGTATACCTTGTAGGCATGTTGTGGCAGCAATTAACTATAAGATAGAAAATCCTGAAGCTTATGTCCACGCATATTACAAAAGATATGCCTATCAAGCTTGCTATGAACCTGAAATTACCTCAATAAATGGACAACAACTTTGGCCAAGAAGTAGTCAACTTGAACTACTTCCTCCAATTTACAAAACCCCACCTGGTAGACCCAAAAAACTATGAAGAAGGGAAGTTGATGAACATGTCAGTCACTCCAAACTTTCAAAGAAAAATATCATGGGAAAGTGCAATAGGTGCAACCAATATGGTCATAATATCAGAAGTTGTAGAAAGGGCATGAGAGGAAAGGTAAATATTCATCTATAATTTCTTTTAATTAATGAATTTGTACAAACTGAAATCTGAATGCTGAATACATACCTAAATGACAGGGAAACACCCAAAGGACCCAAACTGGGAGTGGAGCTACCAACAATACAGGCCCATCTAACCAAAGCTCAACCAGTAGAAGGAGATCCACACCCATGGTTGCAACCAACGGGAACCAAGGAGAAAGAGCACCAACACAAACAAGAAGCATGGTAGCACAAGTGTTAGGTTCTCAAGCAAGTAGTAATACAATGTCTGCACAGCCCACGTGAAATTGAATGGAGATCCAAACTTTTTTTTGCTTTATTAAAGAATTTTGTAATAGACAATTACTTTTGACACATTGGGCATATGGATAGTGGACCACTATTTTGTTTTGGAGCACTACTATTTTGTTGCTTTATTAAACTTTGCAGTATTGTAGTTAAAGATGTTGACCACTTTATCTGTTATGGAATACTTTATTCATTGCAATAGCAGGGACCACTTTTGCATTATTGTATTTAATTGACAAAAATGGATGAATTGGTTATGGCAAATATAAAACTTAATTCAGTCCAAATTTGCGCCAGTAAAAGATTGAATTGGTTATGGCAAATATAAGCCACTGATTGTAATTTGAACCCTTGCATATGTTTTAGACCCTTTAAATACAAAATGTTTAAAGAAACAGACATCAGTTTTCCAATGATATCAATTTTCCTCTACATTAACGAGCCTAAAAAATATTTTGGATCCCATTGGTTATGGCAAAGTCAAGTGAATGGCATGCAATACTTAAATCACTAGTAATATCATTTTTATCATTACAAAATAATTTTCCAGAAATACACAAACAATCTTTGCAAGACCTACCACAAATACTACTACAAAAACTAATTACAATTAAACTTGAACAAAAACATAACTACAAATACAATTGAAAAACCCCACAACAGTACAAATAAAAGTTGTAGCACTTTGCCAAATCTTTTCTCTTTTTGCAATTTCCTCTTCAACTTCTCGTTTTTCTTAATCAAGTCCAGTATCAGTTTCTCCTTTTCCAAACAAACTTCGTCTTCTTCAACTCTTTTTCCTGCGACAGCTTTAAATTCAGATTCTTCACCTTCACCTCTACATTCCTCTTCATTAACCCATTGAAAATAATTACAATGTGAATTGGACTGCAAAAAAATGAAACCATTATAACACACACCAAAAAAAGCTCGAGTAAAAGAAATGCAATTTGTCACTTACCGCCAAATTTCTACATCGCCAAAATAACCTGTCCTTGTTCTTCATAGTACCTGCCTTTAGGAGCAACAATCGTTCCCCACACCCACACACTTTCGATGCTATTTCTGAACACGACTTTCAAACCAATTTTCCTTTGCCTACAATCAATTCTGGAACTACCACTCTTCATCACTATAGAATGTTGTACACAAACATTGTCACCTACGTTTCCCCCACACCAAAATGATATCTTCAAGCTCCTCACAAAGGATCTCACAAATTCAAAATTTAAGGTTTCAAATAATAACCTCATACCCCCTTTTAAAACACATGTTTACTGTATCTTGAGTGAAAGTTAAAATCAGGATCCTGACGTGGCACTCTGTCTGCCAGCTTTTTAATAAAACTAACGGAGTTAAAAAATGAGGACCAATTCCATGTGTTTCAGAATGTGAGAGACTTAAATAGCGCATCTTTTGAATGAGGTGCGAAAACCAAAATCGTCGAATACTTGAGGGACGAAAAACATAATTAACCTAAAAAAAATTAAAATAATTGAGTTAAATATATATTCATTCTTTTTTTTTTAATTTGAAAACTAAAATATATCAAAATTTTGGACATGATAAAATTTTAATTTTGTATCAAAATATAATAACCAGAAACATACTATCCCATTTTAATAAATTCCAAAATTAATATATATCAATACAATATAACATATAAATAATAAAAAAGAAATAAACATATAAAATCCAAACTCTAATTTATTCCAATTTTTATAGGCATGTGACCACAACTAACCAAAGGTCACCTCATTTCTTTATTCTAGATTTATCTAGCACCAATGAAGCAATAATATGTTGATTTTATAATACAAACTAAAATAAATCAAGTTGAAAAGTAAAACTATTAGTTTTTTTGTTTGATATTAAAAGATATAATGTAATTGATTGTTCAAATATAAAATATTCCATGACTCTTGTATATTATAATTTTTTGTGTTATAATTTGTTGTATTTTACAATGAGTAATACATGGTTAATCAGTACATGCAATTAGTACAACCACTAAATTATAACTAATGAACTCTAGTGCATGCCCTAATCATTATATACTATTGAGCTTTGCATTTTACTAAGACATTTCTACCAACACTATTAAATGCAACTACTAACATTTAAGTTTACTTAATAAAATTTCCCCATAAACTTAAATGCTTTTCTTTTCCTTTATTCCAAGCATCTTCTTGCTACTTTCAAACAGAGTGGTCAGAAGTGGCTTTGTGAACATATCTATAGCTTGTGCTCAGCTTTCAATGTACTCTAACTCCACATTTCCTTATTTCACTTGTTCTCCAATGAAATGAAACCAAACATCAATATGTTTGCTTCTCTTATGATTGACTAGATTCTTCACCAATTCAATGCTCAACTTGTTATCAACTCGAATCACATTCCTTTTTTCTTGCTTCATCTTCACCTTGCTTAGAAGGTTTCTAAGCCAATCTGCATGGGGAGACACTCAAAGATGTTGCAACAAGTTGACAACTTTAAAATGGGTCGCTTCTTCGAAAGCTAGGTGAATGTTGTGTTTTCCATGAAGAATACATATCTAGACGTGTTTTTCCGGTCAACAACATCTCCACAATAGTCATTGTCTGAGTAGCCAATTAGTCGATAATTATCCAACCTAGTATACATTAGGCCAAGAGACATTGTTCCTCTTATAGACCTTAAAATTCTCTTTAGTTCCTTCCAATGAGTATACCTCGGCTCCTCCATATACTGACTAATTATTCTAACACTTAGCATTAAATTTGCTCTGGTATTTGTAAGATACCTGAGACTTCCAATCAAACTTTGGTATTTGCTCGCATCAACTCGGTCTCCATTTGCAAACTTATAAAGTTTTGTACCATGTTCCATAGGAGTGGAAACCGAGTCGCAACTTATCATTTTAAACTTCTTCAAGACCTCCTCAACATACCTTTCTGGGACACAAAGATGCCTTCCTCTCCTTAAACAACTTTCAAACCAAGGAAATACTTCATAAGTCCCAAGTCTTTCATCTCAAACTCCTTCTTCATCACATCTTTATCCCTTCAATCAACTCAACATTATTCCTTATGAAGATAAGTTCATCAACATATAGGGCAACAAACATCACATTTTCTCCATTCCTCTTTATGCATAGAGCATGTTCATAAGAACAATGCTCATATCTATTCTTCTTTAAGTAAGTGTAAATTCTTTCATTTTGTGCTCGTGGAGCTTGCTTCAAGCCATAAAATGCCTTCTTCAATTGTAACACTTCCTTCTCTTCGCCTCTTGCATGTATCTGAGTGGTTCTTCGACAAATATTTCATTCTTCAAGCCTCCATTTAGAAATGTCGACTTCACGTCCATCTACAAGATCGTCCATCTATGTTGAGCTACTAAGCAAATCAGCAGCTGAATTATTTCCATCCTTGTCATTATGGCGAATACCTCGTTATAGTCTATCCCTTCCTTCTACTTGTATCACTTTACTACGAACCAAACTTTATATTGCTCAACTTCTCCTTCAATATTTGTCTTCTTCTTGTATACCTACTCCACGCCAATAGGTCAAGCTCCTTTATGAAAATCAATCAGCTCCCATGTGTTGTTGTGTTATATTGTCGTGATCTCCCCATACATTCCTTTTGCCATTTCTTCTCCTACATGGCCTCTTCAAAACTTAAGTCTTCTGAATTTGTCAAGAAACATACAACATGCACTTTGTCAGTAGAGTTGTATATATCTTGTAAACTTTGCACTTTGGGTTGTAGAGGTTCATCAATCTGAACATCTCATCTCATAATAACCTTCTTTGTTATTGGGTTAAACAACCTGTACGCCTTAGTTTTTTCATCATACTCAATGAACATGTACTTTTTGCTCCTATCTTCAAGCTTGGTCCTCTACTGAGCTAGAACATGACCATAAGCAATGCTCCCAAACACTTTAAGATGAGACACAATCGTTTCCTTCCACTCCAAACTTCTTGTGGTGTCTTCTTGTTTAACTTAGCATGTGAGCACCTATTTTGCACATAGATGGCACATTGCACTACTTCTGCTCAAAACTCTTTAGGCATGTCCTTAATTTTCAAAAATTTTCGAACCATATCAAGGATGGTTCGGTTCTTTCTCTAGACAACTTCGTTTTGTTAGGGTGATTATGATGCTATCAGAAATATCAGTATCCCTTACTCCTCGCAATACTTCATAAGCTTAGATAAAATAAACTCGTCTCCTTGGTCAGACCAAAGAGATTTGATAGGCATGTTTGTCTCTTTCTCAACATTGCTTTGAACCTTTTAAAAACTTCGAACACCTTGGATTTCTCCTTCAAAAAATACACCCAATTTTTTCTTGAAAAATCATCTATGAAGGAAATAGAATACCTTTTCTCACTAAAAGACTTAGGGGTAATTGGTCCACAAAGATATGTTTAAATCAATTTGAGTTGTTCCTTTGCGCGATACTTAGCAATCCTTGGAATGAGCTTCTCGAAGGCTACCCGAGAACAAACATTTCACAAAATTTCTTTTCAAACTCCATAGATGGGAGTCCTCACACCATCTCTTTCTTTACCAACTCGGTCAGCCCACCAAAACTCAAATGGCCAAATTGAAAATGCCATATCATGGCCTGATCCTTCACATTAAGTTTTAAAAACCTCTCTTGGACTATCTTCAAGTTCAGCTTGTATATCTTGTTCTTCTTCGTTTCTACTCAGGCAATCAAACGATCTGACTTATCCTTCAAGTATAGTACTCAGTCGTTCATTAGAATCGAGTAGCCTTTCTCCACCAGTTGGCTTATGCTCAATATGTTACTCTTGAGATCGGGTACATAGTACACGTCTTTGATTTCTCCAATTTTGCTATTCTTCTACTGGTACCAGATTGTACCTCGACCTTTTACGGCTACCTTTGATGCATCTCCAAATGACACATGTCTAACCTCAACTTTAGTGCGCTCCTTAAAAAGGTTCTCGTCCCCGCACATGTGATTACTTGCTCTTATATCAAGGTACCAAACCGAGTTGTCATAATAGCTTGGACTTAACTTGGCACCCGAACTCCTTGACATCATCAATACTCCCTCTTCCTCAACATCTTTAGAGAGGATGTTTGTTTCCTTCTTACTCTCAGATCAACAGTCCATAGCGAAATGTCCAATCTTCCCACAATTATAACATTTGATTCCTAAGTAGCAATCCTTAGAAAAATGATTGTACTTCCCACATTTGAAGCACTCAACTCCTGAGTTGCTCGACTAGCTTCCTTGACCTCTACCACCACGACCTATATCTTATCCTTGGCCACGCCATTTTTGTTGACCGACTTGCTCTTTACCTTTTTCATATCCTCCTATGCCTCTACCACCTCGGTCTCGAGTGTTTTGAGTCTAAGGAACCTTCTTCTCCTTAATGGTTGCCTTTACTTGGAATGCTTGATCGAGGGACTTCTCCATCTTCTTCCTTCTCTATTGCTCATACACCTCAAGCGACCTGATAAGTTCTTCCATCGAGAGCACTAACAAGTCCTTAGACTCTTTGATTGCGCAAACAATATTCTCAAAGTCGTTGGTTAACAACCTTAAGATTTTTTCAACCACTCGGCAAGTGGGCAACGTCTCCCCATTCCTTTCGAGTTGATTCACCAGTGTTTCAACACGAGAGACATACTCGACAACCCCTTCGGCCTCTTTCATCCTCATGCTTTCAAGCTCGTCTTTGAGAGTTTGAAGCCTAACTCGTTTCACACGATTATCCCTTTTGTATGTCTTTTCAACATATCTCACGCTTCTTTTGAAGATTTAGCATTTGTTATCTTCTCACAGACATACTCATCAACAGCTCAGTACAACATGCACAAAGTTGTTTTGTCATTTATTCATTTTGCTCTCAACGTAGCAAGTTAGGAAATCGTCTGTTCTTCAATATCCTATTGTTCTTGGTGCCCATTTTCAACCACATCCCATACTTCTTGGGAACCAAGGAGGGCCTTCATATATGGACTCTAGTTATCATAATTGAAGCCTTTTGATAACTTCGATAGGGGCATGCTGTTACCTAAGTTGGCCATCTCGATCAAACTCTTAAACACTCTCTCAAACACTCAAGCTCTCAAGCTCTGAGGCCAATTTGTTGACAAAAAATTCTCTGGATAAACACTCTTATATATTATAACTTGTTGTGTTTTACAATGAGTAGTACATGGTCAATTTATAAGCCTTTAGACATGGTCCTTCAACTACAAGCAATCAGTACAACTACTATCTAAATCATAATTAATGAACTCTAGTGCACGTCACAATTATTACTAGATGCACTCCTGACCATTGCATTTTACTAAGACACTTCTACCAACACCATTAAATGCAGCTACTAACATTTAAATTTAACCAACAAAACTATGGTGGAACAGGAAGCAATGCCACTACTAAAAATTCTCGTATTACATAAGAATTTTCTTGCAAATTTGCTTAAAAAGTTTGCAAGAAAAGACTTTGTCCTGCTATTTTTTCTAAGGATATAAATTGGTAGGTAATTCCTTCGTGGGTAATTATTTCCTACAAAATTATAAAATTCGTAAGTATTTCTTACAAAATTTGTTGCGAAAAGTGTTTTATACAAAATATTTTGCAAAAAAATTGACATCAATTTCCTGCAAAAAAATTGACATCAATTTCCTGCAAAAAAAAATCATAATAAAATTTATAAGTATTTCCTACAAAAAAAAATCAAAACAAAATTGATAGGAAATATGAGTTTTTTTAGTACTGCACATTGATCCAAAGCACAGGACACGGGTGCTAATGTTTGACTATAACGAGGTTGTTGAACTTGTGTGGCAAGGAACCAGTGTTCTCACTGCAGAGAATAATGCTATGCACCTTCATGGTTTTAGCTTCTTTGTTGTGGGTGTGGGAACAGGAATTTCAACAACGTGACGGACCCAAAACATTACAATTTAATTGATCCACCAGAAGTTAATACCATTTTCCTAAGAATGGATGGCTTGCAATGAGATTTGTTGCTAATAATCCTGGAAATATTTTCACACATGCTACTCATACTCACGAATAATGAAATTAGCATTTAGTTTGAAACATCACTTGATGAAATAACACTCAAATAATTTGCTTTTGCAGGTGTATGGTACATGCACTGTCATCTTGAGAGGCACAGTAGCTGGGGTATGGATACTGTGCTCATAGTAAGAGATGGAGGTACCATGCAAACTAGTATGGTTCCACCTCCTAACTACATGCCACCTTGTTATTAATAAAAACGATGTAAATCTCATTTCACCCTGTATGAATTTATTGAACGAGGGTGGAACACAGACCACAGAAACATACCATGATGTTTCACTTTAAGCTCATTTAAAGTAAAGTTTTCTTATTGCCTGTCAATGATGCTGAAGTTTTCTTTTCTTTTTTTCTTTTCCATTTGCTAGAATGCAATGTGAATCAAGTAAAGTTATAATTGGGAAACTCTTCGTTATCCCAATTAATGGTTTGTTCTTTATTTTTAATCTATTTATTTAGTATCACATCATCATATATAAAAGAAAACCATCACAGTCAAGTGAAGTCAACTCTAGTTACCAAATTGTGATTTTGTACTCTGATGGAATAGTACATACCATGTCCAGTGCATTTGATGATCCTTTCTTTACCTTAGAGGTATTGATTTATTGACATCTTCTGATGAGTGCGAGATGCTTTATGTAGACACGTTGCAAACTGTTGAATTATTGGTCCAATTTTGTTCCAACAAGAGACAAATACATTCTTATTATGATGGAGCAAATCATCTTACACAAATGACAAAGAACTGCATGCTAAAATAACGGATGTTCTAAACGACATGACAATTCAGAATTCAGAAGCTAACAACTTTTAAAACGAACTTAAATTTACAACCTTGTTCAGTTGATTATTCTGAGCAGAATCAGCATAGCATACTTTGGCAGTGGCACAGAACTTCTATAAGCACTTTTTTCCCATCAATTTAATGCAGCACGGCGCTGAACCAATTCATCCACAAATTCTGCAATATTCTTATCAGAATTTCCACCCTCATCAACACTACTCTTGGCCAGATTCTTCCACTTGATGCAATTTTTCTTTATTTCCTTTCCTTTCTCAGTCTCCAATATTTCCTTTATGCAATGTGTGATAGTTTCTTTTCTAACTATATCTTTCTCATCGGCAACAGCTTTGACTCCAATTTTCCACTCATCTCTAATAAGTTTTGCATTTGAGATCTGGTCAGTCCACAATGGCATTGCAATCACTGGAACTCCTAAACTCAAAGCTTCCAATGTGGAGTTCCAACCACAGTGTGTGATAAAACACCCCAAAGCCTCATGTGTCAACACTTGTAGTTGGGGGCACCAATTGACTATTAAACCTTTCTCTGCTGTGTCAAGAAACCCCTTTGGAAGCCTTCCTAGTTCAGAGTCTCTAATCACCCACATGAAATAACTTCCACTATCTCTTAAACTACAAGCTAGTTCCTCAATTTGCTCCTCATTCGGCCCTGCGAAGCTCCCAAAAGAAACATACACAACTGACCCTTTTGGTTTATCATCAAGCCATTTCATGCAAACTTCTGACTTTGGAACATACATTTCAATACCATAGTTCTTGTCATCTTGGAGTCTTTTGTCCAAGTACATAGATGGCAAGGTTGGTCCTATTGTCTTTAATGGCCAAATCTTCACCAGCCAATCCACAACCTAAAACGAATTTCATTTCAAAATCTATTCATCAATAACCAACTCAAAAACTAGGAAATAATATGATTCAGATCTCTCAATTTTTATCAAAATTAGCCTTACTTCTTATGCTTCCAAAAGTAAATATTTTGGCCCTCATAACTTGGTAGAGTTTGTCCCTCTTTCCAAAACAAAATCTACCAAATATAGAGAACATAGAGAACAAATCATTGTTTTTAAAGTAGAGTCTAGAACCAACTTTGATAAAAACTCAAAGGAACTTAAATCACATTTACCCAAATAACTACTAATGTCTGTAAGTCATTTCATCAAACAAGAACAGAGCAAACAAATGAAAAGAATTTTCAGCTTGTGAACTCACTCACCCCTTGCTCCAGTTCATAAAATGTGTTTGAAAGAACCCAATCTGCTTTGTCAATGTTCAAAAATTGGTTCACAACTGTATCAAAATAACCTGGATAGGTTCCATATCTGTTCAAGAATGATGGCAAGTCCTCAGCTGCAAATTTTGGCAACCCTGGCAACAAATACTCTGTCTGTGTAAGAGGCAGTTCCAGCAACTTCTTATAAGTATGCAAGTATATGGTGTTTGTTGTGCAACTCTGAGTGAAGAAAGTAG
>Ga0099823_1004041_pt1 | contig 14181 bp, 9 predicted proteins | sample CowpearedBW_FD_76831 | JGI IMG/M metagenome (GOLD analysis project Ga0099823, IMG submission 76831) | Root nodule microbial communities of legume samples collected from California, USA - Cow pea red BW | ecosystem: Host-associated > Plants > Roots > Nodule | place: USA: California | collected...
GATGGTGAAAATATATTTGACTGTATGATGAATATGTTGTCGGCTCTAGCTTACCCGTTTTGTTGTATGGTTGTATTGTATGTGGCTACTCTTTCTCGCGATGATCATCAATGTGATTGATGGGAGTAGATGGGCGAGGTTCTCGTGGTCTGCAAGGGAATGGCGATTCCGCTACTTAGCCATCTGGGCTGAAGTTTATTTTCTTTCCATCTTGGTTCTTTAGGGCTACGGCCCATGTATTGCCTTATGCTTTACCACTCTATTCTCTTTTGTTAGACTTGTATCTGGTTTCCTTTGGCATCATGGTGTGTCCAGGTTGTAGGGGTTGGGTTAAGGACCCCAGGACTATGCTACAGTACCATCCTTGTGTGACGTTTCCTTTAATTTCGCTTATTAATTAAATGGGACGTTACAAACTACAATTCAAGAATGTAGGAAACAAAATATAGGAAGGGTATGAATAACAATTATATATCTAGACTCTATGGTAATAAATAAATTTTATTTATTTATCAAAATAGAAAGGTGGATGCATAAGAGATTGTTCAGATTCATATTGGTATTTTAATCCAGTATTATGCACAAATTTACTAAAAAAAACAACATCAATAGCACATAAGAGAGGGTATAAAACTACAATATATTTTGAGAGGATGTCCTTGGGTTTAAAAAGTGTAGATAGACAAAACGAAGATCACATAAGCAAAGTAAAATAAAATTGTCAATAATATCAATTCAATGAACGAATTCAACACAAGTAACAAAGATATTTTCAAACTGGTAAGTTTTCTAATAAGGAGGAAAAGCAAAGGAAGGAAACAAAAGTATTAAAAGAATAATTGATTAAATCTAAAGACTCAGAGTTTTCATAAAAAGATCAAATTTTGTGAAAGTAGAAAGTATAATTATAGGTGTCAAAATAGATAAATTGACAAAACAAGAGGGATACCAATGATTTCAACAAAGGTAAAGCTCTCATCACTATAGGATGACCCAAATTCAAAATATCAAAGACAGAGCATCAATTTGTTCATCAAAATTTTTTTTCCTACTAATAGGGCCTTTCAAGTAAATTTGGAGAAAAGAATAATCACTTTCCAAATGCAATAACACATAACACCCAAGAAGAGGAGCAAAGAGAAAACAATAGCAGGCTTAGGCTACATATAGTGGAAAAGCAAAGAATAAATGTATTAGAGGATCATGAAGAGAAAATCACAACATAAAGACATACAACTTGAATAAAGCTTATGAAAAAGAGATTATTGCGTAGAGGAATGATGTGTCGAAATAGACAAGCCCCAATAATTAATGAGATATTGATGATAACAAAACAATTACTCTATCAAACAAGTAAGTCTCTAGTTAGAAGTGAACTCGTGTTAGACGACTAAGAGAGAACGTTTAACAAATATAATGATGCAAATGATTTGATCTATATGGCTTGAAGAACAAAATATTTTATCTATATTGTTGCTTGCATGCACTTAAATGATTAATATCCATATATCATGTATGTTAACAAAAGCAAGAAGTCTGACAAATGCAAAGGCCAACTTTTAGTATTAGATAGTCTAAACAGTAGATGAGTCAATGTGATAAACGAGTTCAAAACTTGTGTTCCCCAAGTTTAAAGCAATAGCCAACCCAAGTCTCTAGACAACCTAAGTCACTACATAACACAAAGTGTTAGACGACTAAGGTGTTAGATGACTCAAAGGGTTAAACGACTAAAGACATCTTAAGATATTAGATGACTAAGGTATTAGACGACCTCAATGGTTAAAATAATTATAAAGTGCTATGATAGTCTGATTATCCCTGATTGATCATGTGAATTGATATATTGATCTAAATGTTTAAAATAGAAAATTAATGATATGAGCTTTGATATTTATGAAAATTATCTTATGATAATTGCATTCCAAAAGAAGAAAGCTTTAGAAATCAAACGGTCAAGCAATATGAGCATCAAAGAAATTTTCTATGTGATTGATGAATAAAGTGTTTGATTGATTTAATAATATTATTGTTCTAACAATTCAAATGCACAATCAAGTTGCACAAAGTCTCATTAACAAGACAATTATGAATGTTGAAGAAAGAGCACAATTCAAATCAAGTTTAAGCTCAATAATAAAAGGAAAAAGGATATCCTAAAGAGCATTAGTTGATTCATAATTGAAGTCTTTAAGAATGAAGTTCAAAGTTCAAACTAAAAATCAAATTGAAGAATTGATCAAGTCATTCCATATCAAGAAGATTGCAAATGAAGAATTACAATTTGAATTCTTAACGACTATCAAATGCAACAACTATATAAAGGATGTAAAGACACACAAGAAGCACAACAAATGCATATTAAAAATATGAAAGTAATTAGAAATTGCATATCATTAGTTATTAGTAAATTAGGTTGAGAGCTTTACATATTGTATATCATCCACTGAGTCAAATTGTAATATGTGAGTTCTAATTGATAGTTGTTGATCTTTGGGATGATTAAGAATGATAACTGAAGAGGTTGATACTCAGTGTAGCTAGGAAGACTTGTACTCATGTACTTGAAGAGGTTGAAACTCATATTACATGGAAAGGATGCTACTCGTTACTAGTCAAAGGTTTTGATTAGTGGAATTTCTTATGCAGGCTGCTTAAGAGATTAGACGTAACCTCATATGAAGATGAACAATATAAATTTGTTGTGTGCATTTTCTTTATCCATACACTTTTACTTTGAGTTAATTTGCTTGTATTTGTATATTTATATGCATAGTTTTTGAATTTGTTTTCAGGCTTTATTCATCCTCTTCTATCGTCTCTGGTTCCTGCTCCTACTCTTTTTCCCTCTTTTCCTCTAACTTTTCATCCTCCTCCAAACACCACCTTCATTGATACTTTGTTATTGCCAGTGTTACCGATTTCGATTCTTCTCTTCCTCTTCCTCCTGATTCTCTTATTTTCCCCTTCTTTTCATCTATTTCCACTTAATATATAAAAAAAGATCATCATATTTAATGGAAAATTTTTCATCCTTTTTACTGACAAATTTATTGCACATAAATCCATTGATTAAGAAATGTAAATTATTGACAAATTTTATCGACGAAATTTAAGACATAAATAATTACCAACTAATGTTATCAATGAATCATATTTCTTGTAGTGAAATTTATCAACAAATTTTATTGACACATTTTACCGACTAATTCATTATCGATGCATATTTCTATTAATAATTTAAATACAAAAATTCATTGACAAATTTAATTTTAACAACAAATTTATTTCCTTTAGAAAAAATTTGTCAGTAATTACAAGAATTCTAGTAATGTTATGCAATATTATTTCTAAAGTTTAATATTAGCTAAGATGGTTCTAAAATTAAATTTTGCTACTTATATTCGATTAAGCAGCCTGAACTTTGCACCCTGAGACTTTAAAAAAATGTTTGACGTAATCCCTTGTGATGCAATTTAAAGGAAAAGTGGATGGAATGTAATATTAACAATGCTTTAATTCATCATCTCAAACTTCTCAGGATTTTCCATTGTCTTTCCATCTTAATTTTCCCAAAAGAATTAGGTGGATTTTAATTTTCAATGCTACGAATTCAAAATGAATTGTTTTCTTATTTAATTTCCAACCACCACGTTCAAGGAAGAAAACAAGAACGTTATATATTACTTAATCCAATAGCTATTTGGATCATTATCACAAGTTAACTAAAAAACCATTTATATTGTCTTCATGTCAGACTTAGCATTTTTATAATAGTTCATTATCAACGCTATTATTACTTAGTACATAACACATTGTCTTTAATATTAAGTATATATATATATATATAATATATAGTACCTAAGAAAAATAATGGTCTTAAACAACCAGTTGGCATAATAACAGGATATGATTGCAACTGTTTAATTATATAAAAGTCAATTAGACCAAAGGATAATGAAATCCAAGCGAAAGAATCGGACCAATAATTACTCATTTACAAAATTAAATGTCTTCATTCATGTATACGTAATGAGACTTTATTATTTATTTATTTATCATTGTTTTATAATAATTGTTTTTGTTTTTATAAAACTAATTAACCCCTTTTCAAAGGAAGTTTATAGACCAAAAACCGGCATTTATTGCCCTAAGTGACAAAACATCAATTACAGTTTTCTTTTACTATTAATTTAGGGTTTTGTCTCACAAATTTTATTGTGTAAATGATTTACCAGTTTTCTTAATTAGGTTTTGTTTCTAGCAAAACCTCATCACGAAACAGGAGTTCAGCACACAGTTTATTCAAAGATGTTAGGGCATCAACCAGAAAAGAAAAAAAAAACAATATGTTTTCATTGGACTTAGTGAAACTGATTTTTGTTACTTAAAACTTCTACAAACTATGCTTTAAATTAACAAGAGTATTATTTTGAAACGAGTATATATTTTTGTATATTATCAGTGTAAAATATTTTAGATAAAGATTTAATAATCATTGTATTGTTGTATCACATTACTATATAGGATTATATAATAAAATAGCATTACTATATATGATTGTATAATAAAATAGTTAAGTTTTATTAGATGTTAGTGTGATAATATTTCCATTTACAGTTTATACAAATTATTCTTTTGTATATACACTTGCAATTTTAGAACTAAACCATTTTCTATTGTGTGAATAATCATTTTGATATAAAAATAAAATTTATTGTATTTATTGATTTTTGTAAAACAATCTTAATTGACGTATAATATATAAGCAACGAATGAATGAAATAATAAAATTGAAAAAAAAAGTATTCGTTGTAAAAGCTTTTAAAATTAGTTATCTGAATGGTTTGTAGTAAAAGTCATGGAAAACAAAATCAATGGAGCCAATAAAACTGATAAAAAATATTCAGGTTAAAAAAGTAATGAACTACTATATATTTGAACTTTTTCTTAGAAGCTAAAATATTAGTTTTATTTTACTCATAAACTTGTTACTATTACTAAACATGATTATTATTAAAATATTTAATTTGTAATGCATATTTGATTTAACCTTTTTATATGTAAGATTAAGAACCTATGTATTTTTATGTTTTAATTTTGTTTTTAGTGTAGTAAAATCTTAATATTATTTTTAATATTTTTTATATTTTAATTGTTAAAATAAATTTATTAACATTTACTCGGTTCGGATTAAATCATTAAATATTATACTAATACTTTATTTGTTATTAAAATAATCCAAAAATAATAATATTAAATATATTAGTTAAAACTTTAAGTTAAGTTTGAGTAAAAAATGTTTAACAATATTAATAATACATAAGTTAATTGTTTTATGATAATAAGAGTATAAACATGTTGGTAAAAGAACATGTCAAGTTACTCTTTGTTCATGTTTAAGTTGTGTTAATTAGAGATAATATTCATATTGAAGAGGTATCTAAGGTAAAAAATGTTTTCAGATTTCAAATCATTTTTTAACTTTGACATTTTAGAATACTATCCAACACTTTTAAATGCGTGTTTGACATGTTACATAAATGCGTTCATACCTTTTTTAGATATAGACACTATTCTGGTCACCAAAATTTCAAAAAATTGATTTCAATATCTTTTGTATCTTATAATATCTGAGTTTGTTTATTTTTTCTTGTTTTAAGCTTGCAAGTCTCATTTCTTTTAAATATTTTTGAATGTCCTTTTTTTAGTCTCTGTTTAGTTCTAAAATTATAAAAAAATGATTAATTATACTTTTTAGTTTATATATCTAACATTTAAAAATTCTTTTGATAGAATTTAGTGAAAAAGGAGAGTTAGAAGGATAAATAACAAAATAAGGAACAAAATTAATGAATCAAGATAGTTAAATCTCTATTCTTGTTTTTAAAGAGAAAATCACAAAAATGTGGGTGAAAGAAAGCTAATTCAACCTTTATGATTCCTTACTCCAAAATAATTTATTGTGTAACCAACCTTTTTTCCTACATTATTTTTTTCAGGAGTTATTTTATTTAATTTTTGTGGATTTCATTGTACCACATCACTTTTAAAATCTTCTTGTGTGTTTACTTTAATATAAGAGTGTTATAAAACTCGTATTGTTAATACTTTATTTTAGTTGCTCCTAAGTGTATATTTTTAAGAGAAAAAGATAATTTTTTATTCTTATGACTCAGGGTCTTAAAGACTCTCAATCTTATCTTTTTTGTGTCATCTCAGCATATTTCAATGGAAAAATCTTCCTATGACCCAAGTCATAATATTATGATCTAATATATGAGCTCAGCAATGATAATGTATTTAGTGAGTCAATTTTTTACTACCAAAATTAAAGAGAGTAAGTAAATTCTCACCCAACAAGCTTTACTGAACACTGTTTTACATGATATCCTTCTATTGTAAGAGATTAAAAAGATAAGTTATTAACCTGAAAAAACAGTCAATAAATAATTTATATAAAAAATTAGAACGATTTAATATCATCTTAGATCTTTGAAATAAAAACGTGTTTATTCTATTAAATTTTGGAAGATATTATGATTCAATAAAATTTACTTACATAAGTTGGGAGAAGTTGAAATATAAATATTAAAAATAAAAACTATAACAATGAAAAAAATATTTAATAAAATTTAATCCCAACAATAATCACATATTTCATCAAATGTAATTTATTTTAAGTTACTATCTTAACCCCATTTCTTCTTTGATATTAAATATAATATAAAAGTTACTATAGCTCATAGTATTATTTCATGACTATATATACACTCAATTTAAAATTAAGCATAACTATGGTTTCCTTGTCAGAAAATCAACCGTAACTACTTCCATAGTAAATTAATTAAAAAAATAAGCATTGTAAAATCAGATACCATCATGTGATCGTGACCTATGATTTGATCCCTAACAAAGAAATTCAAAACTATAAAAACATAAAATTAACAACCATATCTAGGTTCAAGAGTTCGGCTCAACACTAATTAAATCAATAAAAAAAGAAATTCAGTCCAATTCTTATTTAAAAGTACTTTATTGTTTTCACACTTCACTGAAAAATCTCAGAAATTTCACTTGTTAGTTTTAATACCACCCAACAACAACCCAGAAAACTCAAAAACCACATGCACACACATATTGGTATACGATGCCGTGTAACCAAACACAACCTACACAATTTGAAAATATGAAACATCGCACACATATTTTACTAACCCTACCCAATAATAATACCCTATACACATTCAAACATAGACTAATAGGGTGATGACAGAACAACCAATGAATGAATCGAAAACATTGTGTGTCATGAACCTAACCTCACCAGATAAAACCCCTCCCATGTAGCAGTGTTTTATTAATTGGGTATTTGCTCGCACGTCCACAATAAACTACACTGCTGCCAATCTGTCACCATGGCGGCTCATATTAAACACCAACCCCAACCCCTTCTCTCTCACTCTCACTCTCACCTTTCTTCTCTTCTCAACCCAATCCTCATTCATCAATTCACAATTTCTACAACATAATAATTTCTACAAACATCCACCACCCAGATTCAGTTTCACTCCAAACCCGTCATGTATCACCGTAGATTCAACAAACCAATACGTGTGGCTAACCCAGATGAGCCCGAGCCCGAGCCCGAGCGCGAACCCACATCAGAACCTGGGCCTGCTTCTCCTTCTTCCTGCGATGACACTAAAACAGAAGCACCGTCACCTAAGAAAAGGTTTGTTTTTTTTTTTCTTTATATTTTTTTTTTGTCATGGGAATTGGGGAGTTAAATGTTGAAAGGTTTACGTTCATGGCACCGTACGTAGGAGGGAGATGAAGAAGAGGGTGGTGACGATACCGATCGGTGACGTGGATGGATCTAAGAGCAAAGGAGAGACGTATCCACCGTCCGATTCGTGGGCCTGGAGAAAGTACGGCCAAAAGCCCATCAAAGGCTCCCCTTACCCAAGGTATTTGCTCTATTATGTTTACCACCTTTGCAGGCATACATTCATTTACCTTAATTGTTTTACTTAACCATCGTTGTTTAGCGAAATAAATCACATGCTAGTTTCAAGGATGATAATAATTGTGCTGAAGAATGCTAAATATCTTTTGGAAGAAGAACCAATTTACTACTTAATCATATAATTTGAAGTTCTTTCCTAGAACTGGAAGTGTGTGGCTGCAGCCGCCGTGGCCGCCGCCGTGGGAAAAACCGGCTGAAGGCGGCTGTGCTAAAATGCGGATCGGGGTTGTGTTGTGGTGGTAGTTTGGGTGTTGTGACCGCACACGCGACCTACGAACCGCGTTGCCTTCACGCCACAATAATTATGGAATATAAAAATCAGGAGTCGGAAGCCGTCATTTTCTATGTTTGATCTTTTTGTTTATGAAAGTGGACATTTTTTTCTTCTTTTCAGTTTATCCCATTTCGTTTTTATCACTGCGTTTCACGGGCTTCACTTGGATAAGAGCATGCATGTTTTTTTCGTGCAACATTGTGTTCATCAGTTAGAATAACTTCCAACTAAATAAAAATCAGTGCATTTGCCGAAAAATAGTTAACTTATTTATTATTTTGAATCATATGATGTCAACTTTGTATTTAACGCAAAAATAATTACAGCCATTTGTAGTGGATGTTGTTATTGCCTATTCATTTTAATTTCATTTAGTTTAAATTTTGACAATTTTTTGTTAAGTGTATAAAAGTTTGCAAAGGGGGTTCAGGATTAGAGATTTAGTTTCGAAAAAATGATTAAAAATTAGACATTGAATAAGGATTAATGAGGGAAGAAAAAAATGAAATAAAAATTTGGATTGAGAAGCACGCGCTTCAGATAGGGCAAAATTGATGAAAGTGGCATTTTCGCTGGTTTTGTTGGATCATCATCCCAATCCACATCACTCTTCTCTCTCTTAATTTTTCTATTACGATTTTTTTTTTCTTTTCATTCACAATAATGTTGAATTGGTTAAACAATTAATAATTAATAACAATAAATTTGAATCTGAAAACGCAGGGGATATTACCGATGCAGCAGTTCAAAGGGGTGTCCCGCAAGGAAGCAAGTGGAGCGAAGCCGTGTGGATCCCACAAAGCTCATAGTCACCTACGCCAACGACCACAACCACTCCGTCCCCCTCCCAAAATCCAATTCTTCCGCCGTTTCTGCCGCCGCCTCGCCGGCCGAGTCCGCCACCAGGTTCCCGCTGGAGGAGGAGATGGCCGTGTTCTCAACTCACTCCGATTTTGAACTCGCCGGCGACGCGGCGGTTCTGCTCAGCCAGTACCACTTTCGGTGGTTCGATGACGTGGCGTCCACCGGCGTCCTCGAGAGCCCGATATGCGGCGAGGTGGATGACGTGGCAATGCCAATGAGGGAGGAGGACGAGTCGCTCTTCGCCGATCTCGACGAATTGCCGGAGTGCTCGGTGGTTTTCCGGCGGGGGAATATTCCGAGGAGCAGCGCGATCCGGTGCGGCGGCATCACAGGATAACGCGGCTGGACCCTTTTTCTTTCGTCCCGCGTTATTACGTAGTGATGTATTATCATATTCGCGGCCTGAAAATCGTGCGCTATTAAAAAATTGGAAACGTAAAGAAATAATTAAATAAATTAATTTACGATTCATGAATTTCTTTTTCTTTTTTTTTTTTGCCTTGCGTTGTACATTTGAATAATAAACAATTAATTACAGCAGGTTATCTTTTTCTGAAGAATTGTTGAGAATTGTTTTTTCTTCTGTACAGATTAGAATCCACATGCACCTCAATAGTGAAAGTTCACCATCATTGTTCCGAGATTCTCTCTGGAAAGACAAATAAGGATCTTATCCGTACCACATCTGAAATTTCTTTCATGTAATTTCAAATAGCAAATAGAAACTATTATATTTGTAAGATTAATCACCTATTTTAATTAAAATAGAAGTATAAAAAAATCTTTACAATTTTTGTATAAGTAATTATTGCCAAAATTCTACGAGAAAACTCTTGTTTGTTTATTTTACATGTAATAAAGTTTTGGATCCATTTTCGATCATATTGTTAAAAGCGTAGAAGGTTGAATGTATCTTTTACATGCAAAATTTTACGATTATCATTCCGTAGAGCTTTTTGAAGGAATGGAAGTAAAACCTATATTTTGCAGTCTTTTCCATGAACCGCTTATGGTCATTTGGAAATCCCTATCTTCTTAGCCAACTCTGTAGTCAATATTCTTGGCATTTCCTCCATTGGAAGTTATGCTTTGGATATATACTTGAACCTTTCCTTTCATGGTCCATAACGATTACAAACACAACAGGAACATACCTTGTGATGAACTTAATTATATAATAACTTTACACTTTAATAAACTGAAACAAATCATCTTATTACAACTTTCTTTTCTCGAGTCCTCTATACTATAATAATTTTAATTTTAAATGACAAGCACAAGATCGATGTCCTTATTTATAAATTCTTTCAAATTAAATAAATTAAGTATTTCTATGTTGATATCAAAGAATTAGTCATAAGGGAAATTTAGTTCTACTTGGATAAAATATTCAAATTCATTTGTAAGTTACATTTTTCAGAAATAACCCAAGTTTACTGTGATTAAAAAACCTATATTTGATGCTTAAAATTGGACGGGATTTTAATGCTCAAATTGTGGTAATAAATTTCCCATTTTCTGTAAAAACTACAGCAGACAACAGTACCGAAGGAAGGAAAAAACAGGAGAGAAAATTATAGTAATTTGGATTAAAAAAAAACAATATGCCAATATAGTAATTTTAGAAACATTCTTTTAATTCCAATCTTTATATTCAGCAATTAAAAAAACTTCAACCCTGACCATGTACAATCCATATGATATAACACTTCAACGAGACCAAACAGAAGGGCTCCATACCTTAACTTCAGTTGTAAAATAGATGGTCGAACTGCCACTAGCTGCATCATAATTAGAGAATAGCAAATATCAAGATCCTGCACATAAAACTTAAAACTATATGATGAACCTGGGTGTAAACCTATTTGTTTCAAACACGTTTTAGAATGACCGTTTTACGAAACATAAATCCTGCGTATGATGCTTGTGAATTGTAAACACTGTTCAAAATAATATGCAAGACTAGCCTTATTCTACACGATATCCCAATTCCAGTGTAGGCATTTACAAGATGAAACAGGCCATAAAAACCACTGCCATAGATGAAGCATCTAGTTCGAGCAGCATCCAATTTTCTTCAAAACTGAGGAATCGTCTTTAACGTTTATAGTCTGTCCTTTAGACGGGACAGTGGAGGAACTGCCGTTGTCGCCAGCCTCAACTGCTCTCTTGCTCACTATGCGATAAATCTGAGAAAGAACCTCAGTAAATGCATTTTCAACATTGGTTGCTTCTAAAGCAGAAGTCTCCATGAAGTACAGAGATTCCCTCTCTGCAAAAGATTTCCCATCTTCTGTTGGAACAGCAACAAGGTGTCGAAGATCTGACTTATTTCCAATAAGCATGACCACAATGTTGGGGTCTGTGTGATCTCTCAACTCTTTCAACCATCTTGCAGCATTCTCAAATGTGGCACGGCGCGTGACATCATAGACAAGTAAGGCACCAACAGCTCCTCGGTAGTAAGCACTAGTAATGGCACGGTACCTAATATAGCAGCACAAAAGTCAAATAAGTGGATTTATTGACAGCTACACCGATAGAGAAATCCTAAGTAACTATATTGTAACACAAATTTAGGTGTAGTTCAGCTTCTCATTGACATGTCATCAGAAACTTCCATTGTACTTGCAATGATCAGCATTACAGAAAAAACGAGGATGCTTTTTATAAGACAAGTTCAGCGCAGCATCTTAAGAAGTAGTGATACTGTTCTTTCCAATCAAATTGGAGTCTTACAATATTAATCTGCTCACTTACATACTATTGAACACTGATGTCTTTATGTTCATTTCATTTTTTAAGTGATAAAGAACTGATTTTAGGGGAGCAGGAGTTCATATGAACTAAGAAATAAGAAGCTCCCGTTTGACGTGAGTCAAATCAACTAGATTCAGCATCCCCATCATACATAACTCTACTTTCCATACATCTACTTAGGGTAAATATATTAATTATGCAACCAAGAATGAGCTCTTACATACGAGAACTTATTCATAAGCTTGAATATGAAACTTAATTGAGTAAGCTAAAAGAATAAAAGGATCTTATCTAATAGGCTGTTCCATGAAGGAATTAAAAAGAAATGTAACGACACTGTTTAAGGACTTAAAAGTAAAAAGGCTTTTGTTGAGATGTGTAGAGGCGTCCTCCCTTATAATTTTTTAATGCGTTCATATATGACTTTCAATAAAAACTTTGTCCTATTAATTATTTAATAAGCGGCCCGGGCGCTGCTTACCAATAATCTTTTTTTTTTTTAATTTATAGAAAGTTCAAAAGCCACTTTTATATGCCCAAATAATATCTTCCAAATGTCCCTTAGTGTATTATAAATTATAATTATATAGAGATATTTTTAGGATAACAAACAAAACGTGTCAAACAAGTAATCAGCTGCACCCTACTATCCTAGTCATATAAAATCAAGACCTAGGTATTGAGGATAAGTTCACCAAGGCCACATAGATTGGAAAGGAAGAGGATTGCAAGATGCGTATGTATATTCAGAGCCAAATTGGACTGCCGTCCAAATAAGGGAATTTGAGGTAAAAATGACATATATTCCTAGGACAAAAGTTCAGGTTCTAGATGCTTGAATGTATATAACAATAAATTAGGAGAAAAATAAAAAGGCTGTGAAAACAATAAGATAATAGCAACTTCATGTTATGCTATATAATTTATTTATAATATAAGTTCCTATTTTGTTAAGGAACTTAATCATCAAAAGAATATGTCAGAAGCTCCTTATGGGTCACTCTAAATAATACAAAGAGTATACCTCACAGAAGTGACACTGTACATTGTACATTGTACAGCATGCTACTCACTATCAGGATATAGTGTCTTTGGCAAAACAAATAAGTTAGCCAGTAACTTATTTGACTAACTTATAAGCTAGTTTGACCAAACAAAAGTGTTTAGGTACATTAAAGTAGCCTATTTTAGAAAATTCTAATTTGTAAGTTATAAGCTACTTCAACTCATTTCTAGCTTTTGAAGCATATGTAATTTCCTTCCATTACTGTCCTTATATTTTAATATATATTTTTATTATCCTTAGAACTTTTTTACCTATTATTACCTATTTTTAATTTTATAGGGACAGAAAGAAACCTTTCTCGTCCCTCCCGTATTCACACTCTCTACATCTCTACTTGGTTGATCAATTTCTCTTTTAAGATATTGAATATTTATTTTAATTATTGCACAATTAAAAATATATATTTATCATTACAAATGGAATTAACTAATGTCTCATTACATAATCCTATGAGAAAATTATACAAAATAAAAATTATAAACGAGAAACTTGATGTAAAAGTAATTGAAATTGATAAATAAAAAAATTAAATTTACAAAAAAATAAAAATAAATTTGATTAAGTAATCATTAGATCAACTAGCTTAAATGAAATGTCTTGTCCAGAAAGAAACATATACATCTCTTTGAAAAATAAATGGAAGCACTAAATTTTTTAATAAAAATTGAATTATTTTTAAAAATCTAAAATTATAATTGCGTAATACTATATTTTTATCTAGAAAACACAAACTTTATTCATATAATTCATATAATGAGACTTACGTTATGCCATTTAACATTTACCAACTAGCTTATCATCTAGTTGTACCAAATACTTTCAAGTCAAGCAATAAGTTTATCTATGCGGGCATTATCAAATACTTTTAGTTAAATGGGAAAAAGAAAAATAAATAAATTTAAACTTGTGTGAACCACTTCACCTAATTGTACGTCTTGTTCTTTTCTTTGTCCAGTTTATCTTAGTTATTTTCTAGACGGTTTTGCACTAGACACCTAACCCGCTCACCAATTTTAAGCTGAAGCAATCAGTCTGGTCTATTTTTTAACCAAAACTTGAGGAAATGTTCCCATGAAACACCACCATTGAGTGGCCGTGGAATAAAGCCAGAAACTGTGTCAGAAGCTCTTTCCCATCTCAGCATCACCCCTTCACTTAACCAAGAACAGGAATCCTCCCCCCCCCCCC
>Ga0099823_1004046_pt1 | contig 14170 bp, 6 predicted proteins | sample CowpearedBW_FD_76831 | JGI IMG/M metagenome (GOLD analysis project Ga0099823, IMG submission 76831) | Root nodule microbial communities of legume samples collected from California, USA - Cow pea red BW | ecosystem: Host-associated > Plants > Roots > Nodule | place: USA: California | collected...
ATTAATACTACTAAACTATAGCAACTTCAGTATTGCTAAGATAGTAGTCAAGAAAATAGAAAGGGTAAAGTAACCCTAAGTCGTCTCCCAACGAACACAAAATTGATTTTTAACAAATTAGTTGTTATAAAAACTATACAAAATGGTTAATCAAATAAAATAAGGAATAAAGAAATAAAATTTTAAAAAGGATAAAAGATAAAAAACAATAATGAAAATAGATTGATCCATTGCTTTTTCAAAATAGATCCATTATTAGTAATCTAAAATTATTATTGCTCAATTAATTATTGTTGTAGATTTACAAATTAATCAATGCAAATTCTCAATTAATTTGTTAGCGTTCACACTATTAACCAAAGTAAATTTTCAATCAAAAGCAAGAACTTTGTAGATTAATCATAGTAAATTTAACCAAAGTACATTCTAGATTAAATATTACTATCCTTAATCATGTCTATTCTTTTACCTTTAAAATCAAGCAAAAAGCTAACCAAAGTACATTATTGATTAATTCTATTTAAATTTTTCATCTCTAATCAAAGTACATTCTCAATCATTGGTAAAAACCCATTCAATCACATGAAAAACATCTCACTAATTAGCTATGATGTAAAAACCATTACTTTTCATGTGATTCAAAGATAAAAGACAAATGAATTAAAACCTCAACAATAATAAAAAGAATAAAGAAATTATTTCATTCTAACCTCAGAATCCATAATGAAATTACAATGGCATAAATCCAAGAAGTTTAACACTCCATGGAATGCAAAATGAAAGAAATACAAAAGAAGAAAGTATAGAGAGAAGAAGAATTTAGGCCCCCCTAAGGCTTTCTAAACTCCGAAGTCCCGAGTTTTTTTTTCTACTTTCCCTTGGTCTCTTTATATAAGACTTGGACTGGGCTTTTCTGTTGCTAGCATCTCTCAAATATCTTTTAAAATAAAGATAAAGATAAATATTTAAAAATATTTTGAGAGATATAGACTATTTGACAAATATAGTTGGTTGATAATATTAATATCTAATATAATTAAATTAATTAATTACTTAAAGATATATGAAAAATTATTACCAACTAATATTTGTATTAATTTTTCAAATCAACCCTTTTTAATCTCCTTAAATTATCTTCCAAATAATCCAATATCTTCAAGATATACTTCTTTGTTGTGGATCTAAAAATATTTAAGAAGATATATTTTATGATATAATTAAATAAGATAAATATTCAAAAATATCAAATAAAATATCTAAAGATATATTTTCCCAAATTATCTTTTATCATAAATATTTATGAATTATCAAAGCCCTTCTTCTGGAAAAGGATAGAGAAAACCGCAAGGTCCAATATTTTGTTGCTTGTTCCCTCTTCTTGGCTGAGCCAAACTTTTTCACTTTTTCAAGCTTTTCTTATCGTCTTCATGCAATACTTGGCTTGAACTTTTGTGATTTTCATAATTTCTATTCTTGGATTTATCTCTAAGGTGTCATGAAGCTTTAATCAAGTTATTTTCACACCTCTATGAGCTCAACTTAGCTGCAACTACACTAACACACCTGAAAATATCCAAAAAAATATTTATGCAACTAAAAAGCTATTTTTAATATGTTTTTGTATCTCATGCTCAATAAACCCAATTATAAGAAATCCAAATTGAATTAATCTTTTAAGCACAAAAATCGATTAAAATTCCATTATTAAATACCAAAGAGGGCATAAATATGAACTCATCATAATTCTCTTTCCTTCATCTCAATCACTTTAAATTACTTTAAAAACTCAAGAAAACCAAGAAAAAATCCACTCTTTGTTGCGTTTTAATGCATTCTTGTGTAATCTGAGGCTGTATACTTGTTAGAAATCACCATTCAACCCCCCTCTCGAAAAAGTTTTAAACATCTAATTCAACCCCCCTCTCTCCTTCTTGGCTCAAATCACCATTTCAAAACTAAGAGTCACGACGGGACGACAATAATTATTCTAAAATACAGAGGAGTCGCCACCTTAGTTTATTAAGGAAAACTATAGAAAAACCTTAAAGATTTTAGTCTTTGAAACCAAGTTTGGATTCGTGAGTCGGTTACGTGTGGGGAAGGTATTAGCACCCCACAATGTCCATCAAAAGACGGTTTATTTTAATGAAGTGTGCAAAATTAATGCAATTTTTAAAATATTTATTTTCCCCTAAAACTTCAAACAAATAGAAAATATTGAAGAAAATATTATTGAAATTTTTAGTTGGGCCATAAGGATTGACCTTGCTCCTATGTATCTCCATTTACAATGGAGAATAAGGGTTATTTAGTTCTTTAAAAACTATTTGGAAAATGATCTTAAAAAATATTTTAAATTTTTGGGAGTGAACGAGACAGGGACTTGGCCTCACTCCTACGTATTTCCATTCAGAATATAAAATCAAGGATCACGTACTTCTAAATGAAAAAAGAAAACTATTTGAAAAAGATGGGATTCTTGAAAAGTGAACTCGACAAGGATTGACTTTGCTCCTATATATCTCCAATTAGAATGAATAATTAGGGATCACGTAGTTCTAAATGAAAAATACTATTTAGAAAAGATGGAAAGGTTTGTAAACTTGAATTATTTTAAAGAGGTTTTGTATGTTGTAAAAAGTAATTATCAAGCAAGTTCAAGACTCAACATGATAACAACGCTATGAAAATCTGATTATCAAACAAGTCAAAGACTAGACATGATAATTAATGCTATGAAAATAATGATTATCAAGCAAGTCCAAGGCTAGTCATGATAATTAGAGTTATGAAAACAATTATAAAAAGAATGATTATGAAAGGAATCTGGGACTCAACATAATAATTAAGTTATGAAAAAAAAGTTATAAAAAGGAATAATTATCAAGCGAGTCTGAGACTCGACTTGATAATTAAAATTAAAAAAAAATGTTTATCGAGCAAGTCCGGGAATCGACATGATAATTAAATTGTAAAAAAGAATGACTATCAAGCGAGTCTGAGATTCGACATGATATTTAAAGTTATAAAAAGAATGGCTATCAAGTGAGTTTGGTACTCGACATGATAATTAAAATTTGAAAAAAAATTGTAAAGAAGAATGATTATCAAACGAGTCCATAATAATAATATATAAAAAAAAAACTAAAATTATTTTGGGAGATCTGCTTGACAAAAAAAAAAACATGCAACAAATGTGCACATATAGGGTCAACAAATTCAAACAAGGATATAAAATGGCAATGGTTATACGTACAGAAAAATCTCATAGGGGCTTAGTTTCGAAAGTCATCAATTTCACTATTTGTCTAACAATGGGGCCAACATTTGAAAAGTAAAAGACGTGAAGCCTACATAATCCAATGTTGGGATTTTTTTACACCAATAGCACAATTTCGTTTTTTATTATCCCAGGTATCATACTATTCATATTAATTACATGGTAGCATTCTTTTGTAGGTAGGTGAGAATTCGGTCCTCCGGGACACGAATTCTATCCTACAAATACTAACTTTTTTGTTATAAATCTCAGTCAGAATTCAGTTTCCAGAGACCCGAATTTTAAATTGGGTTCCAAATTCTGAATTAGGTTTTTATTTTATTTTTCATTTTTTTAAATAAATTAGAATTAAGATTTTTGAATTTTTTTAATAAAATACATTTAAGAGTTAATTTTTTTTGTTTTTGTAAAAAATGTTGAATTAGAGGTTAAATTTATTTCTTAACAAAATATATTTAGTATTGTGTTTTTAGTTATTTTATGTCTTATTTGAAAAAATAAAAAAATTACTATTATTTTCTTTTCTTTTTCAATTTGTTGATTTAAAAATCGATTTTGTATTGTGTAGTAAGTTATTTTATGTGTAATTTGAAAATATAAAAGTTAATTTAATTTTAAATTTTTTTTAACCTTGTTGATTAATTTTTTTTTATAAGTGATTTTGGGAAAAAAAATTATGAATTATAATAGAGGTAACTAAAGTAAAAACAATCAATGTATAATGTTTGAGGTGGTGTTGTATTATTTATTTTGGAACATCCATGTATTGACAACTTCTTTCACAACCCGACGTGACACTGTCACTTTCTTTTTTTTTAATCTTTTTCAATTTTCATGTTGGTTCTCTTTTGAAGAAAGAGGGAAGAGAAAAAAAAAAGGTGCGAATGCAAATTGGAAGAGAAAAAGCAGAAAGTGCGAGTGCAAACTAATGAACCGAAAAATATCTTGTTCGTCTTCTTCAACCCCTCTTCTTCTTCTTCGTCCCAACAATGAGGGTTTTCTCATTGGACATGCATTTTTCTTTCTTTGATAACTTCAATAGTGGCACTTTCATGCCTTGAGTTAATGTGATAAAGTTACATCTTCATACTCTTATTTCTTTGTGTTTTGGAAAAGGAAAATAAAGATGTCTATATTTCTTCTTCACTATCACTATGCAGTATTTTTGCTTATCTATGACTACATAACTGCTAACCTGTGGTATACGTTTTGAACATGTGTGAAAGGATGTACATAACTTATTTCAATCTTCACTCTTTTCATTACCAGTGGGGAGTATATGTTGGTGAGTCAAGGAATGAAATTTTCGTAATTTAATCAACAACATATGAATTCATCCCCAGTAACGATGCCAAATTTGATACCGTTGTTGTTGACACGATCAAATTAATACTACTAAACTATAGCAACGCTAGTATTGCTAAGATAGTAGTCAACAAAATAGAAAGGGTAAAGTAACTCAAAGTCGTCTCCCAAAGAACACGAAATTGATTTTTAACAAATTAGTTCTTATAAAACTATACAAAAGAGTTAGTCAAATAAAATAATAAAAATATGAGAGATAAAGATAAAAAGATAAAATAAGATAGAAACAATAGTAAAGAAAAATAGATCGATTCCACTGCTTTTTCAAAATAGGATTCATCATTGGTTTTCTAAAGATTATTGTTATTGATTTCTTGTTTAAGATTTCAAACTAATCAATGTAACTTCTCAATTGATTTGTTGGCGTCCTTACTTTCAACCAAAGTAACTTCTCAATTAAATATTACTAATCCTAATCATGTCCATTATTTTACCTCTTATATGTAGTAAAAAGCTAATTAACCAAAGTAAATTTTGATTAATTCTAATTTAAGTTTTCACCTTTAATCAAAGTAACTTCTCAATTATTAGCAAAAACTCATGCAATCATATGAAAGTTTCTAAAATTAATCAATGTAACTTCTCAATTAAAATTTAAAAACCCTTGGACTCATACGATTATTATGTTATGTAGATTTATCACCGTGCTAACTTGGTACAATGTAAAAATCATTACTTTTACTAAATTAAGAACCAAAATACATATATTAAAAGAAATCTCAATAAGAATCAAAAGAACAAACAAATTAATTGATCTAACCTCAGAATCCAATTAAGAAATTACAATGGAACCAACCCAAGTAGTTTAGCTTTCCATGAAATGTAAAATAAAATAAAAATAATAGAAGAATCGAGAGAGAGAAAGGAAACAAAATGAGGCCCCCTTAAGGGTTCATAAACTCCGAAGTCCCGGGCATTTGTTTTCTTTTACTCCCTTGGTCTCTTTATATAGGACTTGGACTGGGCTTTTCGGTTGCTAAAACCTTTCAAATATCTTTTAAAATAGAGATAAATATTATTTATCTTTATAGTGATTTTAAAAATATTTGGAGAGATAATTAGTTCTAAAAATATTTAACAAATATAGTTGGTTAATAATTTATGATATAATTAAATAAATTAATTATTTAAAAATATCTGATAAATTATCACTAAATAACATTTGCATTAATTTTCTCAATAAGCTATTTTCAATCTTATAGTCCAAATTTTCTGGGAAATCCAAAAATATCAATATTTGTAGTTAAACCCCTCTAGTTTGACTAGTCTTTGACCAAATTCGAACATTTGACTAGATTTGACCAACTTTCACCATTTCAGTGTCCATTGAGAGGCTACCACGTGGCAGAGTGCTTTGTCTCTAGAATTAGGGTTTGTTGCTTCCATCATGGATTGCTGTCGCAAGTGCATTTGCGGTGATCATCTTCTCCAACAACGACAAGGTGTAAGTTTTCGACGAGTAGATCAGTGGTGTTGCTGGTTCGCTCATGCGTGTTAATGGTGGAGCACTGGCTAAGTTGTGGATGCGTGATCTGCATGTTCGTGAATGTGAGAGGAATTGCAGCAGGTTCGTGGATGAAGCTTGGATGGCTCCTATGCTCTCCATGTAGGTTCGCGCAGATCTATTGTGTGGAGGCTCGTATCTGTTGAAGACGAGTGTGGTTGGCTCACGGTGTAAATGTAGAAATGCCGACATTGCTCGTGCATTCGCGGTGGTGCAATCTAGTTTGTGGCCTGTGTTAACGTTGTTGCTCGTGGTCGCATTTCCGCTGGTTGAACGTCGTTGATGGCGTTGCAGTGGAAGTGATGGTGCCTCAGGCGCGGTTGTGGCTATGGCAGTGATTTCTATTTCTGGCAACGTGCGAGGCTGATGGCGGCTCCTTGGTGCAAGAAGAGAAATTAGGGTTTCTCATGGAAGAGATGAAGATGATGATGTGGCACCATTTGGTTGGCTGAATTTTGAGTTGTTGGATCATGACACGTGTCAACATGTCATTGGACAAATTTGAAATTTAGGGATTGCCACATGGCATGATCTGAGTGCCTCTTATTAATTAGTGAAAAGAGGGGTGAAAATAGACAAAGGTAGGGGTCTAGAAGTAGGTTTTCTGTAGCCAATTCTAAAGAGAGGAGTGTATAAGTAATGTATGGGGTGCAAAAGTGATTTTTCTAAAACTTGCTGATTTTATCCTTATTTAAAGGTGGTTTGTAACTTCAATCAATTTACCTTTTCACCTTAAATGAGCTTAATCTTAACTTCAACTGCAACAACAAACGTTAAAATATCCAAGAAATAATTTATGAAATTAAAAATCACTTGTTAAGACAATTTTATCATACAAGCTCAATCAGCCTAATTATTAGAATTATCAATTAAATCACTCTTTAAACACATAAATTTAATTAAATATTAATTGAGGGCAAAAATATGCACTCATCACACATGAATTTTTCTTTCTTCAATAACTTCAATAATGGCACTTTCATGCCTTGAGTTCATGTGATAAAGTTATATTTTCATCTTCATATTCCTTCAAGTCAGTAGTAAGTCTAGTTTGCCCCTCTTTATTGTTTTGGAAAAGGAAAATAAATGTGTTTATAGTTTGTTCTTCACTACCACTATGTAGTATTTTTGCTTGCCCATGACTACATAAGTGCTAACCTGTGGTATACTTTTTGAACATGTGTGAAAGGATATACAAAACCTATTTCAATCTTCACTCTCTTCATTACCAATGGGGAGTATATGTTGGTGAGTCAAGGAATGAAATTTTCGTAATTTAATCAACAACATATGAATTCATCCCTTTACTATGTGCCAACCTATGACTTAATAAATGCTAACACAGGTGCAATGCATTGCACATGAATTTTTCTTTCTTGAATAACTTCAATAGTGACACTTTCATGCCTTGAGTTTATGTGATAAAGTTAAATTCATACTCATAATCCTTCAAATCAGTAGTGAGTCTAGTTTTCCTTTCTTTGTTGTTTGGAAGAGGAAAATAAAGGTGTCTATATTTCTCCTTCACTACAACTGTGTAGTATTTTTGCTTACCCATGACTACAAAATGCCTACCTGTGGTATATGTTTTGAAAATGTGTGAAAGGATGTACATAACCTATTTCAATCTTCACTCTCTTCATTACTAGTGAGGAGTATATGTTGGTGAGTCAATGAATGAAATTTTCGTAATTTAATCAACAACATATGAATTCATCCCCTTACTATGTGCCAACCTATGACTTAATAAATGCTAACACAGGTTCAATGCATTGCACATGAATTTTTCTTTCTTCAATAACTTCAATAATGGCATTTTCATACCTTGAGTTCTTGTGATAAAGTTAAATCTTCATACTCATATTCCTTCAAGTCAGTAGTGAGTCTAGTTTGCCCCTCTTTGTTGTTTGGAAAAGGAAAATAAAGTTGTCTATATTTCTTCTTCACTACCATTGCATAGTATTTTTGCTTACCCATGGCTATAAAAGTGCTAACCTGTTCTATACATTTTGAACATGTGTGAAAAGATGTACGTTTCTGAATTTGCACGTTCTCCCAATTGTATTATTTGTTAGCTTTTATAGGTGCATGTTAATAAAGTAACCTTCGCACTTCCCAATAAAGTTGACGTGTCTTTTTATAATGGGAAGGTGCAAGTGAGGCCATTTATTTTAAATATGCGCCAACTTTTACAGTGGTGAGAGTAAATTTTTGAATTGACACGTTATCCTAATTGAAGTATTTGTCACCTTTTACAAGAGTAATATAATAAATCATCTTTGGGACCTCCCAATAAAGTGTACAAGTCTTGTCATAATTAGAAGGTGCAAGTGAGGCCATTTATTTCAAATATGCGCCAACTTTTACAGTGGTGAGAGTAAATATCTTTCTTGCCACGCTATCCAGGTGATGGTAGTCAGTTCTATTTAAGGTTGTGGTTCTTTAGTTTGAAAGTTGTGGAGTGCTCTAGTATAATAAGTAAAAATGTTTTTATATGAGGAGTTGAATGCATATAACTTCTTTAATGCTGTTATTGATTTCGAAGATGGAAGTTTCTCCTTATGTAGAATTCCAAATGGGGTTACTCTTAACCATATGTGCATCATCATAAGAAGTCATTTGATGGGACCATCTGAGCCCCAACTAAGCCATTTGTGGTACCATGTCCCTCTTGAATTTGCTGTGGAAGGCATTAATGAGTTCCTTTTTGTAAGGAATGACGAAGATCTTCAACATGTCATTCAGTGGCACTCAATGATGGTCCCAACGATGACAATATCTTTTTATGTTAATTTCATGAAAGTTGAGAAGTGTGACAACTTTGTACCTATTTAGTTCTTTTTATATGTTTTAACACTGGTCTTTAAAATCATTAAACTTGTTGAGTTTATCTAAAGAAAGTTTTATTCCCTAGTTATCAATGAAGCATTTGGAATGATTCAGATTTTCTATTACTGATCTTCGAAATTGTGTTAAACACGGTAAACTCTTATAAACACATAAACACGACCTATTTCATATGTAATAAAATATTAAACTAAATCTTTGTCTTTTTAATCACTATAGTGGTGTCCAGTTCCACACCGTGGTCGACGCATGTTTCTGGTGGGGTTCCTCCTACGCACTTCAGGTCTAAGTTCTTCTACGTGTGAAGGTTGTAGTTCATGTTCCTCCTCAGGATGATGATCATCATGTGCAGTAGATGATGATGCTTTTGCATATGGATTGTAGACGTAGTAAACTGAGTCTTCTTGAGGCTAATCCAGACCTTCTAAGAAATTTGGACTTTGGGGATATGTACGCAACCACGGTTGTGCAAAAGGTGGTGTTTCAACATAAGTTGCAAACATAATTCGTATGCCTAGTTCTGAGTTTGAAGAAACTGAATTCCTTGTTCCCTCCATACCTCGTGGTAGAGGTGGATTGTTTAAGTCATGCCTAGTTTGTTGTGGTTGAGGGACATTTGTCGATGTTGATGCACAATGCATTCTAGGATCATTTTACATTTGTGGAACTGACAAATATAAACATGAGTTTGAAATGTACCATGACATGTACTCGATTGTGTGTTGAAGTGGGTCAAGCATCAGTAATCCATTCAACGTTAGGTCACACCGGTTGTTGCATACCTCTATCCGTTGCGCATGTCTAGTAACCCAGTTCTCATCTTGTCTCCCACACATGTTTAACTTATGTAGATGATCAAGGTTGTTGGGTTCTTTAGGGATCTCTTGTGATAGCCAAAATTGTAACTTCACCTTGTCCGACTAGTGTCATTCCACAATGGCAAAACAAATAAAAGTTGTGCATGACATCCATATTGCTTGATCTCGATATGCTTCAACATCAATAATAGAGCCCAAACCCTCATAAGGAACCTAAATAAACTACAACAATAATTGAAAACGTTATTCATTCATTTAGAATCACTTATCGTTATAAAAATGTTAAATGTTACCTGATTTTGTTGCACGTGATTTATCCTTGTCCGATATCCAACTAAATCATTGCATGAATGACCTCAATACTGAAATTTTCATCTATAGGCAACAAATTATCCGTTAACCATTTTAGTTTGATCATAGAACCGACAATCGATTCCCCCTTAACTGGTGTTATACCTAATAAGGTATCACATATCTCGTCCCAATCCAACATAGTTGGACTAATGATAGGGGGCCATCGACACAAAGCCCCAATTGAAGTGACACATCTTCCAAGGTTATGGTGCATTCTCTAGTTGGCAAATTAAATATGTGTTTCAAGCCTCCACCTTTCTACCAAGGTAGTCACTAAACCGTGGTCAACCTTTAGATGCTCAATTTAGCCACACCAACAAACCTTGCTTCTTGTATTATAGGAACCATAGTTGGATAGTTCAGGCATGAAGTCACAGTAAGACGACACAATGCTCCCTCCCATGTCCTAAACAAAGAAGTAAAATATGTGATTATATAAAAACTTAGGATGTTAATAAGAAATGAAGTTGACATACCCGAGAAGAAATGTATGTAGCATTGTGCTCTTGTTGTCTTCATAGCAACATTTTGTTTAACTCTTTGTAGGTTTCTATCGATAGCAAGAATTGAAAACAACAACATTAAACATTTATAGACGATGCAAGACTTCGTGAGGGAAAAGTTAGTCCTTGCATTACTCAAACGAATCACATGCCTTAGATTGAGGTTGGTGCATTGCCATGTCATTGGTCATTAATGTGAATCTGACAATCTGTCATGTGGAAAGACCTTTACAGACTTTATCTTACACGTTATTTGCACAGCCTAATGCCAACTAAAGGTTGTATGAGGGTGACTACACGGTGCAGACACCTTTTCAGAAGTCGGGCCCTATGAACAAAAAATTCGTGAATACCAAAAAAATTTATTTATGTGAACAAAAATTAAGCAAACAATAGGTTCTCAATAATAAAAAAGGATGGAGAATGAAGTAAAGCGAATGACTTTGTCAATTTTATCTGTGGTCTTAATGATGAGATAAATATATTATTTAAACTCAATTCTATAGTGTTTTATGGAATTAAACTAATGACATAAGTTTCAGATACGACAACAAATATTAATCCGTAGATAATGTCACCGAAAAATAGGTACTTAGTACTTAAAGAAAAGTTCAATTAAATAGAAATAGTTTGTTACATTGCACACTGAAGTCATTAATGGAAATTAACTACTAATCATAAAGATTAATAAACATACTATTGAGACTTCCCTAAACACATAAAGAACCAAGCTTTAGTCATCGACATTATTGGCTACAGCTAAGTTTATTGCATCGAAATTGTCACCTTCAGGAGGATGTAGGGTCACTGAAAGCTTCATTGGGAGATCATGTGGGAGTGGAAGGAGGAAGGCAACCATGTCACAAACATCATCATCCGTAAGGAGCTTAATTGTTTCATACTGATCCTAGCGTTCTAACATAAGCTTGTGAAACCATACATCTTTGACTCTTCTTCGCTGACTGCAACAACGATAGCTTGCGATTTCTTCCTTCAAGATCTATAAATTCATAGTAGTCGACACATAAAAAGTACAATTTATGCGGCCTTCGTAGTTAATAGCAACAAGAAAACTATTGTGAATGTTATTTTCGTGAAGGATCACCATCCTTGTTTTGGTAATAAGCAGCTATGGTTGTGAACTGAACAATATAATAATTTATAAACAGCTTGGTTACTTTATAGTCAAAAAAAAATTATTTACCCCTGCATTATAGTGGGTTCACGTGGTAAAGTAAAATAAAGCCTGATTGCCATTCATCGTGCAGTGTGTATATAAATTGTGCCCGTGATGTTTGTATCATGTGATGACATTGACTAAAGCCTACTACTCATCAGGTGTAGTGCTTTTAATTTTAACCTGACATATCACATGTCAAATAATTAAAGCTACAACATATATTCAAAATCACAACACAAACCACTCTGAAAAAATCCTGGGTTGTTCTGCAAAATGGATCTAAATCTTGTGCATTAGATTAGTCTACTTTGAATCTAAAGCATTAACATAAACAAACAAAAATTGTCATTGTTGTATCCCACGTTGAGCCATTCAGGCTATAAATAATGTCCCTCATCAATTGATTCATTAATCTAATCAAGTCAGTGCGATATCACTCATACCCTCTCAACGACATCTACAACATTCACTATGTTGGTGTACTTCAATGGCATCATCTATGTTGAAGATAACTATTCTGATAAATATATTAGCTCCAACACGGCATGGGTGACCATAACAAATACTACGACGTTGTCCCGACTTAGGCAGGCAATCCTCAATGAATTCAATGGTGCAACGTTAGCCGACTATGAAGTAGACTTACGTTATAGGTTACCGATCTTCATATCGGGCGACATTACACACTAGCGATCTTGTACGATGTGTGGAGATGACGATGTTGAGTCCATTTTTTACATGGGAACCACAAAAGCATGTCATCTTCGAATTGAGATAATGACCTTTGTTACAGCAAGGCATAACAATGCAATCCCTGACGAAGTTTATTTTGATTTTTCTAATAACTTCAACATGTCCCTCAACTTAGATTGAGGTTTATATTTTCTTGTTTAAAGTATGTATTTTTATTTATGACGTTCTTCTTCGTAAAATGTATAGGCAAGTTTTAATTTCAATGAATTTGAACTTACATAATGGGGGTGGTGAAATGCTAATCTCTTACCTATGTAGTCAAGTCACATGCTAACATTAGAGGTCATGCCAATCACATGGGTTCATAATACTTCGTGCCAGTCACATGGGTATATGAGAATTCGTGTCAATCACATGAGTACGTAAAAGCTCGTGCCACTCACATGATAACATTAACTCTCGTGCAAGTCACATGTTCACATAATAGAAAGTGACATGATAATTTGAATTTCGCTATAAAAGACTACCATCACATTCTAAACTCACAATCTCAATCTTGCAATTTCTCTTTACTTTGAAAAATCATCGAAAGTCAGGTTCAACCACAACCTAAGATGGAAGGATCAATGTTTGTCTGTGTATACGACGATGGAGAAATCGCTAGTGACACTCAAACTGGTGTCTACTTTGCATCTGCAAAGACAATCATGATACGCATCCATAGAGGCTTCGGCTTGTCCAAACTTATTCGCATAATAATGGACAAGGAAAATAGAGATCCAAGGGATGAAGTTCAACTCATTCACTTTAAATTTCTGACTAAAGTTTGTGGCCAACATGTGACATACAAAACCACTCAGATCCAAGATGACAATGACTTGGATGGCGCTTTCGACATGATACATGCCATCTCAGATGTTACATCTATTGAACTCTACACCACCTACAACTCAGGTACGAGACCATCTGAAAATATTTCTTTAACACATTTTGATGCGCATCATCCACATCCAAACATTGAACCACAACAAGAACTATTTAACCTTAACACTACCTACCTAAGGGACTAAGGAAATGATATACAGTCATATACCAAACTACTAACTGGTCCATCTACCTTAAATATTTTTCAAACTCCCGCACATCACAACACAAAAGGTTCTCCCCTCCAACTATCGTAGAAGTTGAAAACCTAGGTCTACCTACAACATTCTTAGACCCATTTAATGTAGATGAGGACAATATCCTTTTTGAACAACACGATGACCGTGACCAAACCCTAGATGTCCATCCCATACAACAACAACACCCTCACCCTCAGACACATGTCCTGATGAAGGATTGACCCCAACCAATGATGGAGGCACATGCTTAAGAAGACTAAGGATGTTTAGAAAGGAAGTTCACTAATCCTTCTTCCCTTTTATTTGTGTTTGTTATTTTTTATTCCCTAAGTTGACTTAGTTGAATCAACTTTAGTTGACTTGTTGACCTTTGACTAGATTTGACTTGTTGACTATAGTTGACTTGACTTAAGCCAACATGCTAGTCTATGTTTATTTGCTTTGTAGGTTAATTAGGAGTAAGAAAGCAATGCTAGGTGGCGCATGGTGATTAGGGAGCATA
>Ga0099823_1004047_pt1 | contig 14169 bp, 5 predicted proteins | sample CowpearedBW_FD_76831 | JGI IMG/M metagenome (GOLD analysis project Ga0099823, IMG submission 76831) | Root nodule microbial communities of legume samples collected from California, USA - Cow pea red BW | ecosystem: Host-associated > Plants > Roots > Nodule | place: USA: California | collected...
AATAAAATTGATGGTTCATTTATTCCGTTACAGACGAGAAGGTTGTGGATTGACAGTGGAGCAAACGACAGAACAGCGAGTGTGAAGATTTTGCGTTTGGTAGAGATGCCTGTAAGTAGATGTAAATCTTTATTAATTAGTTAATTATTAATTAATTGGGGTTGTGAAGTTTGAATCGGATTGGGATCGTAACGTTGCGATGCAGATTAGGAGCTTGGTAGAGGTGGAGTCACCAAGCCCACTCAGATACTTGATCGGCGCCGCCGTTATGATGATCGGAGTGGTGTTACCCGTCGGTTACATGATGTTCCGTAACAAGCGCGTTCCCTCCTCTTCCTCCTACTCCAAACAGACGTAGGTGTGCCCTTTCTTTTTTCAATTCCTCCCACTCATATTCTTATTTCCTCTCTCACTATAGAGTTCGTTAATCCGTTACAATGTGGTCAGTTAGATGTAAAAGTGGGGGTTGAATTTTGCAAGTGTAGGAAACAGGTTTTGGTGGGAACTAATCAATCATGATTGGTATTTCAGGAACAAGGTTTTGATTTGATATAGAGAAATGGTGGTTATGATGTGAGAAGCCTCCGGTTTAGTGGATTTGAATTTGTTTGGAGGGGGTGATTGATTTAACTTAGAGGCTTCAACAGATCTACCATCTGTTCTGTTGTAAATGCATTTTGTCATCCTAATCTTCTAAGTGTTTGTTCACTTGATTCTGAACTCTAATACATGCTGCTTGTCTTTCCGTTAAGATACTCTATCTTGTATTCAATATTGTAGCTCAACAAAATTTCAATGAACTTGTTTTTCTTTCATTTATTTATCTATTTGTGTTCCTTTTAAGCGGAAAGAAAGACGGGATTGTTGATGCTGGCTTTGGGTATTTTTGTTTTTTTGATCTTGTTCCGTGAGGATACTCGAGTTTTGTGAGTTTATGTTGGTTAGGGGATTTAGGAACTTGAAGTTAGGCTGTCATGTTTCAAATGTGTGAATCCTTTCATGTATCTTTGGTTTCTCATTTGACAGCATTCGATTCCTGTCAAAATAGAAGCAGCTAGTAGTAGTATTAGCTTCTGCGTCATTTTGTTATTTGATGTGAATTCCAGATCAATTGATGCTTATCCAAACATGGCATTAGTGACTGGCTTTCACTCTTTGCTTGATTTCATATAATGGTAACTCTTGTTAGTTGAAATATTTACTGGTGTATCTGGTTAGAAATGTTAGTAACATATATAAGTTTGATACGGCCAGTAATCTTTTTATTTATGTAGAGACCACTATTGCAGTGTGTCTGGCATAACAAGAATAGTTATGATAATTTTAGTAGGATCATGTTTTATATGGGTTATGCTGCTCTCATCTAAATTGATCAAATCCCCCCTGATAAAACCCATACATTGCATTGAGAAGCTGTAAAAGACATGAAAGTGGAAAGCAATGTGCCTCTTGGGTCTTGGCTTTCGAGGTGATAATAGAGAACTTTTGCAAGAGGTTTAAACCTTTAGTAAGTACCCTAGCTCAATAGTTTATGAACATTTCCCCCTTCGAGAATTATTTCACTAATAGCATAGATGTCTCTTGTAGGGAGACCACTCCTAATGTGGGAGCTCTGAAACAGAACCATCCCACTCCCCCCAACAGCTAAAACATCTTGCTGTGTGCATATGGTACCTAAGAAGCGTTGCCACGATTTTTGTATTGTGGGCGCATCTTGATTATCAACATGAAGTCAAGAACTTTTTTGAAAAAATTTTCCGCAAAAATAATTCATGACGTACTGTAGACTATTTGACAAAGAAATTTGGAAAAGTTCAGGACAGTGTAATGAATTAATATAGGCTATCATCATATGTTATATATCAATATTATACGGTAAACAAATACGGAAAGGAAGCCCTCATTGACTAAAGAATTATTGAAAGGATTATTGGTGTCTGCCGATGGCAATAAACCTTGTCTAAAATGATCCAACCAGATTAACACTCGTGGTTAGTAACTTATAATTTCAAATAAATTTAAATTAGTAATAAGAACCATGTACAAAAAATGTGGTGCTTACTCTGAAAAAAATAACTTCTTCTCCATTGGCCAATGACTTCATAATATTATACTGGGAAGGGTTAACATTTTGTTGAGACCTAAATACAAATACCTGTTTGACACTTTTTATTTCTTTTTTTTCTCTTGACCTTATACTATTTATACTATTTATATTTATTTCTCTTTCCCGAGATGTAAAATAGTATGAGGGTATCTATTCTTCCTTACCCTATCTGAAAGAACCCTTGGAGCCACTCATGCGGCCAACTGCTCTATCCCTGTTATCCCCAACAGCGTTAGAATTTAGAACTAGTAAAGGTTTAGATAAAATTTTCTGGAACATTTTGTGGACTTTTGACCCGCTAACTAGGGTATTTGTACCCTTGTTTGATCAAACAAGGCACTGTAATCCTTTGTGTTTGGGTTGGGGTGGAGGTAATAAAAAAAAAAGGAAAGACAGTGGAAACGGAAATTTTTCAAAAGGAGGGAGGGAGAGAGTGTTGTGACAAAAAAAGTATTTGTGTAATATATACAATTACAAAAATACTATTGGTTGAATTTTAATATGAAGTAATTAATTTATGAAATCGAAATAATATTATAAAATTATTTATTTTTTAAATTGAATATTTATAAAAAATTAATTGCAAATAATGTTCAAATTTTTTTCTCACATGCAAATTTAAAAAGGAAAAAAGTGTAATAAAAAACTTTTAAAATAAAAAATGAGACTTGCATTATCATATTAAATTTAAACATATGAAAAATAAAGTAATATTATGACAATGTATTTAACATACCAACAACTAATTTAATAAGACATGAAAATTAATTATGTTTATTACAAATATCGCAAGGAAAAAAGTGCATCAAATTTTTAAGTTCTTGAACCTTATCTTTGGCTCCATTAATGCTTTGATAGATATGTTTTATACCATGATGAAGATTTTGGGATAAGGTGTTTAAACCTAATTGACATACCTTCTCCATTCCTTAGATATCGATCTATATATGATTTAATATATTAGCATCTTGAGAAAAAGGAGATGGTTGTTATTGAATCTTCATTTCCGCTTTCAGATTTTTCTTTATTAGGGATATGTTGTTCGCCATGGATACCCCTGCCAAACATAGTTCACGTTGGTCACATTTAATTTTTTGAGACATCTCTAATTTAGGAGATATAACTACCGTAGGGTAGTTCCACTCTCTAAACACACATGAAGTGGTATGCAAGAAAATACTAAGTTATTAGAAGACCATAAGGTAGGGATAGGTTATTGTACTTGTATTTTGGCGTATGTTAAATGGTATGGTGTGGTCAATTAATGGGAATATTATGTTTTCATATCATGAAGACATCATCTAGCACGACGTGGGATTATTGGCATTCCTACAAGGATGTTCATGAGGTCCCAATGTCATAATTTCAGCTGATATCCCGGCCATAGTTAAGCTCTCCGGGGATGTCTGTCACATCAAACTTTTGTCCCTCATTTTTCAAGTTCTAGACATTGATCCAATAATCAAGTTTGATTATATTCTTTTTCTACAAACACCTCAGTCATTTACTCTTTTGTGTATCTTTCGAGCTAGGTACATGGAAAATGAAAATCTTAAACTCCTTGGCACAAAAGAGTTAGTGATTGAGGTTTTGCAGTAGAAAATTAGAATTAAACCTAATAATTGGGTTAATGTGACCAACTTGAAATATGAGAGGTAGGGATTTGATCTTACCAACATCCTTGAAGAGTTAACTATGTCAAGGATGGATGTCGCTTTGGCTGAAATGATCAAATCGGGCCTTCACATACAATGTGTAGGAATTTTGGTACGACGAATGTCGAAGATAGATTATTGCATTACATTTACAATCTTATTCTAAGTTCTCGGGATAGTAACTATGCACAGGTCCTACAAGATGATTTCTTAGTAATACGAGCCATGAAACATAATATTCCCATTTATTGGTGACACCATCTCCTTCAACATATGTGAAAATGCAAGAGGAACGACATGCTTCTTCTTTATGATCATCTAATGGTAAAAACTGATATGCGTTTAGAGTGGTAAAAATTCCTAAATAAGACAACTTTAGTCGATATAAACTGTGACCGTGATGAAGAAAATCCTGGGGGCGTAGATGAAGATGTGGGGGTCAAGGACAACAACTTCATCTTTTATGAATGATAATATGTTAAACTAAATATGAAGTGGTATTCATAGACTGCAACAAGGTATGGAACGTCCTTGCATGCATGTTATGGTGTGAAACGTGTTTATCAAAAAATTGATGGAAAATTTCAAAAAAACGTGTTTAACTATGATGGAAAATATTGAGTGATTTTGTTTTTATTGCATTGTTATTATTATTATTTTGTTTGTGTAATTTATTATTTTATTTTGGTTATTGTAATGAACATAATTAACTAACTTTGTGTGCCTTGTTAAAATTTACTTTATTAAATTCTTGCCGTGGTATTATTTTTTATATGTTTAAAATTAATGTGTAAATCTAATTATATATTGTAGAATTTCTTGTATTACATTTTTACCTGTGAGAAAAAAAAATTACCATCGTTTATAGTTGATTATTTATTATTTATATATATTCAATTTCAAAATTAAATAGTTTTTAATATTATTTTTATTTTATACATTAATTACTTTATAAGTATTTATCTTTTAATTTAAATTTATATGCAACATTATATAATTGTATATTACAATGAAATAAATTACAATTTTTCATTCATTTTTATTTTCTTTTTTCAATTCCAAACAATTCCTTTTTTCTTTTCTTTTCTTTTCCAACCCATTTCAATCCAATCTTATGCAGTCTCTTAACAAAACCTAATGATTTGTAGGAAGCAAAGCTTTGTCTCTTCATGTCATTGAAATTCTTTATGGTAGAGAGTTAATTGTTAATATTATTTGAAAAAATAAAGTTATTTTCTCTCGTAAAAGTCAGTATGATTATCTGCTCTCATTAGCAGTTAGAGAAATGGTTGTTATCATTTTATTACCGATTATTTGTAAGTTTAAATAATTCTGAATTATTTCTTTTTGTGCAATCCGAATAATTGTAAATCATTCAAGCTTCACCTTTCGTAAATATTGTGTGAAAAGGGTTCAACTTCATGAACGTTAATAATTTATTACGCTGCCTTATTTAAACTCTACTGCAATGAGATCTTAATTTAGTTACTTTCTATCGTGTTTACTTAGCTATATTAGTGTTAATATTTTCTTAAGTTTAATGGAAGACAATCATAAGATTCATTTTAATTATTTATTTATTTGTTGACAAAAATATATGTTTAACAAAGTTTTTGTTTTTTTTTTATTTTTATGATCCAAAGCTTTGAAACTTTCATAACCTCTGACTCTAACACTAGAGATTCAGTTACATTGAATGAGTTTTTTCCTCCTTAAAATAAAGCATAGGATGACAAATGCATTGGCAGCTGAATTGGCCACTCTAAATCCATTTATTAGTTAATGTTACTTAACTATTTTAGTTTAACTATTTAACCAATATTATTGTGTATTGATTATTTCCTTGATATTTTTATTACGTAACTTTTAAAGAAAAATTACCAATTACAATATCATTTTTTTTTTTCACAATTTATACATAATGGAATGAAGAAAGGCATGATATAAAAGAAGATATTTTGTAACTCTTCCTCAACTGTCCAAAGTTTTTGCAATGGCATGGAATTATTTCCAAAGAAACAAAAAAATTACTGTGCATTTTAATGCGCAAACAGAGGACATTATTTTTGGAAAGTGCTAACATATTTTTTTTATTTTAAAAAAAATACTTCCATTGGTAAAAATGTATTGAAAATAATAAACACTACTAGAAATTCTCATACTAACATGATATTTTTTTTGTAAATTTGTTAAAAAATTTGCAAGAAAATACTTTTTTTCTACCTTTTTGTCTAAAAAATTTAATTGACAGATAATTCCTTTATTAATAATTATTTTTTACAAAATTATAAAATTTATAAGTATTTCTTATAAAATTTATTATAAAAATTGTTTTATAAAATTATTTTACAAAAAAAATTAGTAATTTTTTGTAAAAAAAATTTCATAACAAAATTTATAAATATTTTCTAAGAAATTCAAAAAAAAAGAAATTATGATTTTTTTTAGTAGTTAAATCAAATAGATCTCCCTTTTAATATCACTATTCTAATTTTTCATTTCCATTTTTTTAATACATTTTAACTAATAATAAAGATCATGTTATTTATTTGTATTTTTCACTCTTACGAGATTTTATAATAATAGCAAACAAATTATAAACTTGTTACTACATAAAAAATATAAATGGGTGATATAGTTGAATGATTTTAAAAATTAAAATTGCTACAAAATTGTTAATTTGAAAACGTGTACAACTCGTACGTCATACCTTGGAATTAAAATTTATGTTAAATATTATTGATTTGTGACTTTGTATGTGATAGAAAAAAAAATTAAAATTATTTTCTAAATGCGAAGTTCTTTGAGTTTATAGTAAATATTAATAAAAAAAAAAAACTTTTACAATATCGTCTACTTGGAATCTATTTTTTAAAATCGATATTTGCGAACGGATTAGAATGAGGAAAGTTGTATTGTAATTAATTATGTCCAAAAGTGAAACAAAATAAAGAATGAAATTAAGAAAAAGAAAATCCAATGGCAAAAAGATGTGAAGTGACATGGATGATTTTGTGGGATAATGAATGGATGAAATGTGTTGTATAACTCTAAATACCAGATTTTGGTAGAAACAAAAGAACCGTGTTAGATAGTGTTGAAGAATCAGAATTGAGAATCCATGGGAAGTGGTGTTTTGAAGTACGGAATCATAGGAGTTGGAATGATGGGTAGAGAGCATCTCGTGAATTTGTACCATCTTCGCACTGAAGGCGTGGCGGTTGTCGCTTTTGCTGACCCTCATATTCCCTCGCAACAACTCGCTCTTCAATTGGGACACTCCTTCAGTTGGCCTCTCAAGGTATTATCACTATCACTCTGCTCTTTACTTTCTGTTTAATATAACAATTTTTTCTGGATATATCGTTGTTTCATAATTGTGACTTGAATCTAGAAGTGCTATTTATCAGGCTTCATTAGGAAACATATAGTTTGATCTGCAATTATCTTGGCAGTACTTGTACTAAGCTGATAGTTTAATTAAGAATAATAAACCAACAATTTGGGATTCCAAGGATTATTCTTTCTCTATTTAAAAATCTTTTTAATATGTTTTAAATCTTTAAAATCTGTAACCGTGAATTTATGCCGAAGACACCGAGGACATTGCAGAGAACCAGTACAGAAAAAGTCACCAGAGAACCCAAATTCTCTATATAGGTGATCCCGTGAGTAATTTGAAGGGTTTATCGCTACTTGGAAAGTTCTTGGCATTACTTCTAATATTTGAGGGATTAGAGATTACCGATATAGCTATTTTTTTTTAAGTATCATATAGGAGAGAAGGTAATAGTACTTCAAGGTTGGAATTGGAGATTTTTTTTGTTTAATTAAGTTGGCAACTCTGTATAGTGTTGAATTGTTGAATTAAATTGAATGAATGAATGAGCATGATGAGTTGAAAAGTTGTGAAGGTTTTTTCAGGTCACCAGGAGCTGTTGGACAGTGGACTTTGTGATGTTCTGGTGGTATCCAGTCCTAACATGACCCATCACAGGATTCTTATGGACATAATCAATCATTCCAAACCCCATCACGTACTGGTAGAAAAACCCTTGTGCACCACAATCTCTCACTGCAAAGAGGTCTCTCTTTCCTTTCATATAATCGGTTGCTTATTATGGGCTTAACTGTTAGAATGTAATTTTAATGATGATGAACTAATAACTAATTTGATGTTGTTGTGTATACGTTGGATTAGGTTGTCGATGCTGCTAGAAAGAGACCAGATATTTTGGTACAAGTTGGATTGGAATATAGATACATGCCACCTGTTGCAAAGCTGATAGAAATAGTTCAGGGAGGAAACCTCGGACGAATCAGAATGGTATCAATTCGGGAGCATCGGTTTCCATTTTTGGTTAAGGTTAGATTTTATGCAATTTGAAATTACATGTTTCTGTGTTCTCTTAGTGAGCTAGCTGAAAAGTGATACTGGTCACAGGTGAACAATTGGAATCGGTTCAATATTAACTCAGGTGGTACCCTGGTAGAGAAGTGTTGCCACTTCTTTGATCTGATGAGACTGTTTGTAGGTTCAAATCCTGTTCGTGTGATGGCTTCTGGAGCTATCGATGTTAATCACAAGGATGAAATATATGATGGAAAGGTACTTGAGTTACAATAACCAAGCTTGAAACAATAATCTTTGAGTTACAATAAGAGATAGCCGAGATTTTCATATCTGATGAAGAAATAAAGATTATGACTTTTTCATATATGTTCTTCTGTGTAGCAGCCTTAATTGGCGCAAAGTTTTCCTCTAAGCTTTCATATTGTTACTGCTATTCACTGGTTTGTTGGGCAGGTGCCCGATATCATTGACAATGCGTATGTTATTGTTGAATTTGACAATGGTTCTCGAGGAATGCTTGACCTTTGTATGTTTGCCGAAGGAAGTAAAAATGAGCAAGAAATATCTGTTGTAGGAGATATTGGAAAGGTAAAACTCTGTCTCTATCAATTGTATTTCTTGCCGTGGCTTGTTGATTAAGATAGAATTAAGTTTGGTGAGTTATTATTTCAACAATAGGTGCATGAGTTTGTTTGTTGACAGGGAGAAGCCTTTGTTCCTGAGAGTGTTGTGCGGTTTGGTACACGAGAGGGGGGGCGAAATGGTGTCCAGACTTTGAAAGCTGAGGATCAGAGAATAAAGTGGGTAGCTTCCTTCTATCTGTTAAATGTCATAAATGAGCTAAGCTTTGTTGAGATGGTGAAATGAAATGAAAGTGATTTAAATTTTCATTTTGGTGTTGTGGACTGTACAGATATGATGGGTTACACCATGGATCTAGCTATCTAGAACACCTTAGCTTCTTGTCTGCAATCAGAGGCAGAGGAGAAAAGGGTCCAAGTGTAGATCTCCAAGATGGATTAGTATCTGTTGCTATAGGAGTTGCAGCACAGCTCTCTATAGAATATGGTCGATTTGTTACTATTCAGGAAGTTATGAATGAACACTTGGAAGTGAAGTAATGGCGTTTCTGCCGTTGTAATCTGAAATAGAATGTAATGAGTGAAAGCTGAAAGCTATGGCCAAATAAACAATTACATTTTTAAATCGACACTCTGATGTATTAACCAAACAAGTGCTTTTGTAATGTTGTCGGTATGATGAAGAAAAGAACAATTAAAGGTAATGGTCATTTCATTGTCCATGTGGTAAAGAAAATCCAACTCTCTCTTCTACAATTAATATGGAAAAAGATTTTTTGACAAACTTTTTTTGACAAAATTTTAACAATGTTCACATGACAACATTCAATTGGATCGATATTTTTTCTTTTTAATAATTTATCATGATTTGGAAAAATGAAAGAAAGGTTTGGTGAAGAGTTTGTCATTAACAAAAACTGTCAAAGTATCAAAATATAGCATATGCCTCCTTCACGTCAGGGAATGTATGCAAACTGTGAAGAGGTATTTGTAAAAGGACTTGGGCATCCACATCAGGTTTCTTCCAAAAAAACATATGTAACACTTAGAAAAAACACATTGCTAGTAATGAAGTGCAGTTCCTTGACGTTAGTACTGAACATAATCCAAGATGGAGACCAGACCACAATTTATTTTAAATCATATTCACATGGACCACTCCACTCTAGTGTAATATAATATTTAGAATATTGTTAAATTATATGTCAATAAATGCGTCAATAATTACTAGATTATATACTAAACAACATATACTCCAAGGTCTTTTAAGAGCTTCACCTTTTTTATAATTTTAATAAAATCATATTAACGATTCTTATATTATTTATAAATTCAAATTTTTATTTATGGAAAAACATTTACTTTTAAAATTTCATCTTCTAATTTCATAACTTTTTGCTTATATTATTGTAAATATGATATTTATAAATAAGAAACAAAAGCCATTTTACTGAAGTACAAAAAAAGACATGTAATTTACTAAAATCATAAAAAGAAATATGAATATACTAATAAAAAAAGTAAAACTATAAATATAATTTTTAAAAAATAAAATAAAATACATTTTGAATAAGATAAGAAAAATTAATAGAACTTAAGGAAAAACATAAAATAAAATCTATTAAAATATTTAAAAATATCAATGTCTCTTAGACATATAAATATATTTTTAAAATGAAGATATGACTATGATTCGTCCTGTTGTAACTTTACTGCCCACAACCACAATTATCCCCTAATGTAAATTTAGTATAAATCGGTTAGTTAAACGAAGACGATCGTTTAAGAAAAATCTCAAACATAATTAAAATTGGAGTAAAGATACAAAGTATTTAATCTGAAATTACAAGCATTATAGACACTCCTATTAAAATTAAAATTTACACTAAATATATTCCGAAGCTATATTCGAAAGGGAAACCCTAAAACATACTTTAATGATATTATTAATAATTTATAATTCAAAAAGGAATTAAACAATAAAAAAAAGGCTTTTACAAATTAACTATCGCAACACGGTTATGATTTTTTTTCACTCACTCTTAGCTCACAGTAAAACATCCAACGCCAAACAAATATAAACGGACTCCAAAAGAATCATAGCACGAGAATCGCAAAGATGAGGTAGTACGATAAAATCAATAACAAACAATACCAACAAATAGCAAAAATCTTACAATGATTAATCTCTCAAGTTTTACTTCTAAAACGGGGTTCGGGGTGAAAAAAAAAGATGATTCAGGCGTTCAAAACTGATAATTTCCTATAGTCTTACATATAATGCACTCCAAATTTTCAGAAAATGAAGCAAGATACCATAACAGTAATAAAATCAGCGGTAACGACGAAGAGAAAGTGTGTTGTTTCTCTTCCAGGTTGCCCTGCGTGATGGGCGATTTTTGTGGTAGAGATGTCCTCTGCCACGTAAACCCCTGTTACTTTTCCCAGCAGAAGTAAGGCCACGAAGTTCCCTGTGCTTATGGACTGGGTTACAGAGCCAGTTGATTCTTGGATCATTTCTTATAGCACTGTGAGCAACATCCACCAGAATGACCTCAAAATATTTGTAGGTTGAGTCCTGTAACACACAGCAATAGCATCACAACAACCAATAAGCAATCTATAAGCAGGTTCCACCTTCAACGAATGATATAACATGTTAACTAACCTCATTCACCCAGTAAGAATTGAGGACCCTAAGGCCACCCAACTTCCTTCCAGCTCGCTCTTCAGCAACGGACCTCTTGCTGCGCTGAAACTTCAATTGAGTAACACCTTGGTTGGTTGGCTTACCGTAAACAATACCTTTGGGAACTGGTCTCTTCCTGCCACCCCTCCTGACACGCACACGGTAAACCACGTAACCCTGAAATAACACAATAATATAATCACGATCCCGATTCAAGTGAACCAAGTTCAGACAGGTCCACTACAAGGACTGGACAGGTTTCATAGTAATGAAAAAAGGTCTATGCCAATGAAAACTAGCAAGGTAGTAACAAATCTATATTTGCCAATGAAAACTCCTTTGACTGTTAGAAAAGCACAGTTGGCAAGAAGATAAACAACTGCGTCACATGACCAACAATTGGTAATTTTACTATAGCTCGTCTAGAAATGCATCCAATCATTCGTAAATATGGAAGTTCTACAACAAAAAATACAAATTCATCCGGACAATTTTTTCAATATAATGGTTCTTTAATTTCTTCGAAATTTACCAAATACTGCTATCTATTTTTCAAAATGTTTGTTTCATCACAGTTCGAAATTTAACTAACCTAAAACTACACATAACTATGTCATTCACACTTTCCAAGGACATCTAAATTAGATAAGGACATCATGGAATTACATAGAAGTCACACTGTTTTGCAATCATCCAGATAAAAAAGTCATTTGTTTATTGATAAACAATTCTTTCCCCGTGAAAAAAGTGAACGCAGAAGGTTGAACGACGCAAAGAAATAAACAACTAAAATATCGCATCTAACATAAACAAAATTCCCCACCTGCTTAGCTTTGTAACCCAAGCGGCGAGCCTTGTCTGGGCGAGTAGGCCTTGTCAGACGAACAATTGATGGCAGCTGGCGGTATTCCCAACACCTCACCCGCTGCAAGAATCTCATAACATCGGACTGCTTCTTGCGCCAGAGCTCCGAGACATACTTGTAAGCACCTATTGCACATAAATCAACACAGCTCAACAATTAAAACAAACTAAATCCGAAACGCAGTTGTATAATAAATAACTGCTATGATGACAAACTAATCCAGCATAACCTATAAACATAAGCCTTAAAACCAAATAAGAAGAACAGAAAGCAAAACGCCGCCACTCAAAAAAATGAACAAAACATACATTATCATTCATTCATTCCATTGAGGTTGATAAAGGAAAAGTTAGGCCTAAAATTGTCAATTTAAAATCCAGTCAGTCCAATGAATCAAAATTATATCAACACCAAACCAAAAATGAAGAGGAAACACAAGCATTCATAACCAAAAACAAAAAGCATATTCCTAGAGCGAATTTCCAGTAGTTACGGTTTCTTAAATCTTGCTATAAAATTCGAAAAACTTCCAAGAAGGAATGAGACAGTGACCATTTTCACTTTCACATACACGACGTCACGGTGAAAATTATAAACAGAGCTTCTCATTGGAAAATAGAACATCGAACGTATACATTCATCAGAAAACCAATCCGAAAGGTAGTAACGAAGGAAGAAAAGAGATAGACAGAAAAAAATACCCATCGTGCGGAAACGCGCAGTCGCAGTAGCAAAGTGCTAGGGTTTGGGTTCCTCTTTTAACTTTTATAGACACCACACCCTGCTTAAGCCAAGGCGATAGATCTCAGCCGTCCGTTAAATTTTTATGACCTAAGTGCATTAGAACGGGTCGAGCCCGCAAAATTGGACCACTGAAAAGGGCTTCTATCGTCATCTATTTATTCTTTCTTCACCCCCTTTTTCTTATATATGAAGATTCACATTTTAATATATATTTTGAAAAATAGTATTATTCTAATATGTTAAAACATTACTGAATTGCGTATTTTTTTAATTATTAATATAAATAATAATTATTACTACATTATTCAATAACTTTATATAGAATGTGATTTAAATTAATATAATCGTTGAATTTTAACAATATATTGTTGGTATGTTAAATTGTATAAAAATATATATCTAATTGAATAATTCATCTTATAATATACCTTGAAAAATATATTTCTTTTAATTAAATAATTAATCAAACGATTTAAATAGATATAAATCTCTGCTTACACTGTGAATGCCAATAAACCTTAAATTTAATTATAAATGGTTGAATAATTTATGTAATTTACATATGCTTTATTGCACCACTTTTCTTTTAAAAGCATTAAAAAATATTATTTTAGTATTATCTACATTTTCTCTTATGTTGAATCCTTTTTAACATTATTCCTTTATTTTTAATTTACGTTCCATTGTTTAATTATTATCAATGTGTTCTCATATTTTTTTACTTTAACATGGCTCTTATCCTCTTTTGTTTAATCACAACTTATTGTAGCTTAGCATACTATTATTATATTTGTATATTTTTATAAGTGATTTTTTATATATGTGGAAATTCTTCAGAAAACCATCGTGAAAGGTTTCATGATGTTGGGAAATCATCTTTTGCAACAAAAAATTGTTCGTGAGTGATTAGAACAATAAAACAAATAAGATACAATTAGGATGTCAAAAATATTCGTATTTGTGGGTATCTGCGGATAATTCTCGCAATGGGTAGGAAACTGATATTAATAATAAATACCCGCTACCCGCGGGTACGAGTATTTTTTATATCCGCATGTTAATGGGGCGGGTACGAGTATCATAGTATCCGTACTCGTGGATACTCGTACCTGTTAAACTTTAATTCATAAAAATACCTATATATATATATATATATATATATATATATATATAT
>Ga0099823_1004050_pt1 | contig 14168 bp, 6 predicted proteins | sample CowpearedBW_FD_76831 | JGI IMG/M metagenome (GOLD analysis project Ga0099823, IMG submission 76831) | Root nodule microbial communities of legume samples collected from California, USA - Cow pea red BW | ecosystem: Host-associated > Plants > Roots > Nodule | place: USA: California | collected...
GGCTTAGATAGTTTTGGGACGAAACTCTTATGTCTCCTTAACTTTTCTTTCTACTTTTTTTATTTCTCCCTCAAACCATTTGTTTCTTTTTTTAAAATCTAATTTTATCAACATTTATATATGCATTTTTCCCCTATATCTCTCAATTAATCAATCATCTCTGTTTCTTCCATCCGAGTTTACTTATGGTCAAATCAGGGTAAAATCGGTAATCATCAAATATAAATTATATAATACGTTAAGCAATAAATTAGAAAACATACATTGGATCATCTTCAAATTATAATTAATAAATAGAATCGTATACGTTTCTTGTTAAAAATCTCTGGAGAGATTGTATATGAACCTAAAAATGTTTTTCCATATCACAAACTTAAATGCTTTTCTTTTCTTTTTTTCGGTTGACCCTTACCTGATTTTTATTGGTTGTGTTGTGATGAAGTTGATTTTTATTGGCAGCAGCAACCCAACACAAAGACGCAGTTAGGAATTAGAGAGTAGCATAAGATATATGTATTGGAATGAGGCAATGGTTTTGACAGCAGAAGGAAAAACAGTAATACGTAGAAATCAATCACATGTTTGGTATAAACTGAGAGAGGTCCATCTCTTGCAGTTGGCACTTGTCTGTTGTTTCTTCTTTTGTTATGGAAGATGCCACTTGTACTCTCAAACTTTTCATGGCCCCAACAAGGATGGGGATATATCCAAAGTCTGAGAACACTGCAAAAGCAAACACCAATAGTTGGATGTACCAATCGCCAAGCTCAAGTCACCTCGCTTTGCATTGTGTCCACTTAGCACTGCATTCATTCATCATAATCCCATCACCAACTAACTTCAATTATAAATTCTCCCAAAAACTCTATCTCTCACTCTCTATAACAAGCTACTCCACTTTTTCCCAACCACTCACGAGACACCCTTGAAACTTTTCTTCCTCTCAATTCCTCCTTATGCTACTGTGAAAAACCAATGAAATCCCCACTTCCTTCTTTTTTTCTACTCCACTCTTGAATGCCGTGAGATATTTCATATCCTTCACAATTCTTATACACCAAGTATTGATATTCATACTCAAATAAACCGTGGCCTTTCTGCTTACGTGGATTGATTATCAAAGGGTGCAGTTGCAATATACATCACCCTCAAGATGGTTTTAAAATACTTATACTAGTTCTTCATCCTACGTTGGAGCTCGTGTTTGGAAGATTTGTCATGACTGTATGCTCTGACACTCTTCGTATCATTGTTCAAAAATACACACTTGTTTTCTAGGTTCAATGGCGGGGTCATGTTTCCATGGACTAAGGCTAAGGATGTCTAAGAGTAAACCTTTACCAGACCCTTCATCCTCCTCCAAGTTAAGGTTGGAGAGTGACACGGAGAACAATGAAAGGAAGAGATTTGATAGCATGGAATCGTGGTCCATGATATTGGACTCAATGGATACATGGGAGGCTTCAAAGGAGGAGGGGGAGCAAGAGGAATGGACTGCCGACCTATCACAGCTTTTTATCGGCAACAGGTTTGCTTGTGGAGCTCACAGCCGAATTTACCGTGGAGTCTACAAGCAGAGAGCAGTTGCTGTGAAAATGGTGAAGATGCCATCCCAGGATGAGGACAAAAAGGAATTACTAGAGGAGCAATTTAACTCTGAAGTGGCTTTGCTTTCACGTCTCTTCCATTTTAACATTGTGGAGGTACGCTGTTTTAATCAACAGATATCTCTCCAACCTTGTTTCGAAACTCAATCTTCTTGTCTGCATGGTAGTTTGTTTGTTTATGTATCCATTACGATCGTTTTATCTGTGAGGATGTGAAACTCAGAGGAGGTAAGCAAGAGAGGAGCTAATATATATAGTTTTGGTTGTTCCCACAAAGAGACACTGCCACTTGCCACTTAGGGAAAGTCTTAGCTTTTCTTGGTAAAACTGTTTCAGAAACATAAAAAGAGGCAAACAGGGACCATTTAAATAAGTATATTGGCTGAACTCAGTAACATATACAATACACCTATCGCTGCCAACTATTGACTTTTCTATTTTGTTCTAATTTTTGCCATTTTTAGATGAGTAATACAATCATTAATCTTCTTTCTTGTCCTTGGGGTTTTGGAACGACCATGAGGAATCCTAGCATTTTTTTGTGTGTTAGATTATTTGATTTGGCTCTACTTTTGAATGTCAACAACCACCAAATAGTTTTTATATGGGAACAATCTTAAGAGACAGTTATATTTAAAGTTGAGTTACATTGAAATCTGAATTTTATCGAGTCTATTGGTTCATCAATTATTGAGTTATTCTGAGCTACTTGCAAATTGGGGTTCTAAAACCCAAATTCTAACTGTAACCTTTAGCTGCAGAGGTGTTTGTGTAAACTCTGATAATTAAATGACTCTTAATTTACAGTTTATTGCAGCATGTAAAAAACCGCCGGTGTACTGTATCATAACAGAATACATGTCACAAGGGAATCTAAGGATGTATCTGAACAAGAAAGAGCCATACTCACTCTCACTGGAAATAATAATAAGGTTGGCTCTGGATATATCAAGGGGCATGGAGTACCTTCATTCACAAGGTGTGATTCACAGAGACTTGAAGTCAAGTAATTTGCTCCTCGACGATGACTTGAGGGCTAAGGTGGCGGATTTTGGCACATCTTGTCTTGAAACAAGATGCCGGAAAAGCAAAGGGAACTCGGGAACATATCGTTGGATGGCACCAGAGATGGTTAAGGAAAAACCTTATACTAGAAAAGTTGATGTCTACAGTTTTGGTATTGTGCTTTGGGAGCTCACTACTTCTCTACTTCCTTTCCAAGGAATGACCCCAGTGCAAGCTGCTTTTGCTGTGGCTGAGAAGGTAACATGGCTATATTTCTCTAAACTCTAAATCTCTTCTGTGTTGTGTTAATTGCTTTTTGTTTTAGTTCATCCTGCTACACCAGTTTTAATTGCTCTTAGAGAGACAATTACATCACTTCTCTGCTTACCAATTCTGATAGATTTATTGATAGAATCTTTTTCTTTAATCCCTTCTTGACTTTTTTCTACTCTGACCAAAATTCCTTCTTTCTACTCGAACTTCTTGGTCGTGTCTAATAGTGGACGAATAATTCTTGTCTAATTTGACATATGGCATAATTCTTGGTCCTTTCTGAACCAAAATTTATTTCTGAAATGACTTAAAATTGGTCTGGAAATGAAATTTTATGCATAAAAAGAAGAATTCCGAACTGAAAACAGTTGTTGCATTGTCAAGATGATTGATTGGACAAGTTCTTTGTGATAAGAATTATACTCAATAATATGGAAATTTCTGCTTGGAACAGTTTGATTTGCTCCCCTAATGGGACTGAAGAAATCTGATATCTACACACTTCAATTTTATAAAAAAGGTTCCAAACATACTCACTACAGACTTCTGCCCTTTTAGTAACAGTGTAGAAAACAACAGTAGCTATGTCACTCGAGTATCTAAAATATCCAACTGGGAAGCTTGGTTTCGATCACTCCCAATATCCAATCTTTTAAAATCTTATACCACATGAAACAACAGTAATTTCCCAAACTTTTATCTACCTTCTAATGGTTACTTAGTACAAAATCTTCTCTAAGGCAGAGTTACTTGGAGAATCCTTATCGTGTAGCTGTTATCCATAATTGCATTCACTATTCTCACGGCTCATGACTTATGTGAGCATTTTTTTTTTTACTATTTTACTCATTCAGTATTGCCTTTCCTTCAATCGGATGGGTCAATCAATATACTTTCACTTTTCAATTTAGTTTAAGTGCCACAAACACCTTTATGCAGAGTTTAAGGGATTCTGCATTTCAGAGATTCTAACCCTCTACTCTTTCTTCTCTTAGCCTGTCTGACAAGATGCAAGTGTCCCTCAAAGCATAAGAGGTGAAGACAAAAATATTGTAACCTCTAATCGCTTTTTGCAAGATAATTTCGTTGTGTCACAACATGGTTTACTTAGCCATAGCACTTTCTTATATAATACAATCTTTCTTCAGAAAAAGTAATCTACATACCACAGACTACATATATCAATAAATGTGTCCACTAATTTTTATTTTCATACATAGATAGTTTACCAGTAGTAATTAAAGTGACTCTGCTTGTTCATGTTGCTTCTATTGTGAAGCCTCAGGGGTTAAAACCAGGCATTGAAATCTTGAATTACTTGAGCTATGTGATGTACATGTTGGGCAACATGTGCAGAAGCTGAACCTAACATTAGCAATGATCATGGATTATTTTAACTCAAGAGTGCTTTAACAGAGTGAACTTTTTTATGAAAAGTGTAACAGTCGGTGCATGTGTCTTCTAGTCCTAATAATGGGAAGCACCGATGCATGGGCCTTGGTGATGTTCCCTCCCTAGTCCCAACACGAATCCCTTGATATCGCTTAACCAGATAAAAAAAATTTGAGGCTAACACAAAAACAGTTGTTACATTTTGGTGCATACATTTGTCAAAAGTAGTCCTTGAACTTTGCACAAAAGGCTAGCCGCAATATTGTTGTCTCCATTAGTGCATTCCCATGAGGCACACTCATCCCATAGACCCCACACAAAAGGCACAGATAAATAGCCATTTGTCTCTAAAATTGTGGAACACAAAAAATTGAAAATCATAGTTCATTTGATCTAAATCATAGTTTTTGATTTGAAAAGTGATTTTTGTTTTTGATCAGAATGAAAGGCCTCCTCTGCCAGCAAGTTGTGAACCAGCACTGGCACATCTGATAAAGCGTTGTTGGTCAGGAAACCCGTCGAAACGACCAGATTTCAGCGACATTGTTTGTACATTGGAGAAGTACGATGAGTGTTTGAAGGAGGGCGTACCAATGAGCCATCATTCAGGGCTAGTAAGCAGAAATGTTATTGTCGAACGCCTAAAAGGCTGTGTATCAATGACCTCCTCCATACCCGTCTATGCTTGATTCTACCTAAGAACATATATGCAATAGAGTATACACCACTTGTTACACCAAATCTATCCAAAAAAAATAATCCATATCAATTTCGTAAAATAAAAACCCCATTAAATTTACTTTTTTCTAAATTAAATAGTTTTGTTCACATTTTGAGAAGATGGAAAAATTATATTGAATTCCAATACATTTAACCTTATATTGTAACTAACTATAGAAAATGTAAAAATAATATGATCACCAAACAATTATTACTATTTATCAAATTCAAAAACAAAAATAATATGATTATACAAATAAGCATTATATAAGTCTTGATATTATGAGTTTCTCACCCAAATTACTAATTAATTGTTCAAACATTTTCACAAGCAGAGTTATCAAGATAACATAAAATCAACTACTCACTCATAGTTTAAGACTGTGTTCTTTTGAGAGGAAGAATTAGAGGAAGAGATTGAAAGGATTAGAGGGTGAAGTTGATGTTATTCTTTTTAAGGGATTAGGAGGTGATTTTGGAGTGAATTAGAGAGTGAAATTAGTGAAAGTTTGTGATTGAATTGAGTGATGTGACATAAGAAAAACTTTTAATAGATAAAAAAATGAGATTACCAAAATATCCCTAATATTAAAATTAATATAAAATACTATATAAATAATTTAAAACAATTTAAAATAATTTATTTAATTTGTGTTGATTGCTTGAAATAATCATAAATTTATTTTCAAAAAATGAATAATAAATTTTATTTTATTTAGGAATCTGCTGTGTGTAGTGCTATGGGGTTTGTATGTTTTGCTGTTGCTTAGATTGAATAGTCATCTTGCTCAGGAAGTTATTAGTTTCCATGTGCAGTGTGTAGAAAATATTAAATAATCAAAGGGTAATTATATAAATATGCATGTGATCCCTTCCAATCTCTTTATATACAACGTGATTGAATTTTCACCTCTTATTACCTTTAAACGAACGCAAAAATAACCTTTGAATCGTCGCTCACACTTTCTTCTAAATAGTAATTCCATTCATAAGAACAGGGCATAAATCAAAGTTTAGATTAAGTTTCTTTTTCCTACCTTAATCTTCTCTCTACTTAGAGAAACTACAACTTGAAAGAAAAGATGAGTTAGAAAAACCAAGTGTACTTACTCCTTGATGATATATGTGAATCCTATTAACCAACACAAAAAAATCTAAACTCTAAAAAATTTCATACATTTAATAAAATAAAAAAACCAAACCCATACACATGCATAATTCTCTTCTGAAAAGAAGTAAGAAAAAAAAAGGTTACTAGCTTGCACACGTAGATCATCACAAGAATGGAGAAAAACTTAGAGAGAATGAGGAAAAAAAAAGTGAAAATAAAACGAAGATGAATATGGTTTGGGGTAATTAAAAAAGGAGTTTTTTCTTTTCTTCTAATTGCTATATGCACTACCTTCATCTGCCAAGTTCATTACTCCATTTTTATTTCCAAAACCAAACACTCATGCTAGTTCCCCATCCATAACATCCCAAAATTATATTCTCACCCTGTTCCTTTAACACATTACTCTTCCCAAATAAAATTATTAATTAACTCACAATTATGAAATACATCCATAAACACACAATTAATTAACTGAGGTATTATTAAGCATAAATAGAATCTAAAAATAGTATACTAAAGGATAGTTTTTACTTTATAAATGATTGTATAACTTGATTTTATGGGATCAAGCTATACTCGAACTCAAATTCTATGGAGATATTATCTATCATTTATCTAGGTTTTATTCAAACACAAGTTAAGAAAACCTAAGTATGATATTTGACTAAAATAAAATTTGAAAATAATACCTAATTAAAACCTTGTACATTGATTTTGAATCATTAATTTAGACATATACCTAGGTATTGTCATAATTTTGTGTGTATAACACAGCATAAATCAATCTGAAGTAGCTGACCAACTACCAACAACCAACAACCACAGGATAATCGAACTCAGCAACAATATCCACCAAACAATCTGAGAGCAAAGTATGATCAGCAACTACTGCTATATTCCACCTAACACCAACATTCGCATCACTCTTATTACTACACTCCCTATCATGTCATATTCAAAACTTTCACCCTTCTTCCTTTTAACTGTCTTCTCCCTGTGAGTGTAAGCAATTGCCATTATTAACTTCAAATTCCTTTTGTGCCAGTTACACTGGTCAAGGATTAAATGAAACACTTTTTTAGACCTTATCACTTCAAGAAAACTTGTTAATACAACTTCGTGAGATGAAACTATAAACCTTTTATAAGTCAATCTAAAGTTTCAATTACATTAACTTTGTTGTGATTAAATAATAATTTCCATGATTCCAAAGTTTTTAATTTATATCTGTAATTATTATAAGCTGAATTGAAATGTACTTCCAAGAGACCTAAAACCTATTAAGGCATGATACTTTAAGTAAAATAAGTACCAAACATAGAATTGAAAACTTAATTTGCGAATGTAACGTTGAAAAATATAATAAGTACAAAATTCAAATTAATGTTGTTAGAGAATATTCTTATTTGAGTTGGAAAATATTAAACTTTATTTTAAAGTAATTTTGTGAAACATTTTTTGTTATTTAATTAACATGATGTGTGTATTTTAATTTATTTATATTATAAATCATTTAATTTGTATGCAACTATCATCAAACTTGAGATCGGAACATTGACGTCCATTGTGTGGCCGAGATACAAATCATCGATCCTTTAAATCCTCCGTTAGGATGATTCGTTATTATCCTTAGACATCGATTGGAAGACTATGTTCCTATCACGCCCAATAGTCGCCTATCATCTAGGAGGTAAGGCATAAGGCACTTTAAATAAAAAGCATACGATTCAAAAATAGACAATAGTTTAAATGCATGGTGATTGACAACAATTTTACAATTAAACTTAGGATCAGAATAAAAGTAACATGACACATTTCTTAACATGAAACAAATAAGCAATATGACACAACGTGTTACATGTCACTCATTAACTAAAATAATTGAACTAAAAATTTATTTAAAAAATATAAAACCTTTTAGTAATTAACCAAAAAAATCATAGTAACTCAACTGAAAATATTTCAATTGATGGTAGACTGAAAACTTAATAAACATACATTTTATATCAAATTTAACATAATTTGTATGTTTTAAAATATTTAAATGTGATCGATTTAATTATTTTAAAATTTTATTTAATTTTAATAAATTAAATTTTAACTAAGATGTTAATTTTATAAACTTAGTTTTTCTTTCAACGAAAAGACGAAATACAGAAAAAACTCTTTATAGCACATATGGAAAACTATTTGACTCTGACTTTTGGGGAAAAAAAAAAGACATATATATGTTTAACGTAATGCATTTTCAAACATGCACTGACTAGTTTGGTGAAATTGTTTGGCTTTTTTTATGCATAAAAATAGTGTAGAAAGGAAGTGTATAACTTGAAATCCTATGGCATAGAGTTTCCATAACTTGTGGCTACCAACAAACATCCAATGTACTTATAATCTAAGTAATGTCATCTCATTCAAACAAATTACACCTTTGGCATCGTATTTCTTTCTTTCATAAAGATGCTTAAATTCAATAAACCATATTTTTAATTGCTTGAAAAAGAATACAAACCTTTGGTCATAAAGAAAGATACATAGATTAGAGACTTTATCACACCAAATTGGTTTTAAATTGACTACCATCGTAAATGAGAACACAGAAAATTTGTGACCATTTCTTTTTAAGGTATATACGATCAAGATATGATAACTTAAATTAACATGCATAATACTCTTGAAAAAGACTTTTTAAGTTTACTTTTTCCATAATCTTTTATTTCATCATCGCGCATTTATTGAGTTTAACTATTAATTATTTAACAACCCATAATCACGTGAGATCAATGTAACTAAAATATATATCCACTCATAATAAACTAGACTACTTTTTTTTTCTCTCAAGCCATTAATAGACCATGTTCCCTAACATGTGCACAGGATAAAGTGGAACACAGTTAAATCTATCTTCTTACTTATGTTGTTTTTGGCTAACTTTATTCAAGAGAATTTCAATAAATAAATAAATAAAAAGTTAATTATTTTATTGCAATTCTGTACTAAATGTGCAATAAATCATTTATTTTAATTAAAGTTTGTCCCTTTAAATTCTTAAAAACTTTCCAACCTATTAATTATTATATTTTCTATTAAAAATAATCAACTTAAAAAGTAGATAAAATACTAAAAGAATTATAACTATTCGTATTCACACACGTTTTTTTTTTTCAATGAAAACCTTCGTTTGCTTTGATACCACTAAATTATTATATAACTTGGCTTAAAAGTTATTGAAAGTTTAATATATTTTTTTTATTAATGGTTTCACTGATAAGGGTTAAATATGTTTTTGGTCCCTCAAGTTTCAGTGAAATTTGGAATTGGTCCCTCTTTGAAACTTCTGACTGACCAATTTAGTCTTTCTTCTTTAGAAATGTATGGATTTAGTCCTTTTAACCAAGATCTTATTAAGTTTCTTTAACGTTTCAAGGACATGATAGTATTTGAATTGTTTACATAATTTGATCCATTTTCACTTAAATATTAACTCAAATATTATTATGACTAATTCCAAACTTGAGGGACCAAAAACATATTTAACCCTACTAATAACAACCAAATTATTGTTAAACTAGATCAATTAGTACTTAAATAGGCAATTATCATTGGCATCAATCTAATTACTTTTATGCTAAAACGTCAATTTTACTAAATATCAATTTAAACTTATTAAAAAATGTCTAACATCATACATCATAATATACAATCAAATCATTTTTTTAATCTAGATTTACTTTTCTAATCTTCATAATTAAAAAAAATCAAATGAATTTATCTAAATTTTAAATGTTGGATTAAACACTTGTCACCTGACCAAGAGTTGTTAATCAGTTAATCAGAGTGTAACTTTTTATACTTAAGAGTATATGAGTTCAAACACCATGATTTGATTGTGATTCGACTCATTCAGACTCCGACACAAAATAATTAATGTCACCTGAAATATGGCTACCCTGTTTTACTTTTTATTTTTTGAAATTAAAATTAAAATAATTAAATTAAACTATAAGAAATATATATATATATATATATATATATATATTATCTGACAAAAATAAAGATAAAATAAAATTCATTTCTATTAAAATATAAGAATAAAATAATTTTTTAATTAAAAAAATATAATGAACACTCAAAATCGACACACTCCTCCACCCTCTCTTCATCCCTCTAGTGAAAATCTTTTATTTTTTTTTTCTCACTCCTATTTCTATTAACCACACCACTGTCATAATCCATATTTTCTCATAATTACAAAAATAATGTGGCAAATATACAATTAAAAATTACATATACAATCATTCACACATAAAATCTAGATCTTTTAAAAAGCTTAATTCCTTACCTCACACGTTATCTCCAAGTAACAGAACTACGTTCTTTTACATCTCATAATTTAAGTTTTTGGAATGTCATAAATTGTGACGAAGAAACAAATAGAAATCCTCTATGAAAACAAATTTAGAAAACGAGGTAATCAAATATTAAAATTGGAGAAAGTAAAAGTCGTTATTATGAGCAGGAAACCTTTATATGAATTGTTTCATAAAATAAAAAGAGTCTTTATTAATATAATCTGTTATTTCTTTAACATAATTATAATTATATTTTGTTATAATAAAATAAAAGTTATTATTCTAAGAGATGATAAGGGTTGAAGGGGCTTTTGAATGAATGCTTTTAAAAGTTGTGCATTAGAGAGGAATAGAATCAAAAATGATTTTGTGCCATGTGGTTTTCCCAATAATCAAAGACACATTTTACCTATTGTGGCTTTACGAATCACCACACACAATGATGTAAGAGAAGACACAAAATCAGCAATGTAGAGAAAAACATATACCTAACTCCACTACTTTTCGTCTTTCTCTTTTTCATCACCTTATGCTCACACATTTCTCCAATAAAAAAGGGAACTTCTCTAATATTATCTTAATTCATTTAATTCAAATATGTATTTTTACAATTTGTAATAAAAAAGTGAAATAAGTTTCGTTTGAGTTAAAAATACAATATACGATTGAGTTAATTGTATATTAGTTTATTTTATCATTCTTATTTAAAATAAGTTCAATAACTTGAAAGTCAACTCTAAGAAAACAAAATTACATCAAGTGCAGCCAAAGTATATAGTTCCTTTTTTGTTAACATTCAAAATTAAATACTTGATTTCAAATATTACTGTCCACGTCACTTTATGCTCGTTCCAGATAATTCTGTTAATTTTCATTGCATTGAATTGGTAAGAGGGTTTTATAATATTTAAAAATATGATGAAATACGAGTGGCTTTAGGATTGGAATTAAGATAAGGAAGCTGCTGATGGGAGTGTCAAGTACGTAACGAATCTAAATGGAGAAGAAAATTGACCTAAGAATATATGAATAACCTTTTAAATTAGAGGATTTTGAAAAAATAAAATATAATATAATAAAACTAAGTCAAAGTTTCTCCTATTGCCTCTCGCACAGTCGATTCAAACTTAACTGCCAAGTAATGGCTTCCTTCATCATTAATTACTCATTATTTCTTATTTCTAAATTCTTTATCCGTTGAATTAGAAGAAATTAAAAAGTACTATTCAAATATTAATATCGAAAAAAAGTCTAATATAAAAAATATTTCAAAAAGTTACACTTTAATCTATTGATAACTCTTCATTTGTTATATTAAAATAATATATATTAGTAAAAATAATTAGAGAGAAGTGAAATACAATCTTAAGAAAATATATTGAAAGCTAGTCGTCATTTAATTAAAAACTAGGAATAGCAAAATATGTATAAATTCGTGAGTTGATATGTGTGTTCGTCAAAAAATTGATAGATCGAATTGAAGTTTTCAATCTGTTAATTTGTTTTGTTTCGTTTTATCTAATTTCTCAAATTAACAGGTCAGAGATATATAGAATAAACAGGTCTGTCGGTTCATATTTTTAAAACAAAAATAAAATAAAGATTAATTTAAACAAAAATTGTATCATATTACTTAAATTATACAAATATATAATAATATTTTAACTTAAATCATTTTAAGTTATTCGCGTTTATCAATCAATTAAAACTAAAAAAGTGTTTACCGTGAGCTTTAATATATCTATAACAAATTTGAAAAATACAAAATTAGAAAAATATATAATGTGTCAATAAGCTCAATCGTTTTCTAGAGGTTAAAATTTTCAATTAGTCAATCTTATCCTATTTTTTGTTAGACTAAGAACGAGGAGATCAAAATGTAATATATATTAATCTATTTTGACACTTATTAAGAATACGAATATAATCAACCATAATTGGAAAAAAGTATTTAATATTTCAAATGGATTACACATAAGGAACTTTGACCAGGTAAACAGAAGACCGAACAATTCATAAACGTAAAACTCTACTATTATATAATCAAACTTCTTCCCCGTATGAGAAAGAAAATTATTTACACATCGATGGTTTTCATAAAATAACAGCCTTAAAAAGTATATCTTGATACATCTTACATGAGGCAGAGGGCAGTGAAATACAAATATAATTATCAGTAAACTAGTGTGAAGAGAGTAATATTTATTATTCATCTATTTTTATTGACTGACTATTTATTTCTAATGAACATGCGTAAATAAGAAGTATTTATTAAGTTTACATGCATATAAGAAAATCGTCTGAATAATAATACTGTTTTGTAATTTTTTTGCACATTAATTTTGTCTTGCTGTGGTGTCATACTAGAGATATATACTGTTTTGTTTTTTCACTGTTTGTTGTGTTGTGGAAGTGAGCATTAATTTGAAAGTAGGGTGCGAAGGAATAAAAAAATTAAAAAAAGAAAGAAAAAAAAGGTGTGGAGAAGGAGACCAATATTTGGAGTGAAGTGTCCATTTTCACTTAAATCGAAGTCTCTCTACTTTTGCCGACCTCGTTCTTCGCTACCTCTAGTAACCTATCCTCTCTTTTTGCCTATCTCTACACTATATTTATATTTATACATTGTAAAGAAGTATTTTAGCATGAGCGATAAGGAACAAAGTTAAAAAATATCGTAAAATATTTTTAAATGTTTATATCGCAAGAGTATATTTATTTATCTTTTATATTGTGTTACACTATGAATGCTAATTGACAAGTAAAATAATAACTGAATTTATTGATAGCGAAAATAAAAATTCTTAAATATAAGAGTAGGTTTTCTTTTTATTTGAGGTTTAATTATCTTTTAGATTTCTCGTAGAATTGGAAATTTTTGAATTAAATTCTTAATCAATTCTTATAATATATTGAGTATTGAATATTTGTGTGATGTTAGGAAACGTGGTTATTATCTTGTGATATCATATTATTTTATATTGTCTTGATGAGTGGTTGTTATATGTAATTTTATTATTTTAAAATTTTCCAAGTTATGATTTTAAAATTTTATGATTTGATAGGACATTAATAATAAGTATTGTCTAATTTTATTACTATTCAAATATATATATATATATATATATATATATATATTATTTATTTGTATGCTTAACTTTTGTTACAGTAATTATGACTCACTTCATAGTTTTAACTATCAAATTATAATTTTATTGAATTATAGTCGAATTGCAATCTACTTCATAGTTTTTACTGTCAAATTATAATTTTATCAAATTATATACCTTCATCAACAAATATTTTTACTATACAACTCAATATAACCAACAACATTAAAATTTGGACATAATAAAAAATTCAATGATTTAATTAACACATAAAACCATAACTATTTGAGTACTTTAAGTACACCACAAGATGTATTCTTTAAACAAAGAGCAAAAAATAACATAACAGTCGATTCCATTCTTTATCTTTGTTCTTTGATCTTGTAGTTATGATAGTCGTTGCTTTCATCGGTTTCATGGCTTTATGTTTTTTAAAATAAATTATAAAACTATGATATATTTCAATTTTGGATTAAAATTATAAAATCATAATTTAACAATAACGTAATCATTTAACCATTACTACCACGTAACTTAGTTACAAACAAATTTAATATTAAGTAATATCAGGGATATATCGTAAAAAAAAAAAAAA
>Ga0099823_1004055_pt1 | contig 14165 bp, 9 predicted proteins | sample CowpearedBW_FD_76831 | JGI IMG/M metagenome (GOLD analysis project Ga0099823, IMG submission 76831) | Root nodule microbial communities of legume samples collected from California, USA - Cow pea red BW | ecosystem: Host-associated > Plants > Roots > Nodule | place: USA: California | collected...
ATATATATATATATATATATATATATATATATATATATCTATATATATATATATAGTTTACATCTCTGTAATTGTCCATGAAATATTACAAAAATATCTATTTGTATAATATTAAGAGTTTTACATCAGAATATAAGATTGTGTATATTTTTAATATCTTATCAAGATATTAATATAATTTATCCACGAATAAATCTTCAGAAGATCCACCAATAATATCCCGAACAACTATCATTGAGCAAGTTCCCCTTCTACACATGCAATAGGTACATATGAAAGAAAAATTTGAAAGGAGTGAGGTCTTTATAAGCCTTAAATATCAATCTTAATAAACTCAACAAATAATACAGACACTGGGGGCACATAATTGGACCTAAAACCACCAAACTTGATCTTGTTTTACCAAACATATGGATCTATATTCCACTTTTGATGATCCATTATGAACATCAAAAGTTACTTTGGAAAGTGATTAGGTAGTTGAGTATTTCTCATAAAACATTGGTACAATCATAATTATTTCTTTCTCGAGAATATTAGCCATTTATAAACCCATAAAACAGATATATACTCACTACCTAACCTTGGCGATGTCGAGCAGGTATCGAGTAGTCCCAAGTTTGACCTATGAATATCCTAGTCTAGTGCGCTATTCTGAACTATCTAGATATTCACCTACTTGGTAAAACTTCCTTAGACCCCACCATGGTCCCTGCCTTTCATCCCGTAGTGTACCAAACTGTGACTTCCAAAATAAAAACACTCTTACACTAGTTTAATATCAACTTATTGAAACTAGACTTAATTGACACACTTTTTGATATTTTCAAAGGTCATAAAATGTAATGACTATCTAATCATGTCATTGTATAAACTATACTCAAAGAATATAAAATTTAATAAAATGTTCATGTAATTTTCTTCTATCCAAGCTCACTGAATAAAATAATATTTACTTTTACTTTACATTCATTTATTTTTTTTATTATAAAATAATGATAAAATAAGAATCAAAGCAAGAACTTTAAATAAATAATTAGATAAGGATTAGAATGTTATAAATAAATATAATAATAAAAATATAAATTAAACAGAACCAATGCGTAACTGGAGATATATTAAATGAAATAAATAAAAAGGACTGGTTCATAACTATAAATGAAATAAATAAACAGGACTAGTGCATAATAGGAGATTAAATAAAATAAATAAATAAATAGGATCAGTGCATAACTGGAGATTAAATAAAATAAATAAGTAGGACCATCAGTGCATAACTGGAGATTAAATAATATAAATAAATATGACTAGTGCATAACTGGAAATAAATTAAATAAAATATATAAACAGGATCAGTGCATAACTAGAGATTAAATAAAATAAATAAACAAGACTAGTGCATAACTGGAGATTAAATAAAATAAATAATAAGGACGCGTGCATAACTAGAGATTAAATAAAATAAATAAACAAGACCAATGCATAACTTGAGATAAATTAAATAAAATAAATAAATAGGACCAGTGCATAACTGGAGATAAATAAAATAAAATAAATAAATAGGACCAGTGTATAAATGAATATAAATTAAATAAAATAAATAAACAGAACCAGTGCATAATTGGAGATAAATTAAATAAAATAAATAAACAGTACCAGCGCATAACTGGAGATAAATAAAATAAAATAAATAAACAGGACCAGTGCATAATTGAAGATTAAATAAAATAAATAAATATGACTAGTGCATAACTGAAGATTAAATAAAATAAATATAAGAGGATAATAAATGAAAATAAGTTAAATGGAAGTAAATAGAATAATATATGTGTCAAAATAAATAAAAGATTAATATAAAACCCATGAGTTTATCAAGATTAATATAAAAAGAGCTTAACCTCATTCCTCCTTACTTGATTAGTTGGAGGGACACAATAGTAATACTTCTAGAAGACCGAGACCTTTTTCAAATATTTTGCTCTAACTTTTTCTCTCTATTTATTTCTCTCTTTCTCTCTCTTCCCTTCTTTCTGTCTCACTTAACTCACATTTCCTTTAATTCTTTCTACATTTTTCTCTTTCATTTCATCCTTTTATAACCAAACCATGTGCAATTTCATTAATGCAAAGATTCTCTTTATTAATGAAGAGATAATCTTCATGCTTTCCTTTTTTTTCCCTTATGTAATCACCCTTTCCTCATTTCTTTTTCTCTTTCCTATCACATTCACACATACTTAGGTTCAAAGTGATAATTGCATGCATTAAATGCAATCTTATCACTTCTTATTCTCAGGTTCCTGTATTCATATTTTCTTCTTTTTACTTAATTTATTTATTTTTCTTTCTTATCTCTTAGATTTAACATTAGAAGATTCATTTATTATTATTTTTATTTTACTTATTCTTAATGTTTCTTAAAATCTACTTAATTTCTTTCTCAATGTTCAAACTATATCTAGATATAATACAAAACGCTAATAAAACGCATGATTTTCTAACCCTTATATTTAGAGTAAAGATAAAGTAAATAATATAATTTATTAAAAGTAGGGATGTTACACTCAAAGTTGCCCTTACCATGATTTTGTGATTGTTTGTTTTTATCAGTATGATTGTGTGTTACATGAGAGCAAAGGATTTGCAGTAGGAGTTCGCATTAGTGAGTAGTTGAGAAGGCTTAGTAGTATGTAGATAATTTTGTATATGTATATAAATGTTAGAGTTTATATTCCTCTAAAGGATTTTATGCATATTTTGTATCGAAATATTTTACTTTTTGGAGAAATATAAACTAATATTTATACTATATGTTTATGTGTTTATAAACTACTTAATTATCTTTAATGTAACTACTATATTTGGATGTTAGACAAATCAAAAAAAATCCTAAAACAATTATTTTATATGAAGATAGTGTAATAGATGCTAACATCTAAAAAATAAAGAGAGAAGTAATGATAAAGTGTATCCTTTACATATGCTTTTATGAAATCTAGACTACATATTGCATCTATTATCCCCCTACCCTACCCACCCCGCACACGCACACAAACTAACAAGTTATTATCAAATACGCTACAAACTACTAAATATTAATTTTTAAGAAATTATACCTTTGGGGATACTTAAGATTAAAATAGGGAAATATATTTTCAGAAGGCTTGAAAAGTCCTTCTCATGTTCATTTATTTATATTGATTAAGAGTTGATACAATAGGGAGATGGAAAGTCAAGAGACTGTCATAGAATACTAGGTACAATAATTAGAGATAACTCAACATTCCCCTTCAAGCTGGAGTATACAAATTGTATGTACCAAGCTTGGAACAAATAAACTTAATTCGGGGTCCCCTTAAGGACTTGGTGAATACATCTGCGAGTTGGTCATTTGATCCAACAAACTCGGTAGATATTTCTTTTGTCAACAACTTTTCACGATCAAAATGACAATCAATTTCTATATGTTTAATTCTCTCGTAAAACACTAGATTTTATGTAATGTGAAGAGCAACTTGATTATTGCAATACATTCATAGTCTGGATTTCGCAAAAATTAAGCTCTTGAATGAACTGCTTCACCCATATAGGCTCAGAAGTTAGTGACGACATTTTCCTATATTCAACTTCAACTATGAATCGGGCCACTACATTTTGTTTCCTACTTTTCTATGAAATAATGTTTCCTCCCAAGAAAACACAATATCCAATAGTGGATCATCTGTCAACAAGCGAACCTGCCCAATCTACATCATAGTACCCAAAGACTTGAATATGCTTCCTCTATCTTCATATAACAATCCTTGCTCGTGAGTCTTTTTGAGGTACCTTAGAATGCGAATGATAGCCTTTCATTGGCCAACACATGGAACCTACATGAACTGACTAACCACTTCAATTGCAAAAGATAGATCATGCCTTGTAATAGTGAGATAAATCAATTTTCCAACTAACCTTCCTGTATCTCTAGATCAGAGAATAATTCACCTTATTCTATCGTTAATTTCTGATTTGGGTCCATAGGACTATCTACAAGTCTACAATCAATCAGACATGTTTCTTGTAATATATCGAGAGCATACCTCCTCTGAGAGATTACAACTCCATCTTTTGATTGAGCTACTTCCATGCCCAAAAAGTATTTGAGGCTTCCTAGATCATTGGTTTCAAAATGTCTACATAAGTACTCCTTCAGTTGAGATATTTCAATTGTATCATTTCCTGTAATGACTATATAATCAACATATACTATTAAGTAAACACATTTACCGAGTGATGTATGATAGTAAAAGACTGAATAATTTGCTTCACTACATCTTAGCCCAAATTTTTGAACAATGGAGCTGAATTTTTCAAACCAAGCTCGTGGTGATTGCTTGAGGCCTTATAGAGAGCGTTGCAATTTGCATACCATACCATACTCCCCCTGAGCAACAAACCTAGGAGGTTGCTCCATGTAAACTTCTTCCTCAAGACTACCATGTAGGAAGAAATTTTTGATATCCGATTGATGAAATGGTTAGTGACGAATTACAGCCATTACGAAGAAGAGACAAATAGTTGTCATCTTGGCTACGGGAGAAAAAGTGTCATAATATTAATGGCCATAAACCTGAGTGTACCCTTTTGCAACTAAGCGGGCTTTGAGCCAGTCAACTTCACCATCAAGGTTGACTTTAATTGGGTACACCCATCGACAACCAATGACCTTTTTACCTGATGGAAAGGGTATGAGCTTCCAAGTATTATTATGGTCAAGAGCCTACATTTCTGCAATCATGGCTTGTCGTCATCTAGGATGATCAAGTGCTTCTTTCTCAATTTTGGAAATGACAGTAGAAGATACTGAGGATAAAAGGGAACAATAGGAAGACGACAATCTATGATAGCTAAGAAAGTAATAACGGGATATGGGTTTCGAGTGGAACAATTACCTTTTCTAAGAGCAATTCTCCATCCTGAATCACCTTCACCGAGTAACATGGTATGAAACAGTGATGGAGAAGAATCTAAAGTCGAGGATTCACCATTATCTTAGATAACTGGACTATCCATCAGGGTCTTGTGTTGGAGAATATCAATGTGGGGGATAATGGTGCCGGAGGACTTGGATCACGGCTAGGATCGATAGACATTGGAAAAATCGGACTCAACCACTGGAATGGGAAAGACTTGTTGTATGATAGGAACATCTTGAATAGATGGAGAAAAGTAAGGGTCATGTTAAAAAAGGGTGACATTGGCAGACATGCAGTACTTCTTGGTTTCAAGAGAGTAACATTGATACCATTTTTGAAGGCATGAATAGCCTAAGATATCAGAATGGATAATAGAGAAACTTTGAATTACACCTTGATTGAGACCCTTTTGGAAAGGTAGATCTAACATGTTTTTCTAGTTAACATGATTCACATTTTAAGGTCTGGAGACCACTAAGGTCAAGACACATTTTTTTGTTAATTTTGACAAATGAGGATGGCCAAGCCAATCATATAACATTTTAGGATTAGGAGCAACAACACAAGACATACGTGGACGAGATCCAAGAAGGTATAATCCTCAAGTTTCATATCCTTCTTCAATTTTTCTTCCCGAACCACACTCTTGTATAACAAAAGATTTGTTATCACAGGTTATTGAACAATTTAAGGTTTTGGTTAGTTGATTAAAGGAAATTAAATTGAAAGGACAATTAGGAACAAAAAGGAAAAAATTTAGGTTTAAGGAGGGAGACAAGGAAACTTGGTTAACTCCCTTTGAGGAAGTTCTAGATCCATTTGAAAGGTTAAAATCTAGTTTTTCTTGAAAGGAAATGGTTGAGAACAAATAAGTATTACCAGATATGTGATCAGAAGCACCATAGTCAATTACCCATGAATTGTGACCCTCCACAGATTGAGAAATGCAAGCGACTAATGTGCTTGGATTTTGAGAAGTCTGTGCCAAGCTATTATACTTCAATCAGATGTACCGTCGGTATTCATCCTCAATGAACTTGGAGTGACAGTTTCAGCCTTCGAGACATTGGTGATTTTGGAAAGAAAACCATGCAAGGAGTGAGTGTGATCAATTCTCTTAAAGTAGGTGCATTGAGGACGTCCTCGACCTCCATGTCCTTCTCCTCTAGTGACACGCTCTCCTCTTCCTCGACTGGATACCATGATAGAAGGTTCCACTAGAGCAAGAGCTCATGAGTTTGAGGTATTGGGACACGAATCAAGCATGTGATCAAGGTATCCATGGAATGGACCTCATGAGTGGTCAAAAGTTGATCGCTGATACAATTAAAGTCTGGATGTATAGCACAAAAGATCATCACCATATAATACTTGTCAAGTTTCTTCTTTATTTCATCTAAAGAGTTGACTTCCAAGAACATTCTCAGTTCTTCCACAGTTGATTGGGCTTCATTCATGAAGTAGACCATATCTTGGTTGGTCATTTTTAGAGATGCAAGCTTGTTTGTTGAATCATAGAGGCGTTGGATATCATTAACATAGATGTTCTGAGCCCTTTTCCGAAAAGAGTGACATGTTTTGAAGGGTTGGAGGGACATCAAAAGTCTTGGTTCCACCAATTGCCACAATAGAGCACACAACAGGAAATCTGCCTGTTTTCATTATTTAACTTTTTCAGTATGTACATGGCTTCCATCTTTCTCAAGGTGGTCGTGATGATCTTGACCAAGAAACCACATTTTGACGACAACGAACCAAGATAGATAATTTTGGTCATTTAGTTTATCAGAAGTAATGCAAAGGCTTCTAGAGAATGAAATATCACTTCAAGCACTTCCAATGGCCATTTCAGATCAAGGGGACAAAAGAAACTAAAAACAATTAGGACTTGTAAATGCCCTAGGGAGACTTCTGCAAGTGTGGCTTCTGGACTTCATAAAAATGGAGTTTCAAGGGTCAAAATAGAGACAAAAGGCCCCGACGACAACAATGGAGGTGGCAGAGTGACGTTTCGAGCAATAGATGGCAGTGTGTGGCACATGCCTATTCGTAGTGAGCAGAGACGAGGCACGTGGTGGCGCATGGACCGGAATTTGGTTTCGTCATCGGGGGTAGCTATCGCTCGGAGCGGCGCTCCAAATATGGTGGTTGCTAGACAAAACTATGACGGTGGCCGACGACAGACGACGATAAATAGTGGCGAACAACGGGAAAACAGTAGAGAACAATGGTTGACAATGTTAGACAATTAAAAAAACAGTGAGTAGCTTCAGATAGTGATGAATCGAGCTAGACAATCATAGACATCAATGACTAATGGTGGACAGTCGTAAATAGCTGTAATCGATGGTTGTGGACAAGACAAGAAAGAAACTAGTGTTGGATGGACCCATTATGATACCAACTTAAGATTAAAACAGAGAAATCTATTTTTGGAAGACTTGAAAGATCCTTCTCATGTTCATCTATTTATATTGATTAAGAGCTGATATAATAAGAAGATGGAAAGTAAAGAGACCGTCCTGTTCGGTACAATAATTAAAAATAACTCAACACTCCACTCCCTACTAAAGTCCTGCTTAGTACACTTAACATATTTCATTATTCCGACATGAGTAAATTAGAAATTTCAAAAAATGGTGACATTATGATATTTTAGAAAGAATTTTACAGGATTAAAGCATAGAATGAGAATTTTAGGCTGAAGATTTGTGTATTTTGATAAAGAAATGTTTAGTATCCAAAGGATATAGAAAAAGACTTTTCAACTTTTTAAGTAAATATTTTTTTTTACTTCCTAATTTTTAATACGTTTGCATATGTTCCATGGAAAAATAATTTTACTGAATCTTTGGTATTGTGTGTGAAAAAACTTTAAATCGTCACAAGACGAACATAATCAATAATCTTTACTTTCTCTTATTAAACGAGATTTTTCACTTTACACCTTATGAAACTTGGAAAAACCAGGTGCATAAAAATCCTATCCACAATTAAATGAAAGTAGATACACCCACTCCTTCATCATCCTGTGGATATATTCCTACAAATTGTTAAAGTGGATAGACAATTTAATGCTGCCACCGAATTTTAGGCTGTTCAAAATTCTTTTGAAGAATTTTCCTGTACCAATATTCCCAGGAATTTAATGTTCGTCAAAGTTCTGTCATACTTCATTACTCCAGCCGTAAAAGGTTGAAATTGAGTTTTAGATCATGTGACTAACAAAATACCTTTGCATAATATTTCTTATAATAGAAGTCCAAGTTGATTTTTATTCAAATTTTCTAAATGGCACTAAAATTGAATAAAAAATAACTCATACTACTTACTATATTCCACGCTTCTGGTATAACTGGTTTAATTTTAGGAACATCTCTTTATAAACTGTGTTCTGAGAAATCAAAATCTAATTTTGGAAAGCAAGAATTCCACTATTTTCTTCCTTTGTTGTAGGACATAAAAACCAAACTAACATATTTGTCTGCTGCTACACCACAACCAACCAAAGTTATGAATAACGGGAACAGAAAATAATGACGGGATTCTCCCAAAAATATATGTAATATATAATAGAAGAAAGAAAAGCAAAAGAAAGAAAAAAATTATGAAAACATACTCTGCAAACGCCCCAAATGTCACCACGAATATTACATCCCAATTGAAAAAAAAAAAAAAAAATCATGATCATCTAAATCAGAGAAACCTGAACTTGCCTCCGAGAGGAATCCACAGTTTCTTGTATGCAGGGTGAAGAATCTGATTCTTCGGCCAAAGATTCTAGCATGCTTGTTACCTCGGTTGTATCATCCAGATAATACTTTGCTTTGCTTGGCTTTTGTCCAACCGTGCAAGCAAAGACAGAAGCATTGGGGGCAAGAATATTCCTTGAGATTGCACTACTAACTATTTCAAACATGTCCTCATCTGATCTGTCATCACCAACACACAGCACAAAGTCAGCCTGCTTGCCTTTACCGTCCATTGACGAAAATATCCTTTCGGCCACCAAACCTTTGCTCACATCCTGCAAACACAAACACCCAAATGGAATCAGATGAATCACTGTCATTTCCCCTAACCAAGGGTGGCACAACTGTTTAAGCAAATATCAAATCATTTGTAAGTTCATGGCAAAAGATTACATAAAAACCACCAGCTGCTATGCTTGCTATACACAACCGACGAATTCAATATTCCAGTTGAAATTTTAACCACTGAAAACCCTTTCAGAAGCATCAATTGTTTCCAAAAAAAGGGGTCTTGTCAAAACAGAATATCAGAAATATGAAAGAGAATATGTGAGATTTGGAAAGACATGGACCAGGTTCTATCTAAAGTCCAGCGGAGGGAAAGTTCTTCGTCAACATTCCTTCCTTCGGTTCCAATAACTATTTATTTACCACTTCTTTTTAACAATTAATGGCACAGGTAATACTAATGATACTATTGCAGAAGTCTTAATGAGCTTTCAGCATTTCACACAAACCGTATTTAACAAGACAAAATCTTAAGGTTGACTCCTACTTCACATGCCAAATCAACAGGTTTTTTCCTAGTGCCAACAAAAAATATGAAAGCAAAACAAACAAATTTAATGCAGCACATTACTTTTTAGGGCATGATACAACTCAAATATCCAAACTCAGGAAAGTAGCATTTTAGAAAGGAGATTCTGAAAAGGCTCATTTTCTTCTCAAAGAAAGTATATATACCTGTGGTTTTACTTCAACAATAAACTGGCCACTCTTCACGGCAACAGGCTCATTGGCCAAAACACTTTCTAGATGATCTAACATTTCCTTAGCCTGAGAAGATCCAAAACCAAGGTCTGCATCACGGTACTGCCAGACTAAAGCACTTTCTTTTCTTTCAATTGAGGAGCCATCAGTTGCCTCAGTATATAGTTTCATCACAGGTTCAGCTATCTGCATCCATCCAAAGTCGGAGGACTTACCACAAATTTCCCATTCTCCATTGTGGCCCCATCTGAATAAAACAACTTGTTTAGTATAGAAATTGCCATGTTACCAAATCAGAAAATGCAGGACAGAATTTAAGGACTTAAAATCAAGAAAGATGAGAATCTATATGTTAGTTAAGTGCAGAAATTTTGTGAGAAACATTTTCAGAAACAAAATACCACTCGACGGGAATTTCTTCCAGGCATGGCTTGTCAGAAGCAAATATGTTCTCAGCAACAATTTGAACTACATAGTGTGACTTACTAACAATACTTGGAAAACCCAATATAAATATGTTGTAATATTATATTGTATCTGTTAAATTAGACTTTGGAAACACTTTGACCCTTGCTTAATGGGCCTTGGTCAACCTGAGAATAAAACAAAATTACAGTAACCTGATTTATTCAGACAAAAAATGGCACTTTACAACTCTACAGCATACATTGTATGATGAAGATTTCTAAGATATGTTTCATATGAAAAGTACAATAACCAATCTCTGGAGAGTTAATATGAAGCAAAACAGAGAAATAGCTGACATTTCAGACAGAGAGAAAGAGAGAGAGAGAGAGAGAGCAGACCTCAAGAAGTACCCATGTTCTGCAGCAATTCCAAGTTTTTTGCAGGGAGTAAACCACTCACTTAAGCTCTCTCTCCCCCTTCCACTAACAATGAAAACAATATTTTTTGGGTCTGCACTAAGTGATTCCATAATAGACAAGACCTCCTTGCTTGGACTCTTGTTAATGGAGTTCTGCGGCATCACAGTACCATCATAGTCCAACAAAATTGCCCTACTCTTTGACCTCTTGTAAGCTGAGACCATAGCATCAATTGAGAGCTTTTTAAAATTAGGATCAAGTGCCACAACTCTAAATCCAAAGCTAAGACCTATTCCCCAACATCTCTTCCTTAGAAGATCTGTGCAAGCCCGCTCCATGTCTTGCAAAAAACTACGTGACCAGTAAGCCACATCATGGGTGCTGACATACCGGTAATGCTTCTCATGCCGCAACTGTTTCTCCCCATCACTCATTGAGATGGCCTCATTCATTGCCTCTGAAGTTGCTTCAACATTCCATGGATTGACACGGATTGCCCCACTAAGTGATGGAGAACACCCAATAAATTCTGATATCACCAGCATACTCTTCTTTGGGTCACTGGCATTGGAACATGATTCAGAATCAGATATTCCCTGTCTACAAGCAATATATTCATAAGGAGTTAGGTTCATTCCATCCCTTACAGCTGTGACAATAACACACTCAGCAATGCTGTAATAGGCAATTTTTTCAGCAATAGATACTGCTCTATCTATAAAAACAATAGGTTCATAACCAGGCCGCCCAAACACTCTGTTGATCCTGGTGCAGCTTTCTTGTATTTCAGCATGTATCTCTTCCAGATGTATCCCTTTCCCTCTAGCAGGATTAACTATTTGGACCAGAACAGCTCTTCCTTGCCATTTGGGATGCTGTCTGAGCATCTGCTCCATCGCCAAAATCTTCAAATTTATGCCTTTAAAAATGTCCATGTCATCAACACCAAGTAAGATGGTTTTCCCTTGGAATTTATGTTTGAGCTCCTTAACCGTGGTCTCCTCAACTGCCATTCTCATGACTGAATCAATCCGACCCATGTGAATCCCAACAGGCATAATCTTAATACTGATTGTCCTTCCATAATACTCCAATCCTAAATAACCCCTCTTAGACTGATACTCCAGACCCAACATACGACTGCAGCAGGAAAGGAAATGACGAGCATAGTCAAAGGTATGGAATCCGATGATATCAGAGTTCAGCAAAGCTTTCAGTATCTCTTCCCTTACAGGAAGAGTCCTGTAAATCTCTGAAGATGGAAAGGGGCTATGCAGGAAAAATCCCATTTTAACCCTGTTAAAACGCCTTCTTATAAAAGTTGGCAGCACCATCAAATGGTAATCATGAATCCAAATGTAATCATCCTCAGGGTTTATTATTTCAACTACCTTCTGAAAAAATAGCTTGTTTGCTAGCACATAAGCTTCCCACAAAGTGCGATCAAATCGATGGCTTTTGTCTGTTGAAAATGGTAGCATGTAATGAAAAAGGGGCCATAATTGCCTTTTACAAAAACCATCATAAAATTTTGCCAAAACGTCAGCAGGTAAAAAAGTCGGAACACATTTGAATTTATCCAACAAATTCTGAGACACGTCATCCTGTTCTGCTGGATCAATATCAACGCGTAAGGAACCAACATAAAGAACTTCCATATCATCCGGAAGTCCATCCTTAAGCTGTAAAAGTAACGAATCTTCATTCCAACTGAAAGACCACCCTTTGTTGTCCTCTCTTCGCTTTGCCTTCAATGGTAACTGGTTAGCCACAATGATCATTCTATCCGTAGTAATTGTCGACGGGTTATCAGAGGAAACACTAACTGCCTGATCATCATCTACCTCAGTGAGAAACCCTGGAACACTCATAACCCTCGGCATCCGCCTCCTTTCCCTAGTCTCCCTCCCCATTGCCGGGAAATTCCCAGAGGCCAAATCTAAAAGATTTGTATACGATCTGGACATCATCTTTGCGCCTTCCTAAATAATACCCAATTCCACAAAACTCCTTCACTCTGCAAAATCAAAGGAAACAACAGCAAACAAAAACCCATTAATCATTGAAGGCACAAGAACAACCTAACACATAGCCTTAAAACACACACACACACGCATTCTCATACATCAACACGTGAGAACTGGATTCATTAAGTGAAAAATAACGAACTGTACAACAACACATACATAGTTTCCTGGTGGCAAATAGTTACCACTATACCAAAATGCAGACACATCACACACACGCACATGGTAATTCCGGAACACATATTCCAATCTTAGATACTATGCAAAAGCCCCAAATTCTTGACCGCCAACATAGGTTACATCACATTGAGCACAGGAACAGACACCCTTTACAAGGGTTTCCAACAAAATTAAAAAAACCCCATTATTCCAACAAAACTTAAGCGATTTTCCGACACAAAGGGATCGACGAAAATCCTACCCGATTAAAGAACCAAACAGAAAAACAAAAAAGACGCCCCTTTTATTGTCAAGAACAGAAAAGGGAACAACACATGAAAATTGAGAAAAGGGGGAATTGAAATGATAGCAGACCTTGTTCGATTGAAGCAATGACAAGAGAAGAAGAGATTCCTTATTGGCAACAGTAGCAGGTTGGAACTGAAAATTAATGGGAAAATTTAGAAAAATAATCCAAAAAAGGAAAAACTAGGGTTTCCTTATTTACAAGATCTCCCTCCTCTTTCTCTTTCTCTACCTCTTCTCCCTCTTTCTTTCTTCCTTCTGCTTCTTCTGCTTTCAGCCCGAAACGAATTACGAATTAGGAAAGCGTTATAGTGAAAATATAGAAACGCAGATTCACAGAATTAATATAAAATTTCACAAACCGAATATTAACTATTTAATTAATTAATTAATACACATTCATAGGAACTGAGGTGAACGCAAAATAATGAAATATGTCCAAGTTTTTTTTAAGTTTTAAAAATATTATTTGTCTCTCTCTCTTTTAATTTTTCTAAGCACAACAAAATCGTGGCCTCTTATCTACAGGAGCGTACGGTGGCGCCATGCGTGCAACACGCTGGTGTGACAGGCCAATGGGAGGCCGCGTTACCTTACGCGTGGCCAATGGGAGTCGCGGTGAGGAAGCGAAGGTGTAGAGCAAGGTGAGATTAGTGAAACTTTATAAGAAATTGGATAAGGTTGGGTTGGGAAGTGAGTGGAGCGAAATGCCAGCTGGCAACACCCGGAGAGAGCATTGACCACGCGCTCTGCACGTGCTACGGACCTAACGCGTACTCGCAGTACGTTGGCGCGTCACTGTGTTGCACCCACCACGCGGACAAGGGTAAAAAGGGAAATACAGAAGCAAGAAAAAAATGTGAGAAGTGGAAAATCACCGCAGAGAAGAAAAAAGTGAAATACTAATAACTATACATGACATGAACCTTTAACGTAATCATTCAACTTTTATTCTCACTTTCTATCAGTTTATCATTTAATTCTAATTTTGTTTCTTACATTTTAGACTAATTCTTCTATCAATATGAATATTATTTATAGTTTTCACTATTTAAAACATTTACACTGAACTAGATGAAGTATTATAAATAGTAAAGCTGTTCACTAATTTATATTTTCGGAATGAAAAAGTTATCTTAATAAATA
>Ga0099823_1004057_pt1 | contig 14160 bp, 7 predicted proteins | sample CowpearedBW_FD_76831 | JGI IMG/M metagenome (GOLD analysis project Ga0099823, IMG submission 76831) | Root nodule microbial communities of legume samples collected from California, USA - Cow pea red BW | ecosystem: Host-associated > Plants > Roots > Nodule | place: USA: California | collected...
AAAAAAAAAAAAAAAAAAACTCCGCAGTGAGCATGAATTTTAAAGATCCAAATAATCAATTGGATCCATATATATTTTTATTGCAAAATTAATTTGGAGTTTTTTTTAAAATTCAATTTAAATATTTGGATTAAGTTTTAAATTTATATTCAAATATTTGTATTAAGTTTTAAATTCAAAGTCTACTTTTTTATAAGAGAAATTTAACTTAAATTTTGTAGAACTTGTGTAATTGGTTCCAACCAACCTATTTCGACTCTCAACTTGGGTCAGTCGATCTCAACCCTTGGTTCAATTGGCCCGTCACGATCTCCGGACCAACCTAACCTATCTTAACCTTCAGTATAGTTCAACCTGTCTCGATTTTTGGTCAAGGTCGTCCTGTCTCAAACATCTAGTTGACACATGTCGTCTTGACCTTCGAACAAGCTCGACCAGTGTCAACCTTCGGCCCAAACTGGCCCAGTTCGACCTTTGTACTAAGTCAACCTATTTTGACGTTCAGCTCAGGCCGACCCGTCTTGAACTTCAGCCTGGAAAAAACTTGTCTAAATCTTTGGCTCAAGCCGACTCATCTCAACCTTCGACCTAACATATCTTGACATTCAACCCGATCTACCCGGTCTCAACCTTCAACCCGACTTGACCTGTTTTTTCCTTCAATCCAACTCATCTCGTCTCGACCTTTGACCTGACCCATCTTAATGTTTAACCCAACTCAGTCTATCTCGACCTTCAACCTGACTCAGCTCGTATCGACTTTCTACTCAGCCTGACCTGTCTCTTGCTACGACCCGACCCAACTTATCTCGACCTTTGGCCTGACCCAGTCTGTCTTAACCTCCAGCTTGTCTCAATCCGTCTTGACCTTCAACCTGATCCGTTTCGATCTTCGTCTTGGCCCATCTCGATTGTCAACCTAACGAGTCTCTTCCTTCAATTTATCTCGTCTGATTTTGATATTTGTCTTAACTTGATCCGACCTATCTTTGACATTCGACCTGACCCGATTAGTCATAGGTCGACTGATATCTATCTTCTCTTCGACTGAACTAAAAATGCAGATTAAAAATTTAAATTAAAAATTAAAAATTTTCATTTTTGAAATCAGATTAAAAAATTGATTTTTAATAGATCGGATATCTAACCAAAGTGGATTTTAAATGCAGTAATGGAGAAAAGTAGATGAGATTGGATTTTTTACCCACCCGTGGATCAATCGATGTTCACTGTTGATTCGGGTGGCATTCTCTTCATTTCTATCTCCTCACACAAATGAGAAAAAAAAAAAAAAAAACAGGTAAAAAGACTGCTGTTTAGTGTTCTTCAAATTCTCTCTCGTGTTCCATGTGTGTATTATAAGCATAACTCATAAGCTTGACCAACGAGGTTCTTGTTCTAAAATTCCCAAGAAAAAACAAGTGCGGAAGGTTCAAGATTGGAACTTCGTCAGTCAATCTTTAGTCATGGGTTCTGAAATTACGACACTTCTGGGCTCTTTCGATTTAGTGAGGGATTGTATGACTAAGAGCTTAGGTGTTTGTTTAATTGACACTTGACAGTTACTCTTGTTTGCAATTCATGGTGTTATTGACATTTGACTGTTAACATAGTTTGTTGATTGTTACTGTAGTTGCATTCTCAGGCTCTTTCTATCCAGTAATTTTTGGGCTATCTGATTCTTGAAGTAGACAAAGGATTTTAGGAATATGTCGAAAAGCAATAAATCGCCCAAAAATGACCAACAGTCCATAAAATATTGGCGGATTCAACATGGAGGAGCGTCCTCTCAGAAGGATCTTTCGTGTGCAGATTATTCGCCTTCTCTTTCCAACGACGAGAATAAGCAACGGTATGGAAGTTTTCAACCAAAGTCCCCTCAGATACTGAGCACATCTCAGCTCATCTCTGCAATAGGTCAGGTATGCTATTCTGCAAGTAAATCACTCTCGGTTTTACCAAAAGAAAATTTGAATCAGGATGATAATGGACTCTCAAGAGAGAAAATTCTGGATAACATTGGAGAGAGAAAGAATGACCTGGTATATACTTCAAATGGCACTAAATTCTATCCTCTTACCGCGGATGCTGCAAAGATTGTGCGGGAAAGACTGGATTTTCCTACGGTAACGAAGAAGATATCAGTGTTTGAATCTCCTAATGAAAGTCAGGAGTATATCCATTCTTTATTACAGAGGTTTTCAAAGGCTAGTGATAAAATAACAAATAAAGATTGTAAGAGAATGAAACTAGCGAGGGAGGAAATGTTATTTAAATCAGGAAATGTATATCAGTGGGCAGGTAGAAATGCTGTTGAGATGCTAAATTGTCAAATGAATGTTCCTCAGCCTGAGAACCTGGAAACTAAATCCTCAGTTTCTGGCAGTGACATTTCCTTAGATACAAGCGCCCCTGCATTAGCAAACGAGGAGAGGGATGTGTGCAGTCATGATTCAATCACACACCAAAGTCAATCATTGTCCAATGCTGAGGCAGATGTGGGTGATTGTCACATAAACAGTTTAGCTTTATGTACTAGTGCTTCTGAGCAGTGCCAACATGACATTGATGACAATGAATCACTGGAAGTTCAAAGAAAGCAATTGTTGGATATAACTAATGATGAACCTAAGCTTCAGACTTTCTCTGCAACCCATCTGAAGCCTCGTAAGTCCCAAGCCAAGCAAGAACATGCTTTTTCAGGGGCGTTAGCTGGTGTATGTGTCAGCCTTTGTCTGCATCCTGTTGACACAATCAAGACAGTTATTCAATCATGCCGTGCTGAACACCAGTCCATCTTTTACATTGGCAAATCAATTGTTTCTGATAGAGGTTGGTTCTTAAGAGAAATCACTTCTTTCTTGGTATCTGTGTAGCTTATTATATGTCTCATTTCATCTAGATTAACTTTCCCTCTTGAATTAAATCTCCCACTAGATGGCTTCTTCACACAGATGATGGATTAATTTCAGGTTTGCTTGGACTATATCGTGGAATTACCACAAATATTGCATCTTCTGCTCCAATTTCTGCAGTTTATATCTTCTCCTATGAATCAGTCAAAGCAGCTTTGCTTCCTTATCTTCCAAAGGTAGCTCATCTTTCTCTATATTCTACTCATTTAAATGGAGTTGTTTGAAGTAAGTTACCCTTGCTGTCTTGTGCTTTGCTTTTTCCTGATTCCCTTATTTCTACACGTGCTACCATCTAGGTGGAAGATACTGCAAGCTAAACTTGTAAAGGTTGTAAAAGATCTTATTCGTTATTTGTAAATAGGGAAACTTGCAATTAGGATTTTTTTTTTTTCACATTTCCTTTTTGTTTCCTCATTTTCATTTGATTATAAATAAAGATTGAATGTGTGGAGCAATAAAATGATTCCTGTGATCCCTTTTTAAATTTATCAGTGTTAAACATCAACGAGTCATTATTATTTTAAATGTTTATTGGCATGAATGAGGTTTCAACCATCTTCTGCAGGAGTATTATTCTATTGCCCATTGTGTAGGAGGTGGTTGTGCAAGCATTGCTACATCTTTCATTTTTACTCCTAGTGAGCGAATAAAGCAGCAGCTGCAAGTTCGTTCACAATATCGCAACTGTTGGTATGCCTCAGTTTTTTGGAACATCAACACCTTTCTTGACATAGAACTGCTTGCTTTGAGTACCCCTTGTCTTTATGCATTTGTTGTGAATTGCATCTATTCCATTGTAAATTTCAGTATCTGCTTTATATGTGTAATTTGGGCATTTCAAATATTTGTGTCCTGTTGAGAGATGCTTGTTATGTCTGTGCATAGGCTCATGGGTTCAAACTTTAGCTGGAACTTTTCCCTTTAAGACCTGTGTAAATTGTATTAAGTTTACTTGCTGGGTCTTATGAGTATATCTGTGCAGGGATGCATTGGTTGGAATTATCAGAAACGGGGGTTTTACCTCCCTATATGCAGGTTGGAGAGCTGTACTATGCCGGAATATTCCACATTCAATTATCAAGGTCAGTTGGTGTTTTCATATCTGATGCACATTTATACAAGAAGCTGATACAAACAGTCTTTTATCACCACCACGGAGGAGGAGTTTGTTTGCATGAGGTTTTGGTAGCGCATGTCCGAAAGCCCTTACTGAATATTCATTAATTTCCTTCTTGACTCTCAACTTTGACCCTGCTACAAAAGATTCACCATTCCCATGAGGATTTTCATTTCTTTCTTCGAGGCTGTTGTAATTATTGACGTTTTCTTCTCAAATCCCTTCCGCTAATATTACTTAGTCTTTTATGATTGGTTTTCCAAGTTCTTTAGAAACCATGGTTTTATGATTGGTTTTCCTGTGACCAAGTGTAGTTTTACACATATGAAAGTTTGAAGGAAGTGATGCCATCAAGTGTTCAACCCTACACATTACAAACTGTGAGTTAATAACATTTGTTCCTTGCTCATAACCATCATTTATTTGCCTCACTGATGAATGTGACTAGGGTGATTTTATGAATTTCTGTAGTTAGTATGTGGAGGATTAGCTGGATCTACTGCTGCTTTATTCACAACTCCTTTTGATGTGATCAAGACTAGATTACAGACACAGGTTTGTTATAAGCAAACCCTAAATTGTATAAATTCTTTTTGTTACTGCTGAAGTAGAATCTGGTACAACGATCTAATTAGCTTCTGAAGCAACCTTTATTAACTCTAGGTTGATATTGTTTATCATGCTATCCTTAATTGTAATATAATTTCAATTTGTTATTTTTCAAATTTGATTTTAAAAAGTATAATGTGTTATTCTTTTTTCTTGGTCCACGAATATCATTATACTGTTAATTCATGATTCTGATGAAAGTGAGTGCACTACAGGTTCCTGGATCTTCAAACCAATACGATAGTGTGCTCCACGCCCTCTACGAAATTAGTAAGGTTGAAGGTTTGAAGGGCTTGTACAGGTAATTTCTTGTGTCTTGCCACTGTCATTTAGTTCAGAAGAAAATATCTTCATAGGAGCCACTGATTATTTACCCTCCTGGGATCTGTGTTCAAATGCAAATTGCACCATGACATTTTTTGTTTGTGTTTCCTATGGCTGTCATCAGGGGGTTGATTCCAAGGTTGATTATGTACATGACGCAAGGATCACTGTTTTTTGCTTCATATGAATTTTTCAAGAGGGCATTTTCTCTGGAAGTATCACATGGAAGGGATGTTGAGAGAGAAGAACCTACGAAGTAACTAACAAGTTAGGAGGGTGGCTTCCCCAAATTTTGATAGTTTGTATTCTTGGTAACTAGTTAGTGTAAAAAAAGTCTGTTTAATTGTGCCACAACTAGTAAAGCTGTTTCATAAACTGTATATTTGAAGAATAATTTGAAATTCTTCTGTAGCATCATCTTACATATGAAGAATTTGCAAAATGTGTTTCCACTTTTCAATCTCAAACACAAACCAGTCATGTAGAATGTGTTTTCTTGAATGTGATCAATTTTAGTATTCTTCAAGGAAAACTGCTTTAACTTTAAAGGAGCTTATCTGTCATGACACACCTATAAATCTTTCTGTTACACAATATCCAACGCATTTCCTAATCTAAAAATGTATTTTGGACTGCATAATTTAAAAATATATTTCAAATTATATAATCTGAAAATATATAATATATTATATAATCCAAAATGAAATCTAAAATATTTTCTACCTAAACAAATTATATCTTTCCTACACTTACAGAAGGCAGAAAGATATGAGGGTGCTGGAATAAAGAGCATAATCTTTCCCCTTTTTTTCAGTGCACTTATTTCAGGGGCTTAACATGCTTAAGAAGATTGGGAACATAGCTTAAAGGGAGTCATCCTACATTTTTAATAATTAATTTTTAAAAAAAATGTTGAAATTCAATTTGAAAAGTTAGATAAACATAGACGCATTATAAGGGATAATCAGTTAAACAGAGAACAGTAAAAAGAAGAACTTTGACATTTTTAGAAGATAATTTTTAACTCACCAGCAAAAATAATGTGAAACACTCATAATACAAAGAAAAAAGTATTAAAAAATAACTATTTATTTAAATAGATTTGCAAGGCTTATTGCCTACCAAAGTAGCAAGTATCATTACTAGTTGAGTGCTTCCTCATAGGTTCATACTCAAAGAAGAGAGAGGCCAACAAGTCTTGAAATTATTCCAATCTACTTCCCACCATTTATATAAATTTCTAAGTCTTATCAAAATAGATACAAAGAAAAAAAGAGAAAGGATTGCTATGCTATCTCCTACTGAGTGTAAAGTATTCCCCCATTCTAACTATCCCACACAATATGAACAATTTTTGGTTTCTATCCTACTTCACCGGAACAAAACAACTTATTAAAAAGAATGATTTTGACACCTCTAATGTGTCATCATCCCCATTGCACTTTCTCTCAGTATTAAACAGATTCTGCAGCAGGCATTGTGCCTAGTTAAAAAAGCTTCACATTGATGCAAACATCCTCACTAACATCCTCTACACACTTCCAATGTGCTTTCCCAACCAGCAATGGCTTAAACCTGGTACAAAGACAAGATATTGTCATGTGTTTGGAAACATGGTATCAGAAACCATGTCAGTAGCATGTAATCAAACACACTACAAATGTGTTTTCCACATAATCACTACAGCAGGGTTGGTCAGGTCTACTCTTTATACGCGTGCAATAGGAGAAAAGGGTGGGTTCAGCACATAGGATCGAGGAACTACTTTTGGATTCTTGCAACCAGTCTTCTTCTCAGTTGTGACTGATTTGAAAAAAAAATCTGCATCCTCCTCAAGAAGCATTTTCAGTGAACTGCATTGAGATGACTGTTGGTTGTTCTCATGCCCTCCACCGCCGGAGGCCGAACTTCCATGCAAAATGGCAACACAGATTGAGAATGCTTGTAAAGCAGATAACTGTGCATGAAAATCAACAGCATAATGCCCCTCTTCAATTCTTGTCATGCTGAAGGTAGGACTGCTTCCTTTTGCTCCCTGTGCACCAAAAGGTCAGATATGTATCAGAAAAACAATAACAATCTCGTAACAAAGAAAGTTAAAACTGTCACACTAAAAAGAAAGCAGAGAAAGCTGTAATAAGAAAGTGTTAATAAAAAATCCATTATATAGATGCATGTCTCATGGAATTAATTCATTGTTCAATCCTACGATTAATTGTTTTCATGTATACCCCTTGCATTTATGCATTCTATCTTTATATCAAATGGTTGCTACACTGTGACACTACACTGTGCACTGGATTGTTTGTGTTAACTTATCTGAAGTAAGTATATTTTTTTTGGGTGGAAAAATTGTACAGAAAGTATAAGAAAGACAAAGTACAACCATGGATAAGGCTTATGCCACCAGGTTGAAAAAATAAAAGCTAAAATCTCTAAAAATAATGAATAAAGAGACTATTTGCAGAAGGGCGTGTTCATGCGATTTGATCAGCATATTTGAAAAGTAGGTGCAACCCCTCTCTAAGAAGAGGTTGATTAAATGTCTCAATGGAATGTTATGAAGACTATTTCCTTGACCATTTATTGTCAATGAAATAGTGTTGGCCATTTCTGAACTCTTTCAAATTCAGCCAGAAAAGTTATTGCATTAGGATTTGGTAGATATCTGGAACACAACCAATCACCATCTTCTAACTAATTGGTGCAATGAATAGCTACACAAGAAAGTGGAATCCATTCTGGGAACTGAAATGTAAAAAAGCACCAGTCTTCCTTATTAGGTAGGACTTGAGATCCTCAAGCAACAAGTCTCCCTTTACTATTTCATATGTTTTCAATTTTTAAGTCTCTTCAAAGAAACAAGAGTGTGAAACTCAACTTGTACCTGAACAAAAAGTTCCAACGGTTGATGTTCTTCAAAAAGTGGGCAGTCCTCAGAAAATTGAATACTAGGATTGCCTAAAAGAATAAGGGGACAGGCCATGTCCCAGCCACCACAGTCACAGCCTCCACCATGTCGCAGTCGATCAAGTAATGATGAGGGTCCCTTGCTTTCAGCATTTGGCAAACCATGATTACCAGTTGGTATTACCACCTTCACCTGTTCCTGGATTTTGCTGTGATGAAGACTCTTTCTATCTATTTCGGCAGATAGATCTCTTATGTTGGAATGTTCTTTACCACTCATTATGTCCCCTCTTTTGTACTTCAAGCTTTCTCTCTTGGAAAACGGAATTTGTAAGACAATGGCACCAATTTCAAGGTTTGAATGGCATTCTGTGGGTGAGCAAGGAAAAGAACTTAAATCATCAAATTCAACATTGCTCAGTGGAGATTTGTCTTGAGGTTTGTTCTTAACTGCACCATTCTCATCCAACCCCATAGCTTCTTCCTTCCATCCAACATTGGAAGCTTTCAAAGTGTTAGAAGCATCTGGTTCACTGAAAGACTTCTCACGCGAAACGCTTTGTCTTGAGTGTGTAAAATCATATAATACAAATTCTGTCACCATAGAGTTGTCAAACACTTTGCCTTCTAGTTCAGAACATAAATTACATGAAACTAGCATCTGTGCAACTGTTGAGGAATCTTTGTCAAAATCATGGTATCCCAACCCAGTAGCATTGCTCTTCTTTCTATTATCAATGGAATGAAAGGTATACACCCAGTTGAAAGCATTACCTGTTCTCCATGTCTTGGCCACATAAACATCTTCAGGGCACTTCACCTTGAACTCAAAAAAGGGCACTCCATGTTTATTTTCCAACTTGAGATTGCCATGCAGGTGAACTGGTGAAGAAGCTATACCTGAATACTGGATTTCTCTGTTGATAAACTCAGAAATGATATCAGAATGCTTTCCTGTTTTGGACAAGTCATTTAACAATGATTTCTGATAAGTCCTATTTCTTGCTGCAATGTTTGCTTTCTCATTTGATTTGATACTCTCCGGTGCCTGACTCACTGTACTTCTCAGTGATTTTGACTTTGTGAAATGATTCAACCTTCTCCTGCTATGGATGAATTGGACTTTTGGACTTGCGCTTGATGAGCAATCACTTCCCAATGGAGATGGCAAGTGAGAGACTTCTACCTTAGCCGAGAATGACTTTTGAAGCGAGTGGACTGTGTCCTTTTCAACAGAACAATTGCCATTGATTACAGAATCAGCAACTTTATCACTTCTGGGCTTCAAATTTGTAGAATCTCTCCCTCGTGCTGTGGAGTTTTTATTCTTAACATCTGAATTTATACAAATTTCAATAAAGCTATTTGGAGATCTAACCCCAGAACCTTCATCATCTGAACCACACAACGAATCAACAATGCTACCTGTGAAGGAGGCGTCACTTCTCCTTGAAATTTCTATCTTTTTCCTTCCCTCTATCATGGTGCCCATTTTCTTTCTGCTTTTCAGTTCTTCTGAACTCTGATACATGGAAGTGCGCCTGGTTTCTATATTACCTTCCAATCCATGAGGTTTAGAGAGATGATTCTTACACGAAGAACTGCGGAAGCGAGCAAATTTGATCTCAGCAAAGCCCTCCTTGAGAGTAAAAAATTCATCTTTTCCAGTGGGTTTCCCTTTCTTTGATATCTTCTTCACATTCACACAGTATTGCTGAGATGGAAGAACAGTATTTGGACTCAGACCCACTGAAGACTTGTCATCAAGATCCAGCTCCAACTCTTGTCCCATTGATGAATCCAAAGACCTGCAATACCATCAAGAAAAAAAAAACATTAGTTTGTGCAATGCAACACACTCAAACAGAACCAACTCCACTTTACAAAGTTAACAAAAATGCAGCATGGAAACTATCATCGAACAAAATTTAAATCTGATTTCTACAATTACCCGGAATACAAGGGAGATCTTCCATTGAGGGAATTAAAAAAGAGGCCATAGCATCCATTGAGGAGTGCATATAAATTACAACAAAAACATCGGCTATAATAATCAACAGAGGGTTCAGCTCCAAAAATTTCAATTCAGAAGATGAAAAATAACAATTGACGCAGGAAGTGATATTGCATAAAGCAAATTGTTGATTGCAATTAAGAAGCGGTATCAAACAGTCCAAACACTGTAGAACACTTTTCTACATTCTTACAAGACATGCTATTTTGCAATGACAATAGTGACCTTGCAAACAACCATTATTGTAAAGGCCACGTCTCAATAGTGCCCTAGAAAATAATTGGTTCTAGTTAGATTATAAAAAAGAAGTATAATCAAAAAGAACAATGTTGATTCCAAGCACCGAAAAAGAAACGCCTTGTGATCTGTTGGGAGCCAAATAATTGAAAAAGGAAAAGGAAAAAGCTGGAAAGAACACTGTATGATCTCCATAACACCCAAATGTGAGTAAAGTGACAAAGATGAGTGTTGCACAAAACTTGATTAAAAACAATAATAAAGTACACAATGATTACGATACCAAACCAAAACAAGGAGAAACGCAAAGAAAGATGGGATTTTTTTTTTAAATAAACAAAAAAGGGGGAAAAGGGCATACTGGAGTAGATCTTGGAGAAGTAAACTGAAGAAAAGGAGAACCCACGAAGCAGCTTCAATGCAGAATCATAAATCTCAAAACTTGAGCATAAAGGGTGCAGTAGAACAACTCATTAAACCAACCCATTTGATTAAAGAGTCAATAGTCCCGGGCCATTGTGTTGTTTTGTGATTGTGAATCAAAATTGGTATCCACAAAAGGCACAAGTGGGTTGTAGAAACCAGAGACAAGGCCAGTCCAATCACCAGAAGGAGCAGTAAAACATCACAAATGGTGCCAAAAAGCTTGGTTAGAAACAGTAACGGAAGCTACACTTGCAAGACAGAGAAGCACTGAACTCTCTTTCTCTCTCACACAGATTCAAGATAAATAAGAAACAAAGAGAGAGAAACCACACCAAGCTACTGCATACTGTAGTTACCTCCTACCACAACGCTAATGCACATGATGACCCTACTAAAACAAAGCCATGCTCTTGAAGCACCATCATAACAAGCTGGTTTTATTTTTTGGATTTGTTTAGTATTTTAATATTGTTTGTGTCCCACTGGACAAGTGATCTAAGCAAAGCAAGCGAGCAACCCGAGAAAGAATCGAGAGTGACCTCGTGAGATGACAAATGAGACCATCGAGGAACAAACTTTGGCTTTAGTATTCAGTGCACAAAGTGAAGGGTCGCATTGGAATTTCATGCAGTAGTCTTACAACAGTAACAGTGACACTTTGAGGTTATTTTCTGAAACATAACATTATCTTATGTTTTCGGGAATGGCAGGTAGACATAACATTAACTTATCAAGAACGGAATCCCGCAATTGTCTAATAATTTATTGAGTGTATCATGCATTTACAATGATAATAAATAGTAAGATATTGCACAATAAACACCAATAATCGATTTTGTCGAATTCAGGAGAATCAGATCTGCAGTTTTGCTATGCTGAATTTATTGCCAATAACACCCTTCTTGTTATTTCCCTATCGGGCAAGGCAAGTAATTTCATGAGTAGAGGAGTTGAAAGATGTTTGGGCAAATCTCAGATTAAAGTGTTTTGTAGTAAATATATTATATGAAGATTTTCTGTGTGATTGTGTTGCTTTTCACATCTTCTACAAAAAAATTTATCATACCAAATATAATTACAATATCAGACATGTGCAAAAATAAATAAAAATCTCACATCAATAGTAATTATGACATAGTGTAAGGGTAGAAGTGTAAATTGGAGTGAGATGAATAAGGACAAAGGGAAAAACTTTATTTAATTATTATTTATGGCATAGGGGTGGGAGGTGGTCAAAGACAAAGGAAGGGTCTTTGCATGTGATTGGATTTGGCGGGGAAGAATCAAATTCAATGACTCACATCAAACTCACGGAATCTTGGATTTTTTTTTTTTTTTTAATGCTTTTTTACCATTCGGATCTCATGTTGTCGCGAGGAAATTCATTTTTTATTAAAATTGAACGAGAGCAAACACTTCATGAAAATTCTCAAAAACTATACTTTGAGCCCTTTCTTGGAACAGATTAGACAACACTTTCCTAATTTTGCTTGCGGATTTACAATAAGTCTTTTGTAAGAATGTTGAGTGTAGCATGATTTTTTTTAAGGATTGGTATTTAACATTATCAATAAAAAAAAGGTAAATAAAAAAATTACTTTATACACTTTAATGAAGGAAAGAGTATCTTTTACTTAAGAAAAAAAAAAGAGTGTGTTAAATTTAAAAATCAGAAGAAAAAAAATGTAAAGGGATCATCCTTACATAAAATGACCTTATGTTAAAAAAAGTAGAGTTCACTATTTCTATATTTATATAGTACATTTTTTTTTATTTTTTTAAGCTGTTATGATATGTTTTACAATTCTGAATTTTAATGGTGTTTTTTAATAATGTATTTGATGGTTACCATATAGTAAGACAATAAAGAACATAAAAGCATGATTTGAATGTGAGAAAAAGATAAATATTAATGATAATAATAAAATTGTAACTAGTAATGATAATTGTATAATATTTCATATAATTATTTTATTTTTTTTTTTAATTTTTAGTTGGTACTTTGATTCAAAATTTGTATAATTATTATTTCTTTCTAAAATATTAAACATTGAATATTTTTTTTGATATTAAATATTCGATAATATCACTTTTTAAAAAAAAAATTATAAAAATTAATTAAATGATTTTGAAACCGTAAAAAGAGATATGGATACAAATATATCATTACGCGGTAGAGATATTTAATTGAAAAATGAAGATACGATAATAAAATTATTAATTGTGAAAGTAATAATGAAAATAGTGAAATAATAATAACGTTACAACATCAATTATGATTATGATGATAAGCATGACAAAATTGGTGATAATAATGTTAAATACATCTTAGTCTTATAAGTCAACTGAAAAACTCATAAAACCAACTCAACAAAAAAGAATGATTTAAACTAAATTAAACTATTCTTTATTTTAGTCACTCAACTCACTTAGATATACTAAGTTGGGTTGAATTGTAGGTTTATAATTTAGTCTATTTTATAAAATAATAATTACATTTTTTAAGTTAAGTAGTATTATCTCAAGAAAATTAGTTAATCTAAATTAAAATTAATTTCATTAATGCTAATTGACTTTAAAATACATATTTAATTCTATAATTTTTTATTTCGAACTATTTTTAATTGTATATTTACTTTTTTTAAATAGTCAATGACTTGATATAATTTGAAGACCTAAGAATCATAATCTAAATACGATTCAGATTAAACCATCACTTTTTTATTGCTTTACTTATTATTAGTAGTGTCAGACTGCGTATTCTGACACCTACAACCAATGGTGATGGTGGCTAGTTTTTTTTTCATTGAAAATGTATATTAATATTGATGAAACTAACAATTATGACAATAAAAATTATAATTACAATGATAGAATATAGTAGTAAAAATGGTGAAAATGAGTGGGGGTGAATATATTTTTTTTCAAATCAAACCATCTAATGTTAAATATCATCACACCCAATAAGATGTTCGAGGACAATAACTATGATAAATGGCTATATAGTACCACTCTACATAAGCATTTACATGTACTAAAGCTGTACAGATAAACAATGGCTCTATTTATTAGATAACCAATGGGGCTCTATTTAATGCGAAGTATATACAATCTTTTGCTACCATCAGTACCATAAAAATTCTAAAACTAGCTATAGCATAGAATAACATTCCTAGTCACTAATCAACATGTTTTGAAGCTTGGACGTTTTCATCTTTCCTAGACTTGCCAAACGATTTCTGGGCATCCAAAACTGGCATATATGCTTCACTTGTTTTCTTAAATATGTCATTCTTTTCAGATTCACGGGGACTGACCAGTTTCTTTTCAACATCTTCAAATTTTGCAGTGGCCCATGGCGCTGTACCTACACTTCTTTTTGAATCTGATGCATCTATAGTCAGGTCAGACACTTCATCACGGGAGGCAAACCAGGAATGACCACAGGCAATACATTCCAGCTGCACAAGCAGAGCAACAATCAAGCAAATCTATATAACGCATAGGAGATGGTTTTGGAATTTCAGATTTCAGTTGAAGATGATGCGCAAACCTGATATCGATCACCATGGCCTGCGTGGATTATATCCCTCAAGCCCACCTTACAC
>Ga0099823_1004059_pt1 | contig 14154 bp, 10 predicted proteins | sample CowpearedBW_FD_76831 | JGI IMG/M metagenome (GOLD analysis project Ga0099823, IMG submission 76831) | Root nodule microbial communities of legume samples collected from California, USA - Cow pea red BW | ecosystem: Host-associated > Plants > Roots > Nodule | place: USA: California | collected...
AATATATATATATATATATATATATATATATATATTCAAAAGATGGAAATTTTTTTAATAAAATTATATTAAAAATTTCACACAAAATAATACAAATTTATAATATATAAGTGAGTGTATATTTTATTTTTGATTATGTAAAATTAAATGAATGAAACTTATTATTTTGAGAATTTATTGTATTATTACCTATTAATAATATCTAATTTCACACTCGATCGATATGCATGTGTGCATTAAAATAAGTAAGTTATTAGAACATAAAAATTCCTTAACTTAGTCATGAAACATTTCCATAGTTGTTTTCATTCATTCTTCTTGTTTCTTTTCTGTTGTTCAGTAGTGGCATGTGCTGGTTTTGCAGATAATGGTGGACTCACCTCTGACAATGTGAGTCTTCGTTTCCCACATGAAACCGGATATTATGGGTTTAGGGTAAAGGTATATTTCATTCAAATATTTACCCAACAGTTTAAACTCCTCAACTTTTGTCCTTTATACTTAAAGTGTGTTATGCTTTTCTATATTTGCACCGTCTCCGTTAAATATTTCAGAGAGAAAAAATTAAAAAACAACAGTTTGGCCGTAAGTGTGAACATGATGCAATTGAAGGACGCAACCTGAATTAGTTTTTTATTATATATTGTTGTCGCAATTAGAAAAGGTGATTACAATAATTGAAGCAACATTTGACTCGTGAGTCGCGGCTATGATGAACATGTTCAGTGGTTCTATAATTGCAACATAAAAATATTACTGTAAGTTGCTTAGAATGATGAGACACGGAGAGAGAGTTGGTTCCAGATATGCATGGAGAGAGTGGCCGTATGAACACGCAAATTCATCTCTGATTGAGCCAGAGTTCGCAAGCACTGACATCACTCTCCATATATATGCTATGCATGAAAACATTATTAGTTAAGTTGTTGGTCACTTGGTCGTGTGTGTCGATTAAGGAGAATGGAGAAGGAAGTGGAGCTTGGTTCTCTTGAAGGGGAAGAAGTGTCTACCCAACACATTCCACAGACGCAGAGACGCAAGGGTGGTTTTGTGACCATGCCTTTCATCATTGGTGGGTGCAATAAAGTGTACTTAATTTCTGATTTAAAATACTTGGATTTTGTTTTCCTTTCACTCAATGGTTCTCTCTGGTTGATATGGCAGCAAATGAGGCACTTGCGAGGATGGCAAGTTTGGGCCTTTTGCCCAACATGATACAGTACTTGATGGGGAGCTACAAGCTTCACCTTGCCAAAGCAACCAAGATACTTCTCTTGTCTTCTGCTTCCAGCAATTTCACCCCTGTGGTTGGTGCTTTCGTTGCTGATTCTTATCTGGGTCGATTCCTCACTATTGGGTTAGGTTCCGCCATCAGTTTTCTGGTATTCTTTTTCTTCTTCAATGATTCAGTTTTGGAGCTTGCTTCTTCTCTTGCTCTTTTTAATTCTGCAATTTCAGAAAAGAATTAGCTGATTAATTAGAAAGCGGTTCTAGATCTTAATAATGACGGTGTGTAACCATTTTCGGAAAGAAATGTTCACAAGATATGTTTTTCTGGACTGGGGTGTAGGGCATTTTCTGAAACAGAAGGTAAAGCCGGTCACTTTTAAGATGGGAATGAAATTAGTTATTGAGAATACTATATATATATACGATTCCATACGGTCAATTGGATTCCTAAACCCTCTGATTCTGTTCAAATCTCTTCGAACATAACCCTTTTCTGTTGTTCACAATTGGATGCACGACAATCATTCATGAGAAAGAGAGAATAATACAAGTGAAAAGTGGCATCAAAGTTTCATGTTTTTGTGAATGCTAGATAGGTATATACCAGTATAACAGAAGAGAATATTTTATGTATACTTTTCCATGATTCTATTGCACATCGATTTTTAAACTACCTTTAGGACAAATTTGCCAATCTTGTGAACCCTGTTTGTTTGATTAAGAAGTGGTGTGATCAGAAAAGTGTTTTTGTTTGGCCACAGGGAATGTCACTGCTGTGGTTAACAGCTATGATCCCACAGGCACGACCACCACCTTGCAGCCATGATTCTGAAGGCTGTAAATCTGCAACAGGAGGGCAAATGGCAATGTTAATCTCGGCCCTTGCACTCACATCAATTGGAAATGGTGGTTTAGCATGCTCCTTGGCATTCGGTGCAGACCAGGTTAACAGAAAGGATAACCCCAACAACAGGAGGATTTTGGAAACATTCTTCAGCTGGTACTATGCTTTTGCTGCTATTTCTGTCATCATTGCACTCACTGTGATAGTTTACATCCAAGATAATGTTGGATGGAAAGTGGGTTATGGAGTTCCAGCAGCACTCATGCTTTTGTCTACCATCTTCTTCCTCCTTGCCTCTCCACTTTACGTAAAGAACAAAGTACAATCCAGCTTGTTCACTGGATTTGCACAGGTCATCACTGTTGCCTACAAGAACAGAAACCTATCATTACCACCTAAGAACTCCCCTCAACTTTACCACCACAAGAAGGACTCAGATCTTCTTGTTCCAACTGATAAACTAAGGTAACATCAAATTCTCATCTTTTCATATTTTTTATACCCTGTGCATCATCAAACCCTTAACTTCAACTCGTGTTTTACTGTCCAGTTTTCTGAACAAAGCTTGCGTTATAAAAAATCCGGAACTAGATATCGCCCCTGATGGTTCAGCATCAAATTCATGGACACTCTGCACAGTGGATCAAGTAGAGGAACTCAAAGCCATTATCAGAGTAATTCCATTGTGGTCTACAGGGATCATGATGTCAGTGAACATTGGAGGCTCATTTGGGTTACTGCAAGCTAAATCCCTGAATAGACACATCACCTCACACTTTCAAGTGCCACCCGGTTCTTTCAGTGTAATCTTGGTGCTTTCAATATTTGTATGGATAGCTGTGTATGACCGAGTCATTCTTCCAGTAGCATCAAAGATAAGAGGGAAACCAGTGAGGATAACTGCAAAGAGAAGAATGGGACTTGGTCTACTTTTCTCTTTTATCCATCTTGTAGTTTCAGCAATTGTTGAAACCACACGGCGAAAAAGAGCGATCGAAGAGGGGTATCTTAATAATGGGCATGCGATTCTGCACATGTCTGCAATGTGGATTTTCCCACAACTCATCTTGGGTGGCATTGCTGAAGCATTCAATGCAATAGGCCAAAATGAGTTTTATTACACAGAGTTTCCTAAGAGTATGTCCAGTGTTGCTACTTCTCTTTCTGGACTTGCAATGGCTGCAGGAAACTTGGTATCTAGTTTTGTGTTCAGCGTGATAGAAAACGTTACTTCAAGCGGAGGAAAACAGGGTTGGATTTCAGATAACATTAACAAGGGTCGTTATGACAAGTACTACTGGGTTATTTCTGGATTGAGTGCTCTTAATATAGTGTATTACCTAATATGCAGCTGGGCTTATGGACCTACCGTTGATGAAAAGGTAGGTGAAGAAAATGGTTCCTCAATGGAGGAGGAAGATTCAACTGAACTTAGGAATGGAGGTGAAGTTGACAAAGACTTCAACAACAGTAAAGAAAATGGTTCAAAGGATTAAGTGTTTGATCATTGCTATCTATTGATTCACTCTCAAATATGAATGTTGTAGAACATAAATTTTATGAGAGGGAACAATGATTTCCTACGTAGCAAGTGCTTGTGATCACTTTACTTATAAACACTCTGTTCATAATACAGTTAGTGTGGATACAAAGTTCTGTTCTGGGCAATTGGAGTTAATATCAATGTATAATTAAGTCAAAGTTCCAAATTTTTCTTTTAGGGCAAAACTAATACTCTTTTTATTTTGTTACTTGGGATGAATTAAAAAAACATTGTCGCATATTAGTGAAACTTAAATCTAAAGATTATGAGATATTTGGTTTAATTTTTTTTTGTTTATTACGAATTTATAAAGTGATTTTTTTTTTTAATTTTTGATTCCTTGTTTATTAAATATTTTATGCAATTAAATTATTATGGATAAAAATTAGGATACAAAATATATTCTATACGGTCATATATTTTACAAATTATCAGTATTAAGTTAAAATATTTTTAACATTTTCTTTTTTAAATATGCACTATGGACTAATTCTTGCAAACATTAATAAAATAAAAAGATAAACTTACAAATAATAAATCGCATCTCAATTTAAATCAACATCATATCATTACTTCATAGTCAACCACGAACTCCTCCTACAATCCGCGTCTCACGTGGTACCTTTAAGAGTCAAAGTTATTACAACCACTTCATTTTTTTTAAGAAAAAATATAATAAAAAAAAAGATAATGAACCCAACTTAGATCTAAAATTTAAAAATTAATGGATTTATGGTCTTGTATTAAACTTTCTATTTTTTACTTATTACAGGGCTAAAAAACGCTAGTAAATTTTTTAATACACGATGCTTTTTTGACACCTGCATAGCTAAAAATATAAGATATGAAATTGATTAAATTAGTCAAAATATACAATTTATTGAGTTCTATGCATTTCATTAATGAAATGTCATGAAAACATCAGGTATATATTAATTCAGTTTATTTTCATTTGTCATTGTCAATGTAGTACATAATTAATTAAGAAATATAATCATGACCTATAACTATTTTTTTTCTTGAAGTTTCATATTATATTATCAACTCGAGACACTATATTATCATTTTTCTCGTTTATTTATCTTATTATTTTAGCTTTCTTATTTGCTACTTGGGAGTTAGGTGAACATAAGCATATAAAAGTTACAGATAATGCTATCTTTAACTTTTAAAAAGATATAGATAATAGAAATAATTCATTATATAATCAAATAAGAAGATAAAGAAGTGTAAAAAGTTTTAAAACGAGAGATGAAAAGTGTTCGTACAAATTATTATTACTCTATTATGGCAATAATAATAATAATAAAAAAAAGAGGATAATAATCATTATTCTTTTTTAATTACAATCTGTTACTTCCTTTTTTTTTCATTTCAAATAAATTGTTTTCTTACAAGATCTACTTATATTAATACTTTTATTCAACAAAAATAAGGAGGTATTGAATTTTTTTTAAATGAAAAATATATGTATTTTCCATAAAATAACATAACAAAATTTAGAACGTCATTAAGATCTAGGAAAATTATGTTGATTTGATTAAAACTATATTATTTGAGACGAGTTTGAGGTTTAAGTTTTATAAGTAAAAATAACATATGAGAAAGAATATTTTATGTTCCAAACACACATAATAATACATCAACAAAAAAAAATTATAAATATTGGACATCAACAGTAAGTAAAATACTTAACAAATTGGCACATGATCCAACGCTTCCCCTGCACGACCTTCGTATCTTTTTTAATGAATAATTAAGAAAAGAAAACGGAGAAAAAAGCTTAATGAATCATGGTTCTATCCAATTATTGGTTAATCATACTTAATCGGCACAGCACTTCCATGTAAACTTTGTAATTCCATGAAGAAAGCACTTCCACTTAATATATAGTGCTGTCTTTAATATTTTAAACATTGCCTCCTTCCTTAATATAATGAATAAATAATTGAAGTTACTAAAATAATCTTTATTGAAAAATGTGCGAGTGTTTTTCTTATAACTAGAATCAAGAAAATACACTCATTCTCTTATATAAATAATAATGACTAGGTGTTTGTGAAGAGTATGCAGATTTTTACTTTGTAGTTCTTTCTCTGCTATTTGTTCTTACTTTTCTCTGTATCAGACATGGACAAGGAAATGGAGGTTGCTGCACACCAACACATGAATCCACATGTACAACGTCGAAAGGGTGGCTTCATTACTATGCCTTTCATTATAGGTAAGAAAAAAAAGTTATGGTAATGAGTTTTAGATATTTGTTCAGTTTGATTTGTGTTAAGAGATGGACTTTTTATAAGTCTAAGTTAATCTTTCCTGAACGGTTTCTAAAGTGAGGTTTGAGTCCTGTATATTATAAAATTATTTTATCTTGACGTAGAACTCATAAGATCGTTGAAAATGAGTTATATTGCAGCAAATGAAGCACTAGCGAAGTTGGCAAGCGTTGGACTTATTCCAAACATGATACTGTATTTAATGGGAGATTACAGAATGGGAGCAGTGAAAGCAACTAAGATTTTGTTCTTGTGGTTTGCTGCTACAAATTTTGGTCCTGTGCTTGCTGCATTTGTTGCTGATGCATATTTGGGTCGTTTTCTTTCCATTGGTTTAGGTTCAATTCTCAGTTTCCTGGTTCGTATCTCTGCCTTTCTATTCTATTTCTAATCACAGATTCTTTGTAAAAGAAAAACGATTCTAAACTAATATTTACGGCTTCAGATCTTGATTCTGCTAATCAAGTGAGTCGGTGTCCATCCAAAACAAAAGGAAGCATAAAAGTTGACAATATATATATATATATATATATAATATTTAAATAGTGATTAATATATTCCAAAATATAACAAGAAAAAGATACTAAGTAAACGTTGCGTATACATATACATTTTGACTTTTACGCAAAACCCATGAAATTATTATAATGATTAGATATGATATTCATATTTCTTTTTCACATATTTTTTATCAATAAAGAATTATATAGTTATATACTTTAAAGAAATATTAGTGTCATTCATTGACAACATCCAAAATTTCTATTTAATAATTAAAGAATTTGTGAGTGTGATTTAAGACCTTTGATACACTGATATGATACAATATATAACTATGATATTTGTTGTGCTAACATAATATGATAATATAGTTTTTTTTTTCTTCATTATGATGTATTTCTTATTTCAAAGAGCAGAGTTAGGTTTATCTTGAGAGGATAAACTTTTCTCTTTTTCTCATATTATATATACTAAAATGTTAATAAAGGGAATTTTAAACGTTTTGCTCGTAAAACGTAATGATATTACAGTAATACACTCGATGTGGAACTTCGAAGATTAACTCATGCCAAGAAAATAAGATTATAAAGTATAGTTAAAGGAATTTTGACTGAATTTGAGGAGAATTTTGCAGGGAATGGCTGTGATGTGGTTAACTGCCATGATCCCAGAGGCAAGGCCATGCAGCCATTCAACTGAAAACTGCAAATCTGCAACAACACCACCTCAAATGGCTATCTTACTCTCTTGCTTTGCTCTCATATCCATTGGAGGTGGTGGCATTTCATGCTCCTTGGCATTTGGTGCAGACCAGCTTAACCAAAAAACCAAACCCAACAATCAAAGGATCTTAGAAAGCTTCATAACTTGGTACATAGCTTCTCAAACCATTGCTGTCGTTTTTGCCTTGACGGGAATAGTTTACATCCAAGACCATTTTGGTTGGAAACTGGGCTTTGGGGTCCCAGCAGCACTCATGTTCTTCTCCACTCTCTCCTTCTTCCTCATTTCCCCACGTTATGTGAAGCAGAAACCAAACACCAGCTTGATCACTGGCTTTGCCCAAGTGATTTTCGTTGCCTATAAGAACAGAAAGCTTTCATTTCCACCTAAGAACTCCACTGGCAATGGGGTGTATCACCGTGACAAGGACTCAACCCTTATCGCCCCAACTGATAAACTAAGGTTGAGAGCAAAATCATGCATTACCCTGATGATCTTGAGTGCCATGAACTGATAAAGTTTTTGACTTGATGCTTACTTATTATTGTAGGTTTCTAAACAAAGCTTGCATCATCAGAGACAGAGAACGGGATATAGCCTCTGATGGGTCAGCTTCAGAAAAATGGAGTCTTTGCACAATAGAGCAAGTTGAAGAACTGAAGGCAATCATTAAGGTTGTTCCCATTTGGTCGACCGGTATCATGGTGGCAGTCAGCACAAGCCAAACATCACTTTGGTTGCTCCAAGCTAAAACCATGAACAGACATGTCACTTCAAGCTTCCAAATTCCAGCAGGCTCTTTCGGAGTATTCATGATGCTTGCAGTATGCATAACTGCGGGTGTCTATGATCGTGTCATTCTTCCTGTAGCTTCAAAAGTGAGAGGAAAACCAGTCACCATCAGTGCCAAAAGAAGAATAGGAATTGGACTGTTTTTCTCCTTTTTGGACTTTGTGACTTCAGCAATTGTTGAGAGTATCAGGAGGAGGAAAGCAATAGGAGAGGGGTTTGTAGATAATCCTGATGCAGTGTTGGAGATGTCTGCAATGTGGCTTATTCCTCATAATATTCTGTGTGGTATAGCAGAAGCCTTTAACACCATAGGCCAATCAGAGTTCTATTACTCAGAGTTTCCAAGCAGCATGTCAAGCATTGCTGCATCTCTTTTCAGCCTAGGATCTGCTGTGGGAAACTTGGTGGCTTCTCTTATACTCAGCATTGTGGATAATGCTACTTCCAAAGGTGGAAAACAGAGTTGGGTTTCTGATAACATCAACAAGGGTCACTATGACAAGTATTATTGGCTTCTTGCCATAATGAGTGCTGTTAATTTTCTTTACTATTTGGTTTGCAGTTGGGCTTATGGCCCTAGCGCTGAAGCAGTCTCAAAGAAGGAAGAAAGAGGGAAAAGGGTTCATGATCAACAACAAGAGGCAATGTAATGAACTCCAATAAGTGTTCTCTTAAAGTTAATTAATCATGTTTTTACTACCAAATGGGAGACATATACATAATTTGGATATTGTAACCTTTTTTTAATGATCAGCTTCTGTGTGCTATAGTACTATATAGAAAAAACTATGTTTTGTACAACTTGCATTCATGAATAAATATTTGGCAGTTGCGTCTTGAATATTAGTAAAAGGTACAAGTCTTATATTACTTAGTTTATATTCTTCCAAAGAGTTTATACAGTAAGACTCTCCATGTAGAATGGATGCAACGATTTTATACAGTGATATACTTATCATACCAAACTTGTCACCTTTCGGCTTTATTTTCTTTCTTACAATTCAGACACAAGCATCAGACATCAAAAGTAAACAAGCACAGAAAGAATCAAAAGAAATACAACTCGGTTTAAATTTTAACAGCTCCACCGTGAATGTGTTCACTTGGACATGAATTGGTTTGGAGGAGGAACGTTCAATGTTTGACCACTTTGCTGTTTTGCATGGTTTTGTGCAAGAATTCCATTCCATCCTGCGTGGAAATTGCAATAAGGTCTGTCAGATAATGATTAAGAATGTAAAATTGAATGAGGGTAGAAGAGAAGGAAGGAGGTGAGTTACCAAGAGCAGGGTCAAGTCCTCTTATTTTTAGCTCTCTGAACTCTTGACAAAGGGAACAGCATGGACAAAAGATGTGAGAGACTATGTCCGTGTATGGTGCTTCCACCAAATTGTACCTTTTTCTCAATTTTGTTCTGTACTTTGACCCCATTATCCATTGAGAGCACAAAGCAGGCATCATTAATAGGTAAATGAAGCTCCCCAGATGACAACCTGAAATCATTTGAATGTGTCAATTGTTAGACAATCCTAGAGAAAAACCAATACATAGGAAAACATTACATTATCTTTAATTTGAAATTGAATATAATGTTTCTGAGAATTTTTTACTGTGTTGTTTAATCTCTCTATTTCTGAGTAATAGAATACTACGACTCACTCTTGAATTTCAATGTTATAGGTTCAAACATTTATATCCAAAAGTGGAAAAAATTGTGAGAAATCAATGCATGGTGAGCTAGGTGTAAGGATCCGTACTAAGTTCTCCACCATCTAATATTTCTGCTATCTGCCCAAATGTTACACACGGGAAAAATGATGTCATAACAGCTGCAACCAAAATGAAAGTATGCATAATTAGATCAACCTCACTGCATATTGTGAAGCAAATAAAGATAAATGAATCCAGTAATGAAAAGCGCTACTACGTTCATTAAGGTTATCTTTCTAGAACAAGTTTGAACGTGTAATCTAGTAATTAAAGTAAAGTAGATAATACCATTTGTCTGATTCTCATGACAGTCAAATAGTCCAGTGCTCCATGGACTCCCTATTGGCTGAACTGTATCAGCTTCATACCTTGGAGCAAATGAACCAATGGCTTCATTCTGTTGAATCTTCTGATCCTCACTGGTCTGCATCTCACCTTTTTTCTTTCCTGAAAAGGTCTGACAAAAACCAAAACAATGAAGGAAGCCTAGAATTAAACCAACTGCAGAAGCAGATTGCTCTTGCAAATGCTGCTGGACTTACAAATAAATAAATGAATGAAACTGCAGCATTTAAAAGAGCATTTGGAGTATGAAAGGCCAGAGGGTATTGTAGAAAAATCGTGTATCTCATTTAATTGATAAAAATATATTAAGAACTTTAGAAAGAAGTTTCATGCTCGGACCTGGACAACTGGATGGAAGAGTAGACTTTGAAAGTCGTAGATAATGGAATGAAAACAAAACCAGATTTTGGAGCTAATAGCCGAAATGCTTGACACCAAAGTGAGTACATGCACTGATATCTTAATGTACGCAAAAGTCAAGTCAAATAAACAACTCAACACCACTGTACTCTATTCTCTTGAGAATATACTCTGCTAAAGTAAAAGGTAGAATCAAGTTGTGGTGACAATCATGAACAGTATGAAAGGTTTTGTTCGAGTTGACTAACGTTATTCAATGAAATCATGCAATGCATTGCAAACATGGGATCATTTTCCTTTTGGGTCAAAGGATCACCTCTTAATAAGGTTCAAAGCCATAATGTGAATGTGTAACTTAAGCGGATTTTGCAGACGCGTCTTCTTTAAACTGAATTCATGCCAATATGGTGTTATTCAAGTCGATTAGATTCGGTATCATTTATAATTGAGTCCAAACATACTCATTGTGTTTAGAGAAATTACAACAATATTCTCTATGTTTTCTTCTAATTATACTTGCACTTCTTTTTAATGTGACAAAAAATCTCTTAATTATTGTGATTTCATCATGATCGCACTTTTTCTTTGCAAACTTTGTCAACTCGATTTAAAACAAATTATAGCAGCACTTGTAAGGCTTGTTGTAATTATACTTTTACGCCTTCCTTTTTTTTTATTATTATTTTTACACACAATTTCCTAATTTTTGCAACTGGGTTATAGCAAACAGTGCCTAATATTTATAATGTAATTTTTAATGTAAAAAGTGTTCGTCTCCTTTGTTAAGAGTTCATGTCCTTGCAAATGATTTATATGTTTGAAGTTTTGGACATTTCACGTGTTTCTGTCATTTGTCTCGTAGGTATTTTTGGACAACCTGTTTTCTTTCTTTGGAGTAGGTATCTTTGAGTGATAAATTGTCATATATGGTAAATTTATTGATTCTTGTAGTTACCAAAAAGTATTTGACGAATTAACCGTCATATATGGTCAAATTTTTAATTTAAGCTTTTTAAATTTCTATAAAAACAAATAATGCGTACACTAATCGTGTAAAATCATTTATGTTATTATCCAATTACAAATTGTTGTATATAACAAGTTCTTTCAACTTTATTATTAGAAAGTTATAATAAAGTAGTAAAAAGCATTGATAAGAATTTATTTTTATCCTTTAATATACTATGAGGATATTCGAAGCAGAAATTTATGATAAAATCATACAAATTCATTCAGGAATAAAGAAATACAGAACCCAACAAAAATGTGGTTTTAGCTAGCGCTTCCCTTTTTGTTTATTTGGAACATTACACACTTGGGGAGGAAAAAAACCCTATATTGTCAAGAAACTCAGCAACAATATTCTAAGGATCTCTCCAAGTATGAATTTGGTATAAAAAACAGCCTATACAGCATTCCCTTAACAAGAAAGACTATCAGTATCAGATGGCCAGGCAAACAAAATACATACTTCCGATGGAAGACCTGAACGAATCACTCTCCAGAGTCCCATGGCACTATTCCAATATATTACCATTTCCAATGTACATCAAACGCAGCCCAGAGACATGGTCATGCCAAGACCATCTCAAATACTTACCTTTTCGGTTCCCCAAGCCCTTTCTTCAACCAAACTAGTCGCTATCCATCATTGATGGTTTCATACGCTGGATCTGTAAAAAGACACACTAAGATTATAAATCCAAGTATATGGATAAAAATAAATGGTTAAGCATTTTATGGAAAGTGAGAAAAAAAAAACTAGGGCATCTAGGGAGTAAAAGATCCAGCTTAGAATACCTTATTAACAAGCAAGTTCACTTGTTCTCTGTACATTTCCTTCAAGTCTACAATATCCGCACGTAGTTCCTCCAGCTAAACACATGGAAAGTTTTTTTTCAGTGAAAACTACAAAGTAGATAACTTTTTCATTATAAAAGTAAATAAATAAAAGGAAAGACGACAGTTTTGGCATATCAAAGTCCTATGCCCTAGTATAACTACAAGCCTACAAATTATTTTCTTCTCTTTTGCCCATTATTTTATTTATGGCCTAGCTTGTCTAGCGTTTTTCTTTCATTTGATTTCTCAGATTTTCTGAAAGGGTCACGATTCAGTAGTGCCATACTCTTGTCTGGACCCTAAAGTATTTCAAACACAAGAAAAATGATCAGAAAACAAACTTAAAGAATTAGTTCATAGGTTGGCAGTGATTTCCTTAGAGATAGAATAGGCAGGCCACTAGGTCAGGAATCCAAAAACCAAATTATGTCTAAGAAATTACTTCTAGAAAGAAAACAGAGGTTGCCAAAGTTAGAATTACCTCTTCATCACGTTCGCCCATCAATTCCAAAGCAGCAGAGTGCCTCCTCCTTAGTGCGTCTAGCTCTGACCGTAAGCCAGGTAATACAGCAGCCTCCCCACGCAACTTCTCACACTGCAGGGTGGATATGATATTCATGTCATGGTTAATGACAAGGAACGTGACCCATAAGTGATAAACAGGAAGCAAAATTCACCTGTTCTGTCATTTTGACCAGCTCGTCAGCAAGAGAATCGCGGATAGATTCCAGTGATGCCTGGAATTTGTATTATTAAAAGAAATCATCATTGTATCCCAAATAAAAGGGTCATCCAGATCACTGCCCTATGATCCAACAGCTTAATATAAATTATATTAGTGATATACTATAAGTTCTATTACTTGAACATCATGATAAATTCTCAATGATAAGAGAATGTCAAGCTATGAACAAGAATGTATGGTGCAAAACGTTTACAGGGAATGAAGGCAAGAAAAATCATACCAGGCGTGACATGTATGAAGCAAGTTCACCCTCCTTCTGACGAAGCGCAGCTTCAAAAGAACTTGGTGTCATGCTTTTCACATAGTAAGGGCTCATACTTACTTCTCCTGGGATTCTCCTATCAGAAATACTATCAGATAAGTCCAACGATGCTTGCAGAAAGTGGCTTTCTTCCAAGCTTCCAAGGGAGCTTGCACTAGATATTTTCCGAGACAGGTTTCCTACATCATAAAGAATATTAAACATATATCACAGACAACTCAGCCATAGTGATGGATAGAGAAGCAGAGCATCACACCATTCTCAAAAGCAGAAGTTTGCTTTGTAATGGGAGTTTGATCTGACGATGGAGCAGAATGAACACGGGCAGTTCTCTCCAGCTCTGATCGAGCAGCCTTTTCTTTTTCTATCTCCTGGAAACAATTAAGAACTTAACTCACGCAATACTGTACCTAGTTATTTCTTTTTTTTTTCATTTTTATGTATTGTTTCTGTTCCATAATTTGACCAAATATTCTACATAAGCTTGCTAATATAATTAATTCCAATCATCCATATAATGTTGAAACGTCCACCATAAAAGCAAGTTGACTTTCTTTTATAAATTTTTTACAGAAAAGATCATGCAGCATGAAACCAAATCTCTCCTTTGGCTGGTAATCCCATTACCCACAAAATGAGAAATGATAGAAAATTTAATCGGAGGTGAAACCAGAAGCTTCATTAACAAGTTTGCAGTGCAATATTTGAAATCCATAATCAAAAAGCTCTACCTGCTGAAGATGCTCCCTGTGTATCAGTGCCTCCTGTAACTCTAGCTTGTATTTCTGTCTAATGTCTCTGATCTCTTCCTCAAGCTGTCTCACACGACCTTCTTGAGTGTCAGCTTCCTCCTTTGCTGCAAGATATTCCTGCCTACTTTCAGCTGCCCTTTGTCTCTCTTTTTCAAGGGTCCTACTTAATTGAGTCTGTTCTGCTCTTAAACAGGAAATCTGTAATTCATTGTTAAAGCAAAAAGTC
>Ga0099823_1004062_pt1 | contig 14147 bp, 10 predicted proteins | sample CowpearedBW_FD_76831 | JGI IMG/M metagenome (GOLD analysis project Ga0099823, IMG submission 76831) | Root nodule microbial communities of legume samples collected from California, USA - Cow pea red BW | ecosystem: Host-associated > Plants > Roots > Nodule | place: USA: California | collected...
AGAGAGAGAGAGAGAGAGAGAGAGAGAGAGAGAGAGAGAGAAAGGGATGAAGAATGAACTGGGAAATCTGGTGGAGTCGATAAAGTCGAAGGTGAGGTTTCTGAATCTGAAGAAGGGGAAAAAACCTTACATAAAGATGGATAAGAGTGCGAGTGTGAAAGTTGAGATTCGGAGCAGAAAAGCTCGCAAGCTCATAGAGAAGACATTGAAAGCTGCTGACACTCATGCTCGTTAATCTTCTTTCTCCTTCTGCTTCCATTCCAATTAACCTCTGTAATTACCATCTAAACTCTGTCGTTTCGTTATCATTCATTGTAACACATACCTTAGGTTACAGATTTTCCTTTCTTTCTTTCTTTTCATGGTTGGTTGGTTGGTCCCAACACCGGCCACCACCACCGACTTCTTTTTAGTAATATTTTTTATGATTCCTGCAAATAAATAATTTTATAGTTTTTATAGTCTATATTGATGGCTGTGTAGACTTTGGACAATCAAGGGGAGACTTTGATGAGTTTGTGAACGTTATCTTCATTTCTTCTATTTCATTCACTCTCATTAAATGCCATGCTTCAAATTGTTAACGTCCACCAAATTTTCTCTATTATTTGTTATATACTTATTTAATTTTATGCATTCATCAATTATTTATTTTTTATTTTTTATTCTCTATCTAGAGACTAGAGTGTTTTCTGAGAGAATAATCGATTTGAATAATAATGAAAACTGTTGCTAACAAACACATAAAATTATAATATAATTTATTCAATGAATCCTATCGAATTGTTTTTAGAATTCACGCGACTTACACTAGAAAGTAAAATTATAAAAGAAAAAAGTATTAGTTTGTAAAACAGAGTTCAAATGGTGCACGACATGAGGATGTATGGAGCTCCTGCCCAGGCCACAACTTCTTTCTTTTTGGGACTAAATTTATAGTCAAGAGTCGGAATGTGTTGTCACAAAATCCAAAAAAAACATTTCCGATAGTCAAAATACGAAATAAAAAAAAAACAATACTAAAATTGCTTTTGAATTTCGCCCAATCTACTCTACATTACATATTGAATATTTATATTGAATATTTATGGGTTAAATATGTTCTTGATCCTTAACTTTAAGTGAAAATTAAAATTTGTTTTTTTTTTAAATTTTGGTCCAATTTAGTCATTTAACTTTATGAATATTTAGATTTAATCTTTTAAACAAAATTTTTTTAAACAAAATTTTGTTAAGTTTATTTGACGTTTTAAACGTGTTTTAAGACAATTTCTTAGCTAACATTGAAGTGAAAATGTGTCAAGCAGGATAAACAATTCAAATACTCTCATTCATGAAACACATTGTAAACGTTAAATAAACTTTAAAAAAAGGTTAAAAGAACTAAATCCAAATATTTCTAAAATTTGAGGATTAAATCAGGTTAAGGTTTCCAAGAGAAACTAATTTCAATTTTTTCTGCAAAATAAGAACTAGAAACATATTTAACCCGAATATTTATTCATCACAAGCTAAAATTGTTTAATCCTCATCTTCAAATTTGTTTTGTCAAGCAATACCACTCATACTCACATGAAATAAATTTGTTTTGATTTTGGAGCATGCCCATAAAACGGCAAAGTAGAATGTAACTCATTTTAGAATACAAATAAACACATTGCTAGTTTGTATGAAACATTTTATTTTAATTATATACATAATCAAAGTTTGGTTTAAAATGAATGAATTAATCGAAATATACAATCGATTTAATAATTTTAATTCTCATATTTAATTTTATTATGCAAACATATGTCAAAATTTAAAATGGTTAGAAAAAATATAGTGGTTTTATTAACAGACAGATTGTAAAAGATGTGCAGCAATCTTCTGCTGATTTAGAAGTGGGCCAGTGAATGATCCGGCCCAATTGATGAGGGCATGAAAAACCCTAAAAAACCTGAAATTGAATTCTGAAGAGGCGCTTGAGATTCTGAAACATTCTGAAAGGTATGCGTCGTGATTTCTTTCCAATGCATTTTCTTTTCTTCTGCATTCACTTTGAATTCTCTGTTTTGTGCGCAGAGGAATCATACGAACACAATGGCTTACGCTTCAGTAAAGCCCACTAAACCCGGTTTGGAGGACACTGAGGAACAGATCCATAAGATCAGGATCACCCTCTCCTCTAAGAACGTCAAGAATCTCGAAAAGGGTACACCATTTTCTACTCTTCAATTCTTTTTCTCCATTTTTTTTATCACACATTCTAATTCTTTTTCTTTTCAAAATCGCCATAGTTTGTGCCGACCTGGTTCGTGGTGCCAGGGACAAGCGCCTAAGGGTCAAGGGACCTGTTAGGATGCCAACCAAAGTTCTTCACATCACCACCAGAAAATCCCCGTGCGGTGAAGGTATTTTTCATCACATTCTTGCTTTAAACTTCATCGTTATGTTCTTTTATGCTATACCCTAATCACAACTGTTGCTGTATCATTTTTATTTTCTCGCCCCTTTTGTGTGTATTCTCTGCTTTTATGCTATCATTTTACTTTTGATAACTTCACTCATAGATTAAACCCACTTACAGTTGCCAAATATCTCAAATTGTTGTCTGATTAACCATAACTTGTTCAGAATCGTTGCAGAGAAGAAAAATCTATATATTTCTGAGAGAAATAATATTAGTAAGCTTTAAACCTAGGAAATGCCTCTTTATTGACATCTGGATTGTCGTTACCGTGTGAAAGACTCGCCAGTTTTAAATCACTTCCTTTCCTTTTAATTTTTGTTTTTTATGAGGGCTTTAAATTGATTGTAAAATCAATCTAAAGGTTTTGAGTTTTGGTGAAAAGAAAGTGGTGTTCATGTTGGGAAGGTTGATTAGGAATCTATGAATCACTAGAAACCATTGAAAATGTTAGCTTAATAAGCACACCTGACCTCACGAGGTTTGACAGTTGTTGAGGATTTTAGTAATGTCTTTAAACGTATTGAGAATATGTTTCCATTTGGAATTAATTGTAATAAGCTCTTTGTTTATGACCTGCTTTTTGTTTCAGGCACCAACACATGGGACAGATTTGAACTGCGTGTGCACAAGAGAGTCATTGACCTCTACAGTTCCCCAGATGTGGTCAAGCAGATTACCTCAATCACGATTGAACCTGGTGTAGAGGTCGAGGTGACCATTGCCGATGCTTGATTTTGGCCCAATTTTTTTCCTTTGCTAAGTTATTTTGTAATTTATCCCCTTGGGTAGAAGTATGTTGAGTCCTATTCATTTGGGTTAATGCATTTTTGGCGATCAAATTTTTGAAGTTGGATTGTGGAGGGGGAATTGATTTGATCGATTATCTTTACGTTCCGAAATATTCTCTGTTAAATATCTTTGCTTCAGATAAAATCTGGTGTGATAAATTACGTTTGAAGTGAAGGAAAGAGTAGAAGATTGTAAGAACGAGCTAAAATTGTATTAGCCATGATCATAACTAGATCCCTTGTCCACATGGTTGGTAGTATATGAAACTTTTAAAATAGAGATTTACGCTGAATTTTATGAACTAGTGTTAGCGTTAGGGTCATGAACAGTGAAAAGAAAAGTGCACACAGGGTAATGATTTGTACTTTAATTTCAAAGCAATTAGGTAACTATTGCTAAATGTGTTTTGTAGGATAATTATGTTTGTTGCTGTTTAAAAGTTTTCTTTAATTTGAATGCCGATTGGTAACAAATTCTTACTCTAAAATCAATTTATCAGAATCAGCTTGGGGTGGGTTTAGAACAGAAAAGGTTTGTTTCATGTACTTAACAGAAACAGTAAGATTAATTTCAATATATTGAATAAGATTAGTTTCCACAAATAGTAGAGGACCTGAGACAGGATAAACAAAAATAAGTCCTAGAAAATTAAATATTTAATGTGTCAAATAAAATGCAATTACCATTAAATTTAATATTTAATGGTACTTTTTTTCAAGATGTTAATGTTTTATTGTGATATACATACACTTTTAAAATTATTGAATGATTTAAAAACTATAAATCATTGTTATTTAGCATGCTATCAGGTAATTTTAACTAAATTTTGGAAGAAAAATAAATCTGGAAAATGCATTATACTGTCTGCACTATTATGAATCTGTGACCTATTCGTACATGATTCTGGACTGCGTTTTGTATTAAACATTATTATTTCATTGAGTAAATATTTTAAAATTGAATCAAACATTGCATTCAATATATTTTTAATAAATTAAACATTTGTAATTATATAACTATAACTATATTATTACATTCGCTCTTTTAAAATATATTCTAATTAAGTTTATAAGTTTATTTTACAAAGGTTCAAATATATTTAAGTTGCATCAAAACTAAGTATCATGCATTTTTTTAAATATCAATATGTGATGATCAAAATGTCAAAACAAATACAAATAATTGAACTAAAAGTAAATAAAATTGAATAATTATACTTGTAACTAGCTTGTTATTTATTTGAAATGTTGTTAAGGCTTATTTTCCTTCTTAATACTTGAAAAGGTAAAATTTACATAATAATCTTAACAAACAAACTTGAAATATTAAAATAAATAAAAAATTCAAAGGAAAAAGAAAGAAATTTATCTTAGAGGAAAATGATAAATAAAAATTGGAAAAAATAATTAAAGAAAGGTTTGAAACAATAATATAAGAAATACCGGCGATAAAAAAGGCTAACAGCTTTATAAATTAAATTAGAATATAATAGAAAAAAAAATTATGAAACAAGAGTTGAAATAAAAAGCTAATATTTTGATAGGGTAAAGTTTCCAAATAAAAGTTACTTTGTTGAACAGAAAGAATTGATAGTAAAACAGTGAATGGAAAAAGTAACAGAGGGGTTTGGTTAAAGTGTAAGAAATTGTGGGAGTAAAGATGTTGAATATGGAGAAGAGAGAGAGAAGTATGATGAGATGAGGGGCGGAGAAGAGAGACAGACGGCGACCGGGATTCGGAAGAAGGGAACCGGAGTGAGGCAATGGCTGCTGCTCGACGGGAAAGGGGAGACGGAGGTGGTGGAGGCCGGAAAACACGCCATCATGCGACGCACCGGCCTCCCCGCCCGTGACCTCCGCATATTGGACCCTCTCCTCTCATACCCTTCCACCCTTCTCGGCCGTGAGAGGGCCATCGTCATCAACTTGGAGCACATCAAGGCCATCATCACCGCCCAAGAGGTCCTCCTCCTCAACTCACGTGACCCCTCCGTCACCCCCTTTGTCCAGGAGCTCCAGGCCAGGATCCTCCGCCACCACCAGGCCTCCTCCTCTTCCAAACACCTCGACCACCACACCGACTCCGACCCCGACCGCGACCACGACCCGGATGCCATCAAGATTCTCCCTTTCGAATTCGTAGCCCTCGAGGCCTGCCTTGAAGCCGCCTGTAGCGTATTGGAGAACGAGGTTCCTGCTTCGCTCTTCTCTTCTTTTCAATTCTTGCCGACAATTTCACTGTTTTTACCCTAAACCTCTCTCTCTCTGTGTCCCTCTGATCACTCACAGGCAAAGACGCTGGAGCAGGAGGCTCATCCCGCTTTGGATAAGCTCACATCTAAGATCAGTACCCTCAATTTGGAACGCGTTCGGCAAATTAAGAGCCGATTAGTCGCCATCACTGGGCGAGTTCAGAAGGTTGGTTGGTGTGATTGATGCATGGCATGGGTTTCCTGGGGTTTCATTATTTGATTGTTTGATTGTTTGATCATGTGTTCAGGTGAGGGATGAATCGGAGCACTTGCTGGATGACGACGATGATATGGCTGAGATGTATCTGACGGAAAAGTTAGCCGAGCAGCAGATGGAAGAGAGCTCTTCCGCGTCCTCCATAAATGGCCACGACGAGCAGGATATAGATGACAGGCATCCACCTTTTTTTGCTTTTACTCTTTTTTAACTCTCTTTCACCCCTCTGAGTGTAAATTTTCTGCCTATTTTTAGGACCACTGCAGAAATATCCTTTGAGGGTGGGGAACCCCCTGCGGGCTTCGAGGATCAACACAATGCCTACAATGTTCTTGGTAGGGACAGCCATGGAACCCGTGGTAGCACCTACAGTGCCGTCACCAAGCAGCTTGATGTCGAGGAGCTTGAAATGCTTTTGGAGGCTTACTTTGTGCAGATCGATGGCACCTTGAACAAGCTCTCAACGGTATGCACGCCCCCTTAATCTTGTATTCCTTCTGCTCTATCGGTTTTGTATTCGAGGCCATGGATTGGCAGGAGTTTATCTAACTTTGTTTCATAGGAAAACATGTAATGGGGTGCCATTCATCATTTTTGTCCTTCAAAAACAGGAAGTCGGTTAAGTTGGTCTCCCTTAATGATGAAAAATGTTAAATTCATAGCGGAAAATTTAGTACATGGATTGATTGAGAGGCTTGAGTTAACATTTACAGAAATCTCACATATATGTTAATTGTCATGGACGAATCTTTCTTGACAACCTTTTTTGTGCATTTCAAATTAGTAATCCCTAATACGGACTAGAGATTAAAATGAAACCAGAGCAGAGAGGAAAGGCACAATGGTTGAGATAAAAGGTTTGGTTGATTGAAGCTTGGCCCTATTAGTGGACGGAGAAGAGACTTTTGTTAGTTGTGGAACAGGTAACAGATTTGCATCTTTTATTGACCAACTTTTGTACCCCTTCGCCATCAATGACATCAAACAACCTGAAACGTACTGTTTATAATAGCCTCTAACATCACGCACTAAAATCAGGATCCAGAAGTAAACTTAGCACAGATCAAACCCACAGGAAACTCATCACACTAAAAAACCTATCGAGAAACTCTCAACCTCTCACCTCCTTATCCATGTGCTTTTTATATAAGTAACTTCAACTTGCAGTTAAATTAAACCATTAGACCCAAAGAGACACTATTGTGCTTAGAACCTTGTCAAACCTCCCCCAAAACCAGTCACAATAACCCTTTTTTGCAGGCAAACTAAACCCATTATTTACTGCCATGCTTCTCTGCTATCATTCCCGAAACAGAAAAAAAAAAGGGGGGAAAAGATTATGAATGCCAGTTGGCATTTGCTACCAAAGCACCAATGGACAAACTCCCCAATACACTGCTCCCCTGATAGCCATCACTGGTGATCAGTGGTGGTGACGCTTTATCCGTCATTATCTACTGATACTCGAAACTGGCAACAAACACATCACCCAAAATCAACATTTGCTTCCGACTTCCGATCCAACCTTGACAGTGAACACTTTGGGAACTAAAGTTTAATAGGGTTGGGGACCAATTTGACTGACAAACTAGTCTTTCAAGGCTGTATTTGAAAAGTTCCAGCTTTCGGCGATCACCTTGATGATGGGCCCCTTATCTTTTAGGGTCTAAAATGCTGTTGCATACGTGATTAAAGATGCATGTTATTTCAAACCTTGGTAGCAAACTCTCCTATTGTTTTAAATGTTGGGGACTTGGTCAATATGTTATCTAAGACAGATGAATTATATGTATGGGAGTTTGTCAAATCACGTGGTTGGCAACTTTAGGGTTTAGGTTATGATCTTTGAACATTTCTAATCCAATATGGTTATCTTCTGTAACAATTTCACATGATATTATAGTTTACCAGTTACCTGTAAAATTAAGTGAAAATTGATTTCTCTGTTACGGACTCTTATTGGTTCTTTGTCCTGCCTGATGAAGCTGAGGGAATATGTTGATGACACGGAGGATTACATCAACATCATGCTGGATGACAAACAGAACCATCTCCTCCAAATGGGAGTCATGTTGACCACAGCAACTCTGGTAGTGAGTGCCTTTGTTGTTGTGGCCGGAATTTTCGGCATGAATATTCACATTGAGCTATTTGATCCAGATAAAGCCGGGATGACAGAGTTCCTCTGGACTGTTGGTGGTAGCACTGCAGGGACCATATTCTTGTATGTAGTTGCCATTGCCTGGTGTAAGCAGAAACGCTTACTGGAGTAACTAACTAGGCATCTAATAGTGTTTCATGAAGAAATGTAATGTAATTTGAAAATCACTCTTCATTCATATGCTATAAATTTTAATAGCAGACCATTGCAGTATCTGGCTGCTTCTTGTACTCGTTTGATACTTCAGTTTCAACGGTGTTAGTCATCTTGTACATTATTCCGTGGGTAGCTTTACGTACACTTGTTGTCTTTACAGTAACAGTTTTGCTATTAGCACCAAAATTTCTGAAGTATCCAGATTCTTTTTCTTACATTAATTATAATTTACATTATTTCCCTTCCATTTTAATATATGTCCCTAAATTTTATTTCTTTTATTTGTGAAAACAACATTTCTCTTTCAATGATACTAGGGGTCAGACATGCAGGTTCTACTAGCTGGCCTTTCCTTGTGATTTGTTTTCTACAGGAACATGTCACACTAACAATTATATAAAACAATTTCGTTAAATTGGATTCAGATGTATGACTAATTCAAGGAGCAAGAAATGTTTTGGCAGCTTCCATCCTCAAATCACTCGTCAACTACACAACTGCATAGTTTGGCAGTGCCGCAAAACATTACTTCTAGTTTAAACGCGACCAGAAATTTTCTAGTGTGAAAGAAAAAGATTTGCATATTCTCCTTTTTTTTTAGGTGCATGGTTGAAAAACAGAGAGATAAAAAGAAGAAGAAAAAATGGAAGGGAGGAACTAATAAATGTGATAAAAATTAACATAAGAATGACAAAAAAAATTACCAGTTTTTGGTACTTCACGTTTTTAAATACCTAATTAAGACTTACAAGTTTTTTTTTTTCTCTTTTAATTACGTTTCTGGTGTCCAATTTTTTTTTATAACTTATTAAAATAAAATACAAGTGTTTAAATTTTACGATAGTAGAAGCAACATTTATCATAAGTTTTGTCTTACTTGTATTGACGTGAATGAGTTGAAGTGAAATTATGGTTTTGTTTGTAGCAGCAGGCGAACAGTGAAGTAATTACAGCGATGTCATGATCCAGTGCAGTGTGTCTCCATGAGCTTTGGAAGGTTTTGAAGCCATAAGGGACACTGAACTAGAAAAAATGGATAATTGAGCTTGGTGAGGTAATATTAGATCAACTTGTTTGTTTTATTTTCCTAAGTGGGCCTAAGTCAGCTTGACAATGTTCCACAATAGTTACTTCCCAAACAAGACCTAGGTACTGTTTCATGACAGTAGCTACTCATGTTTTTCACAGTTCATAATCAACTTCTGCACATGTGGTAACACCACCTAAGTTTTGTCTTTGCCTCTTTGGTCACTGCTTTCTACTCCAGAGTTTCTTCGTGCCTTGTTGTAGGTGGAAATGTGCTTCGAGAGTTGAATTTCCTTTATCCAGAGTCCACACGGAGATTGCTTCTTCTATCTGCATAATAAATACATACATAAATAACATTCGAACTCTTATTTGATTAAGTAAACAAATACAAGATCACTCTTAGAGGGGAACATTGCTGCACCGTCATGTGAAGTCCAATGTTGAACAGTAAAATTTTGTTACGAGGTTCCAAAAAGTGCTGCTTTCAACAGACTTCTTCGCAGAGACTTTGGACCAGGTGATTGATCCTGACTTTGACATGTTTCATGTGTCGCTTATTTTCTGAGTCCACAACACAACCTTGTGCTTACTTGGATAAGGTTTACAGTGGATTAGAAAGTAGATGGGAAATATAACAGTGTGAAGTGCAGATATTAGCCATGATTTTGTAGATTTTAGTTTTTACCACTTTAATCACTCACTGTTATTCATCATTTGTCATGCAGAGTGTTTGTCCTGAGAAATGGGAACAGCCAAACTAGATTGGCAATGGAGAGGGAAATAGAAGATGAAGCATGAACCACGTGTTTGAAAGCTATAAAGCCCCTCCTATATCTATATCTCTTCTCTGTGTATAGAGGGAGGGATTTGGTTTGGTTTGGCGGTGGTTGGAAAGGCAGAAATTTTTTTCCCATACTCTTTTGGACTCTTATCCAATTTCATGGAATGCAGCTACGCAGAGACTATCTTCACCTTTAAATTAAATTTCTCTGTCTACAAGTTTATCAGTTTTATTTGTCTTTAGCTTAGCTTTCTCTTCTCTTTTTACCAATTTTTTTATTCCTGACATCATAAATTCTCACCCTCCCTAGATTTTTTAATCACTGACTGGGAAGGAACACATAATTGTGCATGACATCAAGTCCTATGACAGCTTCCAAGCAGACAGAGTTGAAGGGAGCAAAGGTACATATAAAAACATGATATATGATATTTTAAAATTAGGGATCCTTCCAAACGAGATAAAGTTGACATACTAAACCAAATGGGGCATGTTCCTCTGGGTCAGGAAGATCTCAGGCAGGATCTCCTGTGCTTGGAAAAGATTTAAAGATATGCATATCAAATATTCCAACATAAACTTCACCATTTTCCCCTCATCCCTCTACACTCTCCTCATTACCCATACCTCATAACTCACCTTTATCATCTTTTATCCTTTCCGAAAACACTAGAACTTCCACAATAAATACAGCCCTGTCTACACTCTTTCAAATGATTAAACCCTTTTCCTCTCCACTTATATTCACAGACATAACGTAAAGATCCAAATGAAGATTGGAGACATCCTACCTAATCAACTAGGATCTCACGGCATTCATCAAAGTTTGCCGTTTTAAGAGATTTAGTGGACAGCACTACACTTTGTCTCCTTCACTAACAAATTGGACTTTATAAAGAAAACTTGCAATGGGTTTGCTGAATCCATAATTAATTCCATTCGTGATACACGCCGGATTCCTCTCATCGTTACACCCTTCTTTGTATTAATTTGTTGATTTGGGTTCTTCTTTAGCATTTTGAAAAGTGCATGTATGAGTTTTTTCACAGATTTTTCTGAGATTGGAGCATATCAGTCATCTCCAAAAGTATCACTTAAGATGAGTATTATGTGCGTAAGTGAGATGTAAACTACACACAAAGATTGAGGACCACGTTGTCAAACCCGAGATTTCACTGCATAAACAAATTTTGCATTTCCAAGGTAACTCTGCCCCTCTGAATTTTGAACATGGACACAAGTTCCACTCCACTTAAACCTTTACCAGGCATCTGCAACTATAGTCTTTGATGTGAAAAAGTTGTTCGCGTTGGTATGTTATGTTATGTTATACTCGGACGACAAAAACAAAAGTTTGGTCATTTTGTTTTTGGACAATATGCTGTTGAAGAATTAAATATTTGTTTGGCAAAAGTTGCTGGTGCTTCTTTGCTTATATAAATTGAGCATGGGACTTCGTCAAAAACAAAAATTGAGCATGCTTTCATTACACAGAACCTGCCTAACTTATCTACCTTGTGTGCACTATTCTTTGACAAGAAAACTAAATCATCAAAGAAAAAGGAAAAGAAAGGTTTATTTCCAAATTTTCCTTTCGGGTTGTTTATCACTGCATTGAAATATACGATAAAAGAAAACAGAGGAACAGAATCCCTTTTGAGGTCAGCTTCCTTCTACATCATCAATGATTCTGTGCCCTTCATGGATCTTCAGTATCTTCCACCGCACCAAGTTGAATTGCAGAGATATCTATTAGTAGAAACAGAACTGATCTTTATATCATTCCCTCCGTACCATATTTGTTCAGAACAGAATGCAGTGGAGTGGTCACATGATAAATTAAAATACTTCTGGGGGATACAGTCATGAAGATTGGCCAGTGTACAGAAGAAGCATTTGCTTGTTGTTTTCAACTCCATTTTCTGACAGGGATGGTTCTAAAAATCCGAAATGGTGTTGCAACGAGGATCTCTCCTACAAGAACACGAGTATTTTTCTGAGGAGTTGGAATAAAATGTAACCTTGAAAGAATGAATGGAGCCAGCGAAGTACCTCATAATAAGTAGCAGAGAAACCCTGTGAGTAATCGAGCATGCTCTCTGTGGAAGTTTGTTGGTTGGTCACTGTGACATTGTTCTGAAAATTTATCAAGAGCCAAGAAAGTATCATCTATACAGCATACAACTACAACTACAAGATTATTTTTAGTACACGAAACATGATGTAACTAGCTGCAAGCAAGATGAAACTCACCATGGAGAAATCAAAGACAGGAGAGCTAGCAGTGTCATCAAGAAAAGAAGGAAGGTGTTGGTATTCCTTAACCTTCTGCCTCTTTTTACTTCTCTTGCCAAGTTTTGGTGCCTTAGATGCAGAGTAAAAGCTGCCATTATCTTGTGCATCTGGCAGGTGTGGAGGCCCAGAAGAAGCATCAGAGACCATGGACAGGTCCTCTTCCTCAGCCTCCTCCTCCTTCTTGGTTCTCTTGTCTTTGTATTCCTCGTTATCTTCACCATTAAACTGCGAACTTGCATGTGAAAAGGCATTGTGATTCAGCTGGAAAGACTGCTCCAGGTATAGAGTCCAACCAGACTCACACCCGCTGCTGCATTGTGATGATGCCAATGCATTCATCTCCCTTTCCTTGGCTGCTGCAGGTTCTTCCCAAAGGAATGAAATCTAAAAGGGGTAGTAGGTTGGTTATTCACTCACTTAGTCCCGTTTCTACTACTACAAAGGAGGCTCCAATTTATGATGAAGAGAAGAGTGGTAAAAAGGATAAAAAAAAACAAAGAGGGTTAAACAAAGTTTGATGAAACATGGCACTACATGGTGTGGCCTATTATTAACTGCGTGGCAACGTGGCTGTGTAGTTTTGGTTTGGGGTGAGCAACAAGTTGGATAAAGTGTTGGAGAAAACCAAGAGAATCAGACTGAAATCCTAGACTAGTTTTGTCCTCACTCTCCACCCATATGTGCTAAGTGCCAGTTGGGTGGGATATAGAGAGAGAACCACACCCTTCACATGCTAGACAGCGATGCACTGTGTACCCTCTTAACAAAACCAGGTACACGTCCATTTCCCCTTCCACACTGTATGGACACGCATCATTGTTCCAATTTCGGAGAAGATTACTGCTACAACACACATGGTAGTAAAGGGTGGTGGTGTTTGCATTTCAGAACAAAATTACCATTAATTGGAGCAGGTGGTCCAGCCTTAAAAATGAGTTTGATTTAGTGTTCAAATTTGGAAAGGAAATAACGCTGTTCTGGACATAAACAGCACACATTATTTATGATCATTGTGCCCCTTTTTTCCTTTTCTGTGCCCATCATGTGTGACGACGACTAAAGAATCACTCAACGGAAACATCACCCTCTTTTATAGTTTGTACTGTCATTTGTTTAGATTTCTGCAGAGCAAAATGTGCGGGTTGTTTTTTCATGTCAGTCTCATTCTCAAATGAGAAAAAAAAACTCTTTTTTTTTGTTCTACTGCGAAGAGATTCTGTCACTGTGCATGCAAAGAGAGAAAAATAAAGATGGGTTTGGCAGAAGTAAGACAATGGAGACTGTAAAATTTTTGGGGCACAGTGCAGTTGACTGGGATTTTATGAATCCACATGCGATCACATTCACCATCCTCTTCTCTTCTTTTCAAGAATTTACTCTACTAGGATTCACTCAACCATGTGGGCACGTGTGCATAATATTCATATGCGGGCTTCCACATATTCAAACACATGTCTCCACGTGCACACGCACTTTTATCTAAATCCCTCTTCCTTGCTTTTTCTTTTCAATTTTAATCTCTAAAATTCTTTTTTGCAGCAAACTGCAAGGATAAAGTCACCAACACTTCTTTAAAAATTTAAATAAAACTCATTAGATTTATTTCCTTTGATCAGAAAAACATAAACAATATTTTACGAACTCCAACCCTCGTGAGAGAATATTTTGGTTGGCTAATTGGGTTAATAAATAAACTCTATTAAGAATATTTCAATCTTGTTTTTTTTTTAAATAACAAAATCATGTCTTAGTAAAGATTACACTAGTTGAACACCAAATTAAAATTTTGAGTTTGATGACCACGAGTGCAAACTTTTAGCTATCAACTAACTAAAAAAATTAGGTTAAATTATTTTTTTTCCCTCTATTTATCATGAAATTTTAGTTTGGTTCTCAAGTTTTCGTTATTTCAATCTGGTCCTCATTTTCTTAAAAATGACTCAATTTTGGTTCTCACCGTTAGTTTGACCAGACAATGTTAAAGTCAACGCCACATGTCAATTTATGGTTTTTTGA
>Ga0099823_1004063_pt1 | contig 14146 bp, 8 predicted proteins | sample CowpearedBW_FD_76831 | JGI IMG/M metagenome (GOLD analysis project Ga0099823, IMG submission 76831) | Root nodule microbial communities of legume samples collected from California, USA - Cow pea red BW | ecosystem: Host-associated > Plants > Roots > Nodule | place: USA: California | collected...
AATTAAAATACCTTACATTTCAATTTCTTGTTTGAAAAAAAAATTGAATTTATTGTGAGATAAAATTTAATTTTAACAATATTTATTTTAGGCTTAATTATGTTTTGAGTTCATGATAAATTTAGAAACATGCTCGACAACCCAAATGGGCCGGAGTGACCTAACTACCCAACCAGATTGGTTAGACACGACGACCCACCCGAGTTGGACCGATTGGGAAACCCAGACAGACTAGGTTGACCCGATGATCTAGAGCCTTGACGGCCCATACTGGATGATTGTGCCGTCAAGTTCTTCAATATGGCATGGTCCAGCCCGTCTAGGTCATTGGCCCCATGCTCTAGACGGGTCCGACGACCCGAACGGACCCGACAATCAAGACGGGCCTGACAACTTGGACGAGCCTGACGATCCATACAGGGTCGAATACCCGAACAAGGCCGATGACCCGGACGAACCCGACGACCCAGACGGATCCAAAGACATGGACGGTCCCAACGATGGGACCGTCCGGATAGTCTGGCCCGTACGAGTCATCGGGTCTGTCTGGATCGTCAGGACCATTTAGGTCATTTGGCCCGTATGGATCGTCCGAACCGACGATTTGGAAGGGCCCGTCCGGGTCATCGTTCCCGTTTGGGTTGTCGGGCCTATTTGTGTTGTCGGGTCCGTCCAGGTCGTCGAGCCCGTTCGCGTCATCCTACAAGTTTGGGTTGTTGGGCTGTCCGTGTCCTCGGACTCATTCGGGTCGTCAAAACCGTCAATGTCGTCAGGCCCGTCTAGATCGTCAGGTCCATTCGGGTCGTCGGGCCCGTTCGAGTTGTCAGGCTCGTCCGGGTTGTTGGGCCCATTCGGGATGTCGGGCTCGTCTGGGTCATTGGGCCTGTCTGGATAGTCGGGCCTGTTTGGGTCATCGAACATGTTTGTTTCATCGGGCCCATCCAGATCGTTGGGCTCGTCTGGATAGTTTGCCCTGTTTGAGTCGTTGGGCCTGTCCGGGTCGTCGGACCTGTCCTGGTCGTTGGACCCGTCCGAGTCGTCGGACCCTGGTCGTTGGACCCGTCTGAGTCATCGGACCCATTCGGGTCGTTTAGGGTCATCGGGTCTGCCCGACACATCTAAGTCTTCGAGCCCGCCCGCATATCTAGGTCGTCTGGCCCCTCCGGCCCGTGTGGATTGTCAAGTCCGCCCGACCTGGTTGGGTCATCAGGCCCGCTTCACCCGTCTGGGTCGTCATACCCGTTTGAGAACTCTACCAAAGAGTCTATAATGTGAGGTTGAGTGAGAAGAATTTCAAATTCTACCTATTTTGAGGGTATTTGAATTTCTACTAATTTAGCTAAATGAAATCCTTCAAAAAAATGCTTGCATTTGAAATGCTTTTTAATTTCTCTATCCAAACAAAGCATTTCATTACAAAGAAATCTAAATTCTTAAAAAAAATGAATTGCTTCATTAAAATACTGTATCCAAACACACTCTTAGGCTCTTATTTTTTCTCTTTTCTTCTTTTGTTCTCTTATTCCCTTTGATTATTTTAAGTGCTATTTGTTTGTTTGTCCGATATCCTGAGCTTATTGATACTTTATAAAAAGTTTATCTTGCTAGATTTTAAAATCCTCATAATATCCGAGATGTTCCTATTATACTATGGGGGATTTTTGCATACATAACGGATAAATCCTTTAGGGTAGTGATCATTCACGTATTAGAAAATCATTATAATTTATGTTTTATGCACAAAAGTCGACACTATTTTCACCTCAAAACTCGTAAAATAATGTGTTGTTAAGTCTTATTTATTGTATATTGTTTATCTTCTCATTTGTACTTAATTTGACATTGATTCAAATTAATATTTTAATTCATAACAATATCCTTATACATGACTATCTTCAATTGATACACTTTCTTTAAGGAGAAACATTTATAACAAGTCTATTATTGATAATTCTTAGGGTTAAGTATGTTTTTAGTCCCTGAACTTTGATCCAAAATTGGATTTCATCCTTGTCTGAAACTTCAATATATTTTGGTCCCTAAACTTTAAAAATGAATAAATATAGTCCTTTTAAACTCAATTACGTTAACTTTTTTTGAAGTGTCGAACATATTTATCAGTAGATATTGAACCAAGAATGTGTCAAATAGTATAAAAAACTCCAATACTAGTATGAAAAGCGTTTGACACATCAAAAAAAGTTATCATAATTCGGTTAAAAGGACTATATTCATTCATTTTTAAAATTTAGGGACCAAAATATATCAAAGTTTCAGACATGGGCGAATTCCAATTTTGAGTCAAAATTCGGAGACTAAAAACATACTTAACCTTAATTCTTAAGTGTATTGTTTGTTCAAAATTCAAATTTTACACCAAGTAAAAATAAAAAAAAAAATAAAAATTTAAGCACCGTATGATAAATATTACCTCTCATGCAATTTTTTTTTATTCACACATTTTTTTATCATCATTGGATATATCTTACTATACTCATAATTACTATAAAATCTCATAGCCATACAACATCCGTATTCAATTTTAAGCATGTTGCAATTTTATCTCGGTTTGTTTTTATAATTAAGTAACTTTTTAATATATAAAATATTTTAATGTTAACTAACTACATCATTGATGTAATGGGATGAAATTAAAACAAAGCCTCAAATTAAAATTTTAATTTACTAAATACTCAATAAATATTTTACTAAAAAGATTAAACTTGTTTTTAAGTCTAATCTAAATAAGACTTAATTATGATTAAGTTATCCGAAAAACTTGGAAATTTTTAAGTCAATGATCTATTGAGTAGAGTTGTCAAAATGGGTAACCCGATCCGACCTGGCTCGACCCACCACGGGTTGGTCATTTAGTGAGCTAACCCAACCTGGTTCACTAATCAGCGAGCCAAACAAATTTCAACCCGACCCCGTCCACCGCGGGTTGGTGGGTTAAACGGGTTGGCTAAAAAAATATATATATAATTTTTTGAGTCAAAACTATATTATAATTGTAATTAAAATCTAAATAAACTTTAATACAATCCAAATACAAACAAAAATCACAAAAATACAAATTATCTGTGTTGGCTAAAAAGAATAACCTAACATGACCCAAATACAAGGCCTAACTTAACAAAAAATACTAAAATACTTGTGTGACCCTTTATTTGCGGGTTGGTGAGCCAACCCAGCTCACCACAGGTTCAAACTGGGTGAGCTGGGTTCTAGGTGAGCCGAGTCAAAAATCAACCCGTATTGAAATTTGTAAAAAAATTTCAACCCAACCCGAACCCGTGGTGAGCCGGTTGGTTAGCGAGTTCCAACCCATTTTGACAGCTCTACCGTTGAGTAACTAATAAATTTAAAATTTGTAATTATTTAGTGATTATTACTTTATCATGTTATCTTTACGCTAGTTATATGATTTTACAGTTTTATAAATTATAATTTCTAATTTTCTATTATTAAAATTTTATGATTTTACAAGACATTATAATGAGTATTATTTAATTTTGTCACTATGATATATGTTTGTATGAATAAATTTTTTAAGTTTAAATTTTGTTAAATAAAATACGCAATTTGACTTTAACAAAGAGTTTAAGGATGAATGATTTAACCGATAATATCCGCATCAACTAATTAATACTTACATTACTAATTTAACAACAAAAAACATTAACAGAAAATTGAATTAAAAAATTTAAATTTATCGAGTACTTGATATATTATACAAATTTATCAAAGAATGTCCCAAAAAAAATACCAATAAAAAGAACGAAAGTACTTTACTTGCATCGCACTTTCACTTCATGCTATGTAATTAAACCTTTTCATATATACCCCATCCAAAACCCGCGAAAATCAAAGCCTTCTTTCTTTCTCAAATCAAAACTCACCCAAAGAGAATGAATAAACGAGCCACTGAGTAAGTATAGCAAGAGGCATAGCAAGAGGCGTGCTAAAAAGAGAGCGTACCCACAGTGGCGCCTCATGGATCCGATCTATGCAGCCAACGAGCTCGCTTTCCGGGTCGGGTTCTCCGGCCACAGTGGTCACCTCAGACTGGAGCCGCTCACCACGCCGGAGCGCCACAACCCGCTCCGTTCCATTCCCGATTACATTCCGGTCAGTCTCGGTTTACTCCATTTTCTCATCTCTAGGTTTTTCTGCTGTAGCATGCTACGTGTCACTATTACTACTACATCTATGGTATTTTCTTAATCAGTGATAGGTTTTACTTGTCAATTTTGCATCTGTACCAAGCCTGGTTTTCCTTTTCCATAGCGCAGTGTACTGGGTGAAAGCAACAGATATGGGTTAGTATGTTAGGAGCAGGAATTGATTCCCCGCTGGTTTCAACGTTTAATCTGTGACTTTGATTAATTTGGATACACACCCTAATCTCACTGTTCTGATTAAACTTCAATTATTCGAAGTCATTTTTATTGAAATCAATAATTTGTAACTTTGAAAAAGGCACTTTGGTTTACAAAATCCTGAGAATATGTTTGGAAGTGTGTTATAGAGTGAAAAGAAAGGGATTTAGAAGTGTGTCATGGAGTGAAAAGAAAGGGAGAGCAAGTTGTTTTGTTTTTAGTCATGTCTTCATACGGACAGACGATTTGGGCATTAGGGTGTTTGGTAAGGTGCCTACTAACAGGACTCATGTCAAGGTGGAAGCAAAACATTGTAGGCAATATGCTGAAAAACTTGCATATTTAAAGTAAATGCGAACACATTAAATCTATGCTAATTTATAGTTTTATTTATTTTAGTTTAAGAAACTATAAAACTGGAGAACATTTATAAAAATATAATTTTATCCTCCCTTCCCTCTCCCTCCAAATTCCTATTTTCAAGCATACGTAAAGAGTGCTAAAGACTATAAAGACTAGCAACTTGTCTTTTTATTAACTTGACTTTTTATTGACATTGCGGTTACCTGACCCAACTGACAATGAGCAAGTTAGATGCCTGGGTTTTAGTTTTACATACCGTGCCTTGCTTTGATACCTTAAATTTGCATGTTCTTGGTTTAATTTATTTTGGAAAAATAATTATTTTTTTCTGTACAGCTTCCTGAGTGAACTTTCGAAAAATGACTGCTTTTCCTAAATTATGCAGTTCCTAAACATGGTAATCTTTGAAGCCCGAACATTCATTTGTATTCCTACTGGTAACCTTTTCCTACTTTATTTCAGCCACCTGCCTTTCCTAGCGAGACACCTGAATCTATAAAGAAGTACATAGAAGAGACGTATCTCCAGCCAAGATTGGATCCTGATGAATTTTCACCAGAAAAAGTTGGGAGGCAGTGGGAGTTTGACTGGTTTGACAGGGCTGAAGTTCCTCTCGAGCCATCACTACCACGAACTATGGTCATTCCAGTTTGGGAACCACCATTTCGACGTTCAAACAATGGATCAGTTAAAGGAATCTGGGAACCAAAATTTGAGGAGGTGGGAGGTGCTTACATGAAATTGCCAATTCCAAATCCGTGATGGAAAGTTTGGTTAAAAATTAGAACAAATTTAGTTTAGAGTCAATATTAATTGATTTGCCAACTTTATCGGTAGTGCGTATAATGTTGTCTTAGGTGGATGTATCCGATCTGAAGTTGGGAGAGACAGAATCTGGGCCATTACCACGCACTTCTGGAAAGGACTTTGTAAGGGGAAGCATTAATAATCGTCCTTTCCGTCCAGGAGGTTTGGATGATTCTAGAAGTGTAGAAAGAATTCTTCCAGAAGGTGCTTCAAATGGTGAATGGGTGCGTGAAATTTTCAATGGTGGTCCTGCTCAAACAATTCCTCCAAGCTTAAAGCATGGATTAGACTTTGGCGAGCTCAAGGTTATTTATTTATTTGACATTTTTGTGGAAAATAATTGCTTGTTTTCTGTGTTAACTTATTCTAAGCTTGAAATTCAATATAACCCACTCGTTTTACTTATATTTTGTATCCTTTTTGAAGTCCCATCCATGCTCATGGAATGTCTGCAAGGAAGCCAATCCTCTCCAGAGTTCATCAGTTGAAAAATTGGTTAGTTAGTCATTTTTCCCCATTTTGCATCCAAATTTTTGAAGACCCTTTTCAGTTTATATTATTTTAAGAGGCATACTAGACCTCCTACTCCTTATGCTGGATGGTGCCAGTTCTTGAGAGACTGTCAATATAAGGACATGTTTTTTTATTATATTTAGAAGAAATCTTATATATTATCTACTGTATTTTCTTAAATGATTTGCTTAAATCATGCTGGGACAGAGTGAATTGTCCGTACAGTTTGATGACTTGTTTAAGAAGGCTTGGGAAGAAGATGCTGATGGAGAACAAGAACAAGATGGTAACTAGCCTACACTAACTGCAGTTCTTCTTACCGCATTTGTTGTCTTAAGATTCTTGCACTGTACTATAAGTATAACCAAACGAACGAAATCATTCTGGACAATACAGACCTTTGTTAGATAAGATAAGTTTTCACTTATTTTGTTCATGATTTTGTTGTTTTTTATTATCAGAAGTGGAGTCTGTTATATTGGAAACTGAAGTTGGTACAACTGAGGTGTCAAGTAAACCACATGATAGTGAAATGTCACTTGATGATATTTTGTTAGTTGACTCAGACGGACCAAAATTGCATTTGGATGGATTTAGTGATGAAATTGAACAGCAGAAGAAGGAAGTAAGTGGTTATGGACTAAGCTATCACGGATTGCGGTTAAAATGACTGTTTCATTTTATGCATCACAATTTTGTTACTGTTTTTAGCACAATGTTTCCTCAACTAGTGGGAAAGGCTTTTGTTGTTGTTTGTTACATGACAATCCTTAAAATTGAAACCTGTTCTCTTGGCAGGCTTGGGCTATGCATGAGTCCAGTGATCGAATTGTGGAGTGCTTTCATGAACTTGTTCCTGACATGGCACTAGAGTTTCCCTTTGAATTGGATGCATTTCAGAAAGAGGTATATATTCATGCTAATTTTCGTCTTGTTGTCAGGGTTCAGTGATTAAAGCACTTATGATTGAAACTACAAAAGCATGTATGGAATAATTGTTTTACAGAATAGATGATGTAAAAATTAAGCTAAAAAACCCATGTTTGACTGTTTTTCTAGCCTACTTTTGATCTTGGTTGAAAAGTGGAAACTAATAATTTTACCAGCATTTTTCTGCCCGTGTGTCTTCCTTTCAGTTGTGTGAAAATATCCCCAGGGATTTTGAAAGTAGCAAGTAATTGAGGTCTCCAATCTATATTAACTAATGTTGTAACTTTGCAAGATTCTACCAATGAACTTCTGGTTAAGCAGTTTATTTCACATTTTCATTTTATATTTTTTCTTTAATATGATAAATAATATGTTTTTTCTACTTTCGTACTTGTCTTCATACTTTCTATTTCTTCTTTTATCTAATTTGTTCTCTTAATTACATTCATTTGATGAATTGATAAGTTAGAGTTTAGTTCTTTTTATTCTTAGTAATTATTTCATGCTTCTGCTATTGTATTCAGTTGGTTGTATGATGATTGGGATTGGGATGTAACCATGTTCCAAATTCTTGAGGGGAGGGGGGTGCCATGATATTTGGTTATTGGAATCATTTGTCTTGACCTTTGCACATTTGCCCAATCGGGTCAAATGCATCAGGAGGAGCTGCATCACTCAAATTTCCAATAGTTTTTGTTATAAGAAATAATTTATTGTTAAAGAAATCTATGATCATTTTATAAAATAAACGAAATCTATATGTTCATTGTAGCTTCCAACTGAGAGAAGATATTCTTTCTCATAATCTAAATTTTATCACTTATATTTAAGTATTATATTATCTCTTTGAATTCTAGCATGAATATATGGCTTATATTTGTCTTATAATTTCATTTTTTATTCTTTCATAACAATTGTAGGCTATTTATTATCTTGAGAAGGGGGAGTCTGTTTTTGTTGCTGCTCACACATCAGCTGGAAAAACAGTAGTTGCCGAATATGCATTTGCTTTAGCATCAAAAGTATGCTCAGAATCTTTACTATTCATGAAGTTTCTTTGTTTCTTTTCTTTTGCTTCCCGGCAGTGTAATTGCACAAGTCATGAACCATATTGTTCAATACCATTTATATAACAGTGCTCTTTTTATACTATCCTGATGATATTTTGACTTAGTCTTACAATATTGTTAAGTTTTTCCTTATTTAAATTTTACCAATCTTCACAAGACAAATGCTTTAGTTGAAGTTTTCCGTTTGAAATTTAACAATGCAGCATTGCACTAGAGCAGTGTATACTGCTCCAATAAAAACAATCAGCAATCAGAAATATAGAGATTTCTGTGGAAAGTTTGATGTTGGGCTTCTTACTGGGGATGTAAGCTTGAGGCCAGAGGCTTCTTGTCTCATCATGACCACAGAAATTTTAAGATCAATGCTCTACCGGGGTGCTGATATAATTCGGGACATCGAATGGGTTAGTAACATTCTGGTTTCTCTTCAACTATGAAAGGCTTGCCCTTGTGAATTTGTAACAACTTATAGTTGCGTTTTTCCTGCATAAATGTGGTAGGTTATATTTGATGAGGTGCACTATGTCAATGATGTAGATAGAGGAGTTGTTTGGGAAGAAGTAATTATCATGCTTCCGAGACACATCAATATCGTCCTCCTTTCTGCCACGGTATAGTTGGCCCTCAGTTATCATACTTGAGATTTATGCAGGACATTCTGTGTAAAATGCATGTGTTTTGATACTTCCAACTCTTAATCTGTTTCTGTATCTCAAAGCACATGGAGCATTATAATGCTGGAATGAAGGATTTAATATCAGAAAAATAAAGAAGTTCTTTGAACCTTGTAATGCTAGCCTGGGAAGTTACACCCACTCACACACATATATATAAATACTTTTTTTTTCTCTTACAAATATATTTGTGTTCAGATTTCTCTCCCCTCCCTTTACCTCATGTTATGTAAGCAAAGCTATTTGTCATTATCCTAAAAATAAGTATTTTTTGCAGGTTCCTAATACTATTGAATTTGCCGATTGGATTGGCAGGACAAAACAAAAGGAAATAAGGGTTACAGGGTAAGTGATGATTCTTTCTTACAATGGTCGTCAGAGGGTCATTTAGGTGTTTAAAATGCTGTTAGTGAAAGAGTAGATTTAAACATATACTTTAAAATATACAATAATACAGAAAATATATTTGTTCCTTTCCAAAATTAAAGATTGTAATCAAAAGGTGGATGCTATTAGGATGTTACATACTCTTCAATTTATGAATTCCTTCAATTTCAAATGGAGTTGTGAGCTCTTTCGTGATTCTCAGTTGTCTTATTATTTTTGCTCCTATAATGATCAATTTTCCCACCAGAACAACAAAAAGACCCGTCCCATTGGAGCACTGCCTGTATCATTCTGGAGAACTTTACAAAATTTGTGAAAGTGAAACATTTCTGCCTCAGGGATTGAAAGCTGCTAAAGAAGTTTCAAGAAAAAGGAATTTGACTGCTGGTGGTGCTTCGGGACCAAAGGTGGGTATTTCAGCAGGTCATGAAAATGCCAGAGGTTCAAAACGTGAAAATACATCTCGCATGAAGCAGCATGGAGCTAATTTCTCTGGAACTGGTAGAGGCTATCAAAATAATAGCAATGGCCAGAGCTATTGGGAATTGAGGAGAGCAGATGCTTCAATGTGGTTGATGCTTATCAACAAGCTCTCCAAAAAGTCATTATTGCCTGTATGTTGATTGTGCTCTATATTAATAAATTTTCAGCAAAAAATACAAAAGGAATTTTTGGTAAAATTATTTACAATTAGGAAAACCAATTGTTTAATCATTTCCAGGAGTTGTTGGTGATAGCAACTTGAGGATTTGATTTGATTGTTTTGTGAATTAAAAATATTTTTACCAAGCTCCATTTTTGTGATTTTTGATCTATTTATTGGGTGCTATTATCTGCTGATAATAGTTAAAATATAGGAAAAACATTTCAATTTCAATAATGTTAATTTCTCTCTTTTAAAATATTTTAGAATATATCTTAGGATTTGTTTTTCCATTTCATGACTCCATATTTCCTTATATTTCCCTATCTGTTGTTTCCTTATTTAAATTGGGTTTAAATCCAGTTCTGGTCCCCATAGTTTGCATTTTGCAATTTTAGTTTCTATAAAATTTTAATAGCATATTTGATCATCTATGTTTAAGAAAATTAAGTAATTTTAGTCCAACATAATATATCATCTCATTACTGACAAAAAATGCTAACGTTTTTTGTTATATTAATGTTAAAGCTTATAATTAAAGATTGCTATTAATATTCTGTCTAATAAGTAACAATCATTGTTATCATTGACAGACGCTTAAATTTCTTAGAGAGTGGAAAATGTATTCGAAGTGGATCAAAATTGTTTAATTCTGGAAAATTGGAGGACCGTGATTAAATGTCTACACTGACCAAAATTGCACATTCATCAAATGTGCAATTTAAGCCATTAAGTGCACATTCACTGAAATTGCATGTTGACCTTAAAATTAATTAAAATAAACAGATTTCTGCTTTTTTTGTGTGTCTTATCTGTATGTTTTAGAAAATAAGCAATTTTCATCTTAATTTTATAAGCATATCATATTCCCTATCTGTGATTATATCGCTTGCCGTCAAGCTGGAACGCATAGGTAGTGTGTGCATATGTTGTTGCAAATATAATCAATCTTCGTCCTCTTAGTGACTTGGTGAATATGTCGGCTAACTATTCATTAAAGTAGACAAAGCTAGTGCTGATGTATATAAACTCCACTTTTTCTCTTGTGAAATGATAATTTGTCTCAATATGTTTATTTCTTTTATAAAAGGCAGGGAGCAAAGCATTATTATTCTCAATTTATTGTTACTATTTTAGATTTTATTTATTTATTTGGAACTGTTTTGGGAATGCAGGTGGTTATATTTTGTTTTTCTAAGAATCGCTGTGATAAATCAGCTGATAGTCTGACTGGAACTGACTTAACTAGTAGCTCAGAGAAAAGTGAGATCCGACTTTTCTGTGACAAAGCATTTTCGCGACTGAAGGGATCTGACAGAAATTTACCACAGGTCAGTTGGTGTATGGCTTAGTATTTTTGTGACTGTGTTTCTAATTATGAGGATATACAGGTTGTTCGAGTACAGAATCTTCTTCGCAGAGGTATTGGTGTACATCACGCTGGCCTTCTTCCAATTGTAAAGGAAGTTGTTGAAATGCTCTTTTGCCGAGGGGTTATCAAGGTGAGATGGCCTTTTGTTTTATTGGTATTCACAGATTTATCAGATATCATAAAAAACCCGGCTATTATTCAAAAGTGAAGTAAATTACTTTATATTCGAGAGTCATATGTCCACAATTTTTTCCCCCTGGTTGTGATTATATTATTTTAAGATTTATGTCTGACTGCTTGACTTATTTTTTTTGCTGTAGGTCTTGTTTTCAACCGAGACATTTGCAATGGGAGTCAATGCACCTGCTAGAACAGTGAGTCTCTTTTCAGTGTTGCTGCTAAATTTGAATAAAAATTTCAATTTTTCTTAAATTTTCAATGAAATCTAATTAATTATTGAAGTTATTATCTTACAAGTGACTATAAATGTGTTATAAAAAAGTTTGCTGTGGTTTATGTTTAGTTACTTCAGTCTCATGTTACTTTAGTATCTTTTTTTATCAAACACGTGTTCTTGTTCAATAATAAGTTTGTCCTAGGTTATTTTAAACTTTGCTGGAACCTGAAAAAAAAAAAGAAAAATATTTTAGATTGGAATAGAAGATATTAGATTTAAATTTGACATTTAAAAAAAAGGAGAATTAAGAAATGACTCGAGCAAGATTAGAGTCATTCTTTCAGAAAAATTGCAATAAGAAATTAAGCTATTCCTAGGAAAGAGTACTCGTGTTAAAGAGTAAGAAATTTGTTAAGTAATAAAAAAATGTATAATATTTATTTTTAATGACAAGTACAGTATTGGGAACTTGTAAAGCTTTACTTTTCATTGACTTAGGTAGGATTTAATTGGTGAAGAATTTTTATTAAAATATCATTCTTAGAGGAAACAAAGTGATTATAGAAAAAAGAGCTACTTGATCTTGTTGACTTGAAATCCCTGAAAGAATTGTCAGACTAAGAGCTTTCCTTAATCATACTATTCTTGAAACACCAAGACCACTTGTTCCATATGAAAGGGCAGAGAAAGGCCTTAACAATATTTGAATCTCATCCAAGGCACCAACTGCCCAATACCTCTGAGTGGCAAAAACTGCCTATACTTGCTATCTGGTAGAATAGTTTATATTATATTCTGAGCAAAAGCTGTTTTGTGTTGTATCTATTTGTAAGGTACAATCCTAGGGGAAATTTCTTTCTCTTTAAACTTTTGCTGTAAATTCTAGGGGAAATTTCTTTCTCATTCTTGCAAGCTTTTGTTGTAGGCCAATTGATCCATATATATTTGAATATGAGTTAGTAGGGAGACAGGATTTCTCAAGCTTTTTTCCTCATACATACTCGTTCAAATTGGTATAGGACTTGGACCTGTTGTGCCATCCATTATTGAACAGCTAATGAACCACCCACAAATATCTAGTCTAATGCTTGAAATGTTCATTCCTTGGTGTGAGGGGGTGTGTTGGTGATCTTATATTGGCTAAAGACATGACCAAATTATAGTTTATAAAAGTGACGGTAAATCGAGCCGATCTTTGTTAAGATTGAATTAGGTTTTCAAGACAATCTTTTGTAATTTTTAAGTGGGAGGTCTCAAATAGGTCTGTATCTGTAGTATTTTTCAAAGTCTTTGAAATTTGAAATTGTTTTGTTGTGGAAGGACAAATATACACAATTGCTTCTTTGAAAGTTGTGTTTGAAATGAGAAACCCCTCTGAGGTGGGGAAAATAAATGTTTTATATGCTAATTGTTAGAAGTGGACTTTAAGCCTAACTCAACCCCACAAAATCGGCTTGTAAGATGAGGTTTTCATCTCACTTATATATTATGAAATTGCCTTATCTCTAGTCGTTGTGGGACTTCCAACACACCCCCTCACGTCGAGGTATATTCATCTTGTGCGTGGGACTAGAAATTAGTGAGTGGTCTGGTAGCGGTCCGATAGCGGGTGGAACAAAATGTCCAATAAATTTTGCTAGGATAGGCTCTAACCTGGCTCTGATACCATGTTAGAAGTGGGCTTTAAGCCTAACTCAACCCCACAAAACCGGTTTGTAAGGTGAAGTTTGCTCCCCACGGAATAGAATATCCAATAAAGTTCGCTAGGATAGGCTCTAACCTGACTCTGATACCATGTTAGAAGTGAGCTTTAAGCCTAACTCAACCCCACAAAACCGGTTTGTAAGGTGAGGTTTGCTCTCCACTTATATATTATGAATTAGCCTTATCTCTAGTCGATGTGGGACTTTCAACACACCCCCTCACGTCGAGGTATATTCATCTCGTGCGTGAGACTAGAAATGGGTGGTCCGATAGCGGTCCGAGATAGCGGGTGGAACAGAATGGTGGCGCTGGAACTCTCTTAAGAGCGTGATAATGGTTTGAATTTGCCCCAAGGAAGAAACCCTACGTGTGAGACTTCCAACACTATCCTAACCTCAGTTACTTCATGGTCTGTGCTTTTGGTACCTAAATGTACTCTTGGGTTCTCTCTTGTTTTGTTTTTGGATAAGCAAGGTCTCTTTCATTTATTTTGCATAATTTAGGTTGATTATTATAGTTTTACATCTATAAGGGCAAGACAAGTGCAATGGCAATGGTAAGGATGCTGCATTGTTACATGGAATTCATGGATTCAAATCTTGGAAACAACTGTAGAATTGTGGGATGAAGGTTGTGCACATTTGATTGGTATACCTTGGCAAGGGGATGAGTTAGTTAATTATTAGACTGAATAAGTTTGTTGTAGTTTGAACACTGGATGATAATAAATAAGGCATATTGCCTGTTGATAGGAGGAAGAAGGATGGTGTGGGGATTATCCCTGTCACTGTGTAGAGTTAGTAGGGCCTTTAGGCAACGGGAGGTGCGAACCCTGGAAGCTCTATAGTCAGGGGAATTTCTCCCTTTTCTCTCTTATAACATGACACATACAGGTTCCTCTCAG
>Ga0099823_1004069_pt1 | contig 14140 bp, 7 predicted proteins | sample CowpearedBW_FD_76831 | JGI IMG/M metagenome (GOLD analysis project Ga0099823, IMG submission 76831) | Root nodule microbial communities of legume samples collected from California, USA - Cow pea red BW | ecosystem: Host-associated > Plants > Roots > Nodule | place: USA: California | collected...
AAAATATAATATATATATATATATATATATATATATATATATATATATATATATAGATATAGATATCCGTGAATAATTGATTGTTATGTGTATTTAATCGATTATTTAATTACTAATAAGATGGATAAGGGCATAATATCTTAGTCGCAAATGCGTTTATCCGTTAATAATTATTAATTAGTTTTATTTGATTTTCTTTTTAAATTTAAGTGATTAAAATAAAATTATTAATAAAAAACATATTAACCATGAAAGAATTTCATTATTTAATATTTGACTTTATATATATATATATATATATATATATATATATATTATTTATATATATGATAGTGAAGTTATTTTGTAAAATATTAATTTTTTTAAATTTATGTTTTGGTACAATCATTTAAGTTCATTTTTCAGAAAAATTAAATTATTTATATTAATATTTTATTGAGTAATTTGATTTAAATTTTACTTAAAAATTAATTTTTATCTAAGTTTATATTTTTAAGACTGATTTTTAAAAAATTTTACTTAAAATTAAAAGAAATTAAAATATTTGTAGCTATCTGAGAATATGTAGATACGTAAATATTTTTTTATGAATACTTGGTGAGCTACAAGATAATTTTAGGATTAAAAAGATGAGTTTCCAGTTTTTTTTTTTAATAAAATAAAGTAACACTATACAATTTTATGGAATTAAAAGTTTTAAATAATATTGTATGATTTTCATCTAATAATTTGCTTAGTGATTGAAAAGAATGACACAATAAAATCACACATCATAGTATAAAAGTTCAAATCACTCTTATATTTTTAATTGTAGATCCTCAAAGAACAAATTAACTTGAATAAGAAACACTTAAAAAATAAAAGTATTGAATTATATTCTGTGAATCAAAAGTATGTAGATATGCATTAACGTGTCTCTCTTTACCGTGCATATGAATGTGTTGTATTTTTTTCGTTTTATATTTTGTAATTTTTTAAAATATATTTTGTTTTTATTATATATAAATCAATGATGTGAATGATGATTATTATTATTGGTTTAATTATATATAATGATAACTTTATAATTTAAATATATTACTGATTTAATTAACTATAATAATTTGTAATAATAATATTAATATTAGTATTAATAATAATATTATTATTATATTAAAATTAAATATGTACGAGTTATTGTTAAAGTAAAATGTAAGCATATTGTGTAATATGGTCCCGTATAAATTAAATACAACATAAAATTAATGTTAAAATTTTTGAATAGAAATACATGTAGATATAAACACTTGTATGTTATATTAAAATGAAATAAATGTGTAAGGGTAATTATTAATGTAAAATGTAGGCATATGGTGTTATATGTTCTCGTACAAAATATATAAAACATAAAATTGATGTTAAAATTTTTAAATATAAACATATGTAGATATAAATATAAACATGTATATTATATTAAAATAAAATGTCTATCCATGAGTCGGTATTCAAGTAAAATATAGATATATTGTGTAATATGGTCCTGTATAAATTAAATATAACATGAAATTGATGTTAAAATTTTTAAATAGACACACACATGTACATGTAAACACTTAATGTTAAAATAAACTGAAATGCGTATACATGGGTCGTTATTAAAGTAAAATGTAGGCATATGGTGTAATATGGTTCCGCACAAAATATATATAACATGAAATTGATATTAAAATTATTAAATACAAACACACACACACACACACACACACATATATATATATATATATATATATATATATATATACACATATATATAGTTAGGGAATAACAACATCACTCATTCCCTGCCTTTCACATGCTTAGAACTATTTAATTCACTGTCGGGCCCACACAAAATCAGCTAGCTTGGAATTATTTATTTTCATCCTGGTGCTACATCTCATTCCTCCTAATGTTGCCACGTTTTCACCTTATTAAAGCCTCATTTTGTCCTCCTTTAGTGCCTCTCGTTGCCACATTTGTTACATTACCTTCCCCTTTAAGATAAACCTTGTCCTCAAAGTTAAATTCTTGAAAAGCCAACCGAATTATAGAAACCTAACCTCTTCATAGTTAATTAAATCTGCAAGCCTACTTCCCTTACTTCCTATTCCTACTAAGTCCAATTCTAATGGCCCAAAACCTGGAATTGTAAAAAAAAAATATCACTAGCTGAGATACAAAGAGAAAGGTCTCTATTACACTTGTGATGAGAAGTTCACGTCTTTTTATAGGTTTTCTACCATGACTTATTTACTATTACAAATGGATGATGATATTGATGAGTGCACACTAGATTCTCCTATTGTGAATGAAGAAGCATCGGGACTTTGCTATTAGACTACCATCTCTTTTACAATGCACTTAAGGGTTCCTCGGGTCTCGGAGCTATAAGGTTCCATGGTACAATTAATGGCGTGACAATACATATCTTACTTGATAGTGGTAGTTCCAATAACTTTTTACATCCTCGCATTGCTAATTTTTGGAAACTACCAATTGAACCGGCTCCAAATTTTCAAGTCTTAGTTGGGAATGGGCATTTGTTAGTTATTGAAGGTTTGGTGAAGCAGCTAGAGGTAATGACTCAAGGCCACTACCTCCACTTACTAGTATATCTGCTTCCGATTGCGGGTGCTGATTTGGTTTTGGGCACCACATGGCTTGCCACTATGGGTCCACATATATTAGATTATAGCAAACTTACTTTGAAATATTACAAGGATAACCAATACGTGACATTACATGGTGAAAGGCCCCAATTACCGAGGCCGGCTCAATTTCACCATTTGAAGAGAATGAATAATACTCATGCTATAGCTGAAGTTTTTGAAATTACCTCAAAACATGGCACCTGAATTGGTGTTACTACTGAATAACTATCGAAGTATCTTTAATGTTCCAACTACTTTACCTCCTTCTAGAACTCATAATCATGCCATTCCACTGCTCAAGGATGCGCCTCCCGTGAAGGTCAAGCCTTACCAATATCCACATAGTAAAAAATAGCAGATTGAAACAATGGTCCAAGAAATGCTTGCTTCTGGAATTATCATGCCTAGCACGAGTCCATTTTCTTCACCCATTATCTTGGTTATGAAAAAGGATGGAACATGGATATTCTGTACTGATTATAAAGCCCTGAACGCCATCACTATCAAGGACAACTTTCCAATTCCCATTGTAATGAACTCATTGATGAGTTATATGGCTTTGATATATTTCCAAACATGACTTGAGATCCAACTATCATCAAAACTTGGTTGTCGATGGGGACATACAGAAAACGACTTTTCGCACTTACCAAGGTCATTATGAATGGTTGGTAATGCCATTTGGGCTTTCTGATGCCCTTGCCACCTTTCAAAGCCTCATGAATAATGTTTTCAAAGATTACCTTAGAAAATTTGTTTTGGTCTTTTTTGATGACATATTGGTCTATATTCATACTTGGACAGAACACCTATCACATTTGGAGCTTGTTCTTCAATTGCTACAACAACATCAATTATATGCCAAATTATCCAAATTTTTATTTGGATTATAGCAAGTGGATTACCTCGGACATACAATTTCCGGGCAAGGAGTAACAATGGATAGCGATAAGGTACAAGCGATGTTACAATGGCCAATTCCAGTTACTATAAAACAGTTGAGAAGATTCCTTGGACTAACTAGATATTATAGGAAGTTTATCAAATCTTATGCCATGATAGTTACACCCCTGACTGAGCTCCTTAAGAAAGATAACTTTATATGGGGAGTTAAAGTCGATAAAGCTTTCAACATGGTCAAACGAGCCATCACACAAGCTCTAGTTTTAGCATTACTAGATTTTTCACAACCATTCAACCTAGAAAATGATGTTTCAGGGATTGCTATCGGTGCTGTCTTGAGCCAAATGAACCATTCTATTGCGTATTTTTCAAAAAGGTTGAGTGCACAAATGCAAAATCAGTCCGCATATGCAAAGGAATTTTTGCTATTACCGAAGCTATGACTAAATTCTGACACTATTTGATTGGTCATAAGTTTATCATTCGGACATACCAAAATAGCCTAAGATCACCTGCTGATCAAGCTGTTCACGTTGGCCGACGAGTTTGGTAGTCTTGGGACATTACGAACTATGGTTCGTATCGGGAACTCCACCTAGGGTTACAAAGTGTAGTCCGTAGCAGGTTTCCCACACGTGTTCTACAAGTTGTGGCTTGTAAGTGTGGCAGCAAGGGCATCTTGAGGTATTCATCTAAAGAGGTAGAACATGGATAACATGGTGGTGGTCATGTCGTGTGGAATCAAAGGATAGAGTTCCTTTGATGTGTGTGTGCCTATAGTTGAATTATGTTATTATATGTGTTACTTGTTAGCTCACCTTATCTGCTTGTGTTTGGTGATGATCATGTAATCCGTTACACGTAGCAGATGATTTACAGGTGGTTCGGGTGAGGCATAATATCAAAGAGCGACAAGCTGGGAAAAGCTTTTACAAAGTTTTATTATCACATGGATTTTTTTTTATGATTTTGTAAACAATGTTTTACTAGACATTGAGTTTTGTAATAGTTATTGAACTTTACAAATTTTGAGCAATGGTGATGTAATAAATGGTTTTAATTTTTCGCATTTTGGGAAAAGACAGTATAATAAATGAGATTTATTTATATTTTTTCTATTTTATTTATTAAAATTAGTAATATTTGACCGTCATGTTACATTTTGTATCAAAGCAATGATTTTCAAAAGAAGAAGAACATTTGTGGAAGAAAAGAATAGTAATTAAGAAGAAGAAGAATGAGGAAGAGAAAGAGGAGGTTTGTGGAAGAAAAATAATTAAAATAGTTTTTCTTGGAGAATAAGAAGAGTAATTGTGTGTCAGCCATGTTAATAAGAAAAGCTTCAAATAAATGGAAAAGATGGAAAAACCATCCATTTGGGACATATGTCAATGAATTGGAATGGTCAATTGAGTAACTTCATTATACTAACATTTTCTTAGATACATATGTAGAAAGTTGAATGAAGGATGGTCATAAAATCCAAATTTTGAGATTCAATCCATAATAATCCAAATCGATATTATTTTAAGTCTCGATTTGACACACTAATTTTTTTTTAATTTTTTTTTTACTTTTTAAAAAAACCAAATTAGACCAATCTCGTGGAGATGGTCTATTCAAAAGATTCGGAGACCATTACCATGTAAAAGGGTTCCGATCCGAAATTTTTCTTTTTTTGACTTTTTGAGAAAAGACTAGATCAATCCCGAGGAGAGGGTGTATATCCAAAAGATTCAGTGACCAATACTATGTAGAGGGTCACGATCTAACAAAATCACTTTGTTTTATTATTTTCTTTTCCAACTTTTTGAAAAAACATATTAGACCAATCTCGAGGAGAAGGTCTATATTGAAAGGAACTAAATCAATGACCATTGCCTCGTAAAGGGCCTTGATGTAAAGAAATCGATGACCATTGCATCGCATAGGACCTTGATGTGACAAATAAATCAATGACCATTGCCGCGCAGAGGGCCTTGATGTAAAGAAATCAATGACCAGTGCCTCACAGAGGGTCTTGATGTAAAGAAATTGATGACCATTGCATGTTAGAGGGCCTCGATGTGACAAAGAAATCAATGACCATTGTCGCACAGAGGGCCTTGATGTAAATAAATCAATGACCAATGCCTCGCAAAGGGACTTGATGTAAAGAAATCAATGACCAGTGCCTTACAAAGGGTCTTGATGTAAAGAAATCGATGACCATTGTCTCGCACAGGGCCTCGGTGATGAGAAAATCCATGACCATTGCTTCACAAAGGGTCTTGATGTAAATAGAAGGAAATCAATGACCATTGCCTCACAGAGGGTCTTGATGTAAACATAAGGAAATCAATGACCATTGCCTCACAGAGGGTCTTGATGTAAACATAAGGAAATCAATGACCATTGCCTCGTAGAGGGTCTTGATGTAACATAAGGAAATCAATGACCATTGTCTTACAGAGGGTCTTGATGCAAACATAAGGAAATCAATGACCATTGTCTTATAGAGGGTCATGATGTAAACATAAGAGAATCAATGATCATTACCTCGTAGAGAGTCCTGATGTATAAAAGGAGAACTTGAATTTTTTTGTTGAAGTGTCGACAAACACCACGTGAATGCTTAACATTTGTGAGACTTACACAAAAAAATGTCATTGCTGACTATTTTTTCAAATTTCTTTATTTTGTTTTGGAAATGATATCCAATGATTTTGTGGAGTATGATGGACGACATGATTTGATGATACATGACATGTTATGATTTTATTTTTGAAACTATATGATATGCTTACATGGATGCATGGATGCATGAGTGGAATTTGCTTTTTTTACTTTATTTTTAATTTGAGAGCAAGGAAAACAAGGCTTAGAGGCTAGAAAAAAAACTAGACTTGAGGCCAGACAAAAATGGAGTTTGGGGGCTAGTTGGGAAACTGAGCTTGGGGACTAGTATGGAAACTAGGCTTAGGAGCCAATGTGGAAACTGGGCTTTGAAGGCTAGTTTGAAAACTAGGCTTGGGGACTAGGGTGAAAACTGGGCTTGGGGATTAGGGTGAAAACTGGGCTTGAAGACTATTGTGGAAACTGGACTTGAGGGGTTAGATAAAAATGGGCTTAGGGTGGCCAGATAAACTAGGCTTGGAGGTTAGACAAAGCTAGGCTCGGGAGCTAGACAAAGCTAGGCTTGAGGGATAGACAAAGATAGGCTTGGGGTGGCTAGATAAAACTAGGCTTGTGGGCTAGACAAAGCTAGGCTTAGGGGCTAGACAAAGCTAGGCTTGAGGTGGTCATATATAACTGGGCTTGAAAGCTAGACAAAGCTAGGTTTAGGAGTTAGTACGAAGCTGGGCTTGGGTGTGGACTCTCAAGAAGTTTGAGTTGACCATGTAGTTGCTTATTTCTAAAGTTGATGTACTCAATGCATGTATGAATGACTTGTTATGATGCATGGAATGTATGAATTTTTCTTTTGCATTTTTTTGAAGACAAATTCGAATTAATTTTCATTTCATTGTTATTTCGAATTCATGGAATCATTCTACTTTGAATTTTTTTTCCTTACTTTTCCAAATCATTTCTTTGGTCTAATTAGTTTATTAACAAACACTTTTTCTTAATCATTTCTTTTGAAACACTATTTGAATGACATCCATGAAATTGTCAAGGGTTTAGAAAGGCTTGGATGAGGTGATGAAGATTAACTAGGTAGTTGCCCCAATTTGAATTGGTCTCAAGCACAAAATGCGTTTGAGCTTTCCCTAGTTATTGATGGTATGAAGGAAATGATGGGGACTTTAAAAATTTGCCCCTAGTGTGAGAGCCTAGGGTGGTCTTAGGGTGCAAAAACGTGTTTGGCTTTTTCCTATTGAGTAGACTGAAAAATGATGAGATCTTTAGAAGTTGCCCTTAAACTGATCACAATCTTTGATGTAAATAAATGTCCCAATTCATATTGAATGATGAGAATACATTAATTACAAACAAAGTGACTACCCCAGTTTGGGTGTGAGATTTATAAAGATGGACTATGTTAAGGTTGGTCAAGGTTTAGGATTAGAGTGGAGGATACCGTATAAGCAAAAATGGAATTTCATGAAGAATGAATTGAAAGGGGACAACCCAAATTTAACTTATTTGTTTGATTGCCCATGCTAATTTTGAAGCTTTGAAAACATGTCAACCAAACATAAACTGCCCCAATGTTTAAAAGAAAATCTCTAAACACACTTTTTCAATTCTTTTTTTTTTATAATTTTTTTTAGAACAAACCTGTTAGCAAATAACATTTTTTCTTTAAATTAAAACCTTCGTAATATAACAATCAATCTTTGATCTATGTGGACTTTATTAGGCTTGTATCGTGGCCAAGGCTAGGGGTATGGAAGTAAATGGTAGTAAAGGCCTAAATAAGTGATGTGAGGGTTGTTTCAAACAAGGATCTTTGAATAATGTTTCATTCAGAATTTGTTTGACTTCTTCTTGTTCAACTTTTGCTTCTCTTTTTCTTTTCTTTTCTTGATATAACCATTTTTTTTCTCTTTTTTTATATTTTTGTATTGGTGAATTGTCATTCGGATGAAACAAATGCAAACATTATGTCAACCCCTAGTGTGAGGGTCACCCTTGTTTAGGGTAATTTGAAAGAAATTTTTTGGAAGACTCAAATTGGGTAGCAAAGGATAATTACTTTTATTTTTTTTTTTGATAAAGAAACATCACACACATCATTTCAAATTATGGTTATTTTTCTCAACAAAAACTTTAATTCAAAGGAAAATAATTTAGTTCATGTAACAAGATGTCCCTTTTTTTCTTTTTTTTTTCACTTTTTTTTGTCTTATTTTTTGCCTAGCGAACTTTTCTTCCTTTTTTGTTTTTTTTTTGTGTTCAGAGAGTTTTTTGAAATCATTTTAAGGTATGTGTCCCCTTTATGATGATCCTCCATGAAAATGAAAACAAGGTTTATAGTGGAAGAGAGATGGATAGGGAAATAGATTTGAGCAATTTCATGCATGCAAGATTAGATGGGTACTTCAAAAGAAATGATAGCAAAAGAATTTTATTTCTTTATTCAATCTATTGATTTGACCAAAGAATGTTTTATTATTTTATCATTTTTCATAAGAAAGATTTCAAGAATTTAGTGATAAGCAAAATGGGAAACAAATTGAATTTATTGCAATGTAGAATTTTTTTTGTTTTTCTTAAATATGTATATGCATGCTATGTATTTGAAGCTCTTGATAGGGTACCGTGAATGACCACAAAATGAGAATGCAATGCATGATTGTGCCTCATTGGACATTTATTCATATGATATTGCCAATAAAATGTATGCTTATGCCTAAGGAGACATTTTCCCTCTTTTTTTATAATGTTGTGATTGTGATAAATTTATTATTATATACAAGGAAATGTGAGGGTAAATGACACAAATAGTCTCCCTTTTGTGCCTTAATTTAACATAGACTCGATAAAGTTATATGGAAAAGTATATGTGATCACAAGGATAGTTCCCTAATACCTAAAGATCAAGGTCACTAGAGCTATAGCCCATTTCATGGCATTTCCCACGACAATTGGTAAACAACAAGAAGTGGGAGTACCAATGAAGAAAACAAACTCTAACTGGGGTTCTCACGATGACCACTTCGTAAGTACATCCACTGTGACACTGCTACACAATCCCCTCTAATTCTAAACAACTCAGATCCAAGTAAAGGGTCCCACTCATGTAATGAACAAAATGTGTGTGTGAAGGGAGAATACAATGTATACCCAAACTCAAACCACCTAACAATTCCAAATACCAAAATAAAGAAGAATATACACATACAATTATTCTAAATATAAAGAGATAAAAATACAGATACCTAAAAAGAAAAAAAGTGAGAAAGAAAAAATATGAAGAAAAACCATATAAATTTTGCACATCCAAATAAATAGTCTGACTCTCTAGCTTCCCAATGGAGTTTCCATCTGTTGCAACCGAAATTGCGACGGGACAGAGAACCAAAAATAAAATTTGTAAAAAAAAAACAGAGTTTGGAGTCGCCACCATAGTTTATTTTAGAAAACAAAGGAAAAACCAAAAAAATATAAAACAAGGTATGTGAAAAACTAAATTTTGGGTCCGAGAGTCGGTTACACATGGGGAAGGTATTAGCACCCCACAATGTCCGTCTAATGACGGTACCTTTAATTAAATGTCAAAAGGTTATTTGGTTTTTCAAAATATTTATTTTTCCCAAAAATAATAATAAATAAATTTACAAAAAAAATATTTTTTAGCTTTTTTGGGCCCGACAATGATTAAATCTCGCTCCTACGTATCTCCATTTACAAGTTTTTAGTTTTTAGCTTTTTTTACCTTTTATGTTTTTCATTTTTTTTGATCATTTACAAATTTTTAATATTTTTTAAAGTTATTTAAAAGTGGATGTGGATGTCGTGAGCAACAAGATAAATATCAAAAAGTAAATAAAGAAAGCTATTTTTTTTATTTTTAGATAATCTATATATATGTTTATGAAAAAAACAAAAGTTAAATTGGATGTCATGCGACGCGTGCAGCTGGGCCGACACTAAAGAAAGGGGAAACATATTTTTTTTATGATTAAAAAAATGAAAATTGGAAAAATTAAATCAAAAGATGAAAGAACTGAGAGTGACGTACCTTTACAAATTTTCAATATCTCCTCACCTTTTCTGCTTTATTTTTTCTTGCTCCCTTTTCTAATATTTTTGTGTTAGTTTTTCCAATAGAGATAAAAATGAGAGGTGTCTATATGGGTGGTAATGAGAGAAAGTGAGAGTGTAGAGAATGTTTTCTTCTCTTTTTTTCTACCTCCTTCAATATGTTTTTTTAAAGAGAGATAAAAAAGGAGGTGTGTGTGGGAGTGGTGATGGAAAAAAATTAGAGAAGTATAGAGAATATCTCTTTTTCTTTTTCTTTTTTTTTTCCGATTCGTAGAGTGCGTATTTATACTCATACATTGCAATATCAATGCAATCTCAGCCTTAATTGTAATGAACAATATAAGGAAGGAATTGGTCATGATAGCAGCACATTATGAGGATAAAATCATAGCAAATTAGAGCACAAAATCAATCAAGATCAGTAATATTTATTCTAATCGTTAACAAATCAAAGCACATAAATCAATCCCAATTAGTAATATTGATTCTAATTATATGAAGAGATATTGTTTTTAATTATTGGAATCATATCACCAATTTCTCTATCAAAACAGAGGTAGAAGATATGTTGAGTTGTTGGGCTCATAAAGAGGAGTGCGATAGCAAAATAGGCTCTTCCTTTTTTTCCTTTTTATTTCTTTTTTTCATCTCTCTTTTTTTCTTTTGTTTTTTTTTTTTTAAATTTTAAGTTTGAAAATCTTTGAAGAAAATTTCGTTTCAATTTTTTTCCATTAACTAAAAAAAATTTATTTTTATTTTTTTGAAAATAAATTTATTCACCGGGAAGAAATTGGGTGTTCACACTAAGAGATGTATTATGTAAATGCAACAATTCAAGTGGAAATATTTATAATTTAACAAGCTGATTTTTAGAAACAGTTGATTAAATGTTGTAGATTTACCAAATTAATTCGTTTTAGGTTACCCAAGCTAGATTAATGCAGCTGATTACAGTATCTCACGCATTCATGATGTTTCCAATGAGTTTTTATGAGTGAATCAATCAGTTCAAGTCATGTGAGCTACATGCACATTGGAATTATAAACTACACATGCTTTTTGTTCAAACAAATCAGAAAAAGCAACACATAGTTGATGAAATAACTATTAGGAGCAGAAAGTACCTGACAAGAGATGCTTTCTTTGACTGTCAGCTTTGCAATTCAATTCGTTAGCAAATTTGCAATTTAAGTAAAATCAACAGGTTGAATTTATAATTCAGTCGATTAAAATAGCATTAAAGTATAAGAGATTAAAAACATAATCTGGTTAAGTGAAATTAACAGACTGATTTCGACAATCAATCGTTCGAAACTCATGAAATTGAACTTTATTTTTCCAGATTCAGTTTTAATGAAATTAACATATTGAATTGTGGAAACAACAATTTAAACTTCATAACAGATCAAATTTTATGCATACAATTGCAACTTAAGTGAAATCAACACACTGATTTATAGAATTAACAGACTGAAAGCTATGACAGATCAAAATTTTTGCAAACAGAGACAGATTTAAGTGAAATCAACAAACTAAAATGAAAAATCAACAAGCTAAATTTGACAATTTTCAATTTTTGAACACAATAGCTGATTTTAATGAAACCAATTCATGAATACATAAGATTAACATGCCAAAAACACATCAGACCACATTCTTCATGTCTAATATGCCTAATTAAGTTCTTAGCTTGTTAAATCTATCTCTAGCCAATGGTTTTGTAAACAAATCAGCCAATTAATTTTCAATTTTAACAAATTGAATTTCACAATCTCCATTTTGAACATGATCTCGAATGAAATGATATCTAATCTCTATATGTTTGGTTTTAGAATGTTGTATTGGATTCTTGGTTAAGTTGATGACACTAGTATTATCACAATACAAGGGTACCTTACTTAGCTTTACATCATAGTCCAAAAATTGATGCTTCAACCATATGATTGTGCATAACCATGTCCAACAACTATATATTTAGCTTCAGTAGTGGAGAGTGCCACTCAAGCTTTCTTTTTGCTATTCCATGAGATTAAACTTGAGCCAAGTAGATGGCAAGTGCTACTTGTGCTTTTTCTATCTAATTTGCACCCTGCATAGTCAAAATTTGAAAAACCACTAAGAGTTATGTTAGAATCATATGGATACCAACATTGGTTGTTCCTTTTAGGTACTTTAAAATCCTTTTTGCAACTTTTAGGTGTGACTCCTTTGGATTTCCTTGAAACCTAGCACATAAGCATACATCAAACTGGATATTTGGCCTACTTACTGTAAGATAGAGTAAAGACCCAATCAACCTTCTATATTTGGTTGAATCCACTGGTTGGCCAACCTCATTTGCATCCATAAGGCAAGTTGTTGCAATTGGACTAGCAACTTCCTTGCAATCCTCCATTTTGAAATCTTTCAACAAGTTAAAGTCAAAACAATATTTGGCCTAAAAATGTTCCATGCTTGAGTTGCTTGACTTGCAGCCCTAGAAAGTAGGTAAGCTCACCCATCATGGACATCTCAAAATTCTCCCTGCATAGCAGCAACAAACTCTTCACACAATGTGTTGTTATTTGAACCAAAGATGATATCATCAACTTACACTTGAACAAGTATAACATCACTTTCATGTTTTCTAATGAAGAGTGTTTTATCCACTGCACCTCTAGCATAACCTTTTGATAAAATAAAATTACTTAACCTTTTGTTTCAAACCATATAAGGCCTTTTTCAATTTGAAGACATGGTTAGGATAAAGATGATCAAAATATTTTTGTGAATTAAAGTTTAATGGGTACGAATATCCACGGATATGGATACTATAATACCCGTACCTGCCCCGTTAATATGCGGGTATCAAAAATACCTATACCCACGAACAACGGATATCCATTTTTATTATTATTTCTTACTTATTGTAGATTTTATTCACAAATACTCACGAGTACGAATTTTTTTATATCTAACTCTTGATGAAAGGGAAAAAACATGTTACTAGGTTCTGACACAGCACTTACCAAATATCCATATGCACACAAAAAGAACTTAAAACGAAATTGGGCTATAAAAAGAAATGGTATAGTGTGATAACATACACATCCTTTAATAAATCGGTGTTGGGATTGTCAATTTAAGGACACTGTTCATTTAAGCATAAGTTAGTGAATAGTACAGGAAAGTCTGGGTAGCTAGGTTGTAGACTGCACCGAAAAAGTATATTACACTCGAAGCATGTATGGGTTTGTCAAAGTTCAATGCAGAGTTATTCTATAGACAAATACAAGCGGTGCAAGAACAAGGTTATAATAAAATTTGTTAAACAAAGATAGAAGACAATTATCTTTCTGTGTAAATATTAATATATAAGGATTTTTAAAATAATAGTCATAATCTATTATAACAATAATAAATAAAAAAATATTATTTTAAACTATGTAGTACTTCTTTTTTCAATTTATCAACTGTTACTTCTTTTTTTCACATGAAATTATTTATAACTTGTAAAATTATATACAATATTTTAGTATCATCATTTTTGAATATCTGAGCAGATTATTTTTAATTTATTTATTTTATTAAAAGAATAAATCAAATAAAAAGTAATATACTGTCTTAACATTCCATAAATACTTAGCGAAAAAATTGTTTCCAAAATATAATTAATTTTAAAATAAAAAATAATATTAAATTATACCTTATTTAAATAATATATGATATACTTAATTATATTTTAAAACTCAAATTGAAGATGTAGAAAATTCCTCTAGCATTGGGTGGGGGCACCATACAAGTTGGCCTATGTTTCCTTGCGTGTATGACTTGCTCTCGAACACCAAATTGGGTACATGTTTTCCATGCTTCTGGAACCAAGCTTCATTATTTCA
>Ga0099823_1004082_pt1 | contig 14130 bp, 8 predicted proteins | sample CowpearedBW_FD_76831 | JGI IMG/M metagenome (GOLD analysis project Ga0099823, IMG submission 76831) | Root nodule microbial communities of legume samples collected from California, USA - Cow pea red BW | ecosystem: Host-associated > Plants > Roots > Nodule | place: USA: California | collected...
CAATTATACAGTTGTTCGGTAAAATTGTCGTAAAGATACGTGTGAAATGGACATAGAATTACTTTTAAATCAAATAATAACCCATTTTAATACCCATTTACCAAAAAGTTGGGTACAATATCATATTATCCCATAAATTCATTTTTAGTAAAAAATTAAAATTTAATTTATATTTTATTAAGGTAAATTTAATTAAAATTAAATTTTAATTAATATGTTATTATTTTAAATTTATTTAAAGTTAAAAATTAATTTATATTTTATTAAGATAAATTTAATTAAAATTAAATTTTAATTAATATGTTATTAAATTAAATTTAATTAAAGTTAAAAATTAATTTATTTGTTTTTTTTGTAAATTTATTTAAATTTTATTTCAAATTTTTTTTAAAATTTGCAAATAACAAAACAAATAATAAGTAAATTTTTGTTGTCGCAGATCAGTGGATAGACATTATCTATGTGCCACCTGACACATTATCATCTATAATAAGATATATCAGGTCAATATAGATTGAGATTTAAAAAATAAAAATAAACCAATATATATATATATATATATATATATATATATATATATATATTTATAAAATGCACGTGTTTAATAATAATATCACTTAAAGTCATTTAAAAATATTTTTAATTAATTGATAGACAAAATATTTTACACTAATAAGACATATTTATTAAATTATCATAAAAACCATTATTTAAAAAATTGTTTGGCTGTGAAATATAGCAAATAAAGTGAGCAAGTTTTGCTAGAAAAAATATTAATCAGAACCAACATGTGAATTAATTAACATAATGCTGTTCCAGTTAACAAAATGTCTCGAATTTAAACTCTAATTATAAAGCTCATTAAATGTTTAGAAGGAAAATACCATTATACCTAGTAGTTCTTCAAGGAATTTTTTTTGTTCACTATTTGCAAACAGATCTATGAGCACTGTTTTTCTTCGTTAATCATTAACACTTCTGTTGAAGACATCATTGCGAATTGAAAAAAAGTACAATTTGGATTTTTTTTTTTTAAAGAAATCTCATATTATAATTAGTGGGAAGAACGCAAAATTACCGAAGCTAAAAATGTTACACATGGCAAACCACTTAGATTGTGGTGACAAATGGTTTTAGCTTTATGTGTGTTCTAGATAAACCAAATATCAAGTTAGTAATTATAGTTGCACAAATCATTATTATGATTGAACCAAATTTAATTCTTTTATATATCTGATTATGTTGTTCCACGATCCTCTCCAGCTGGAAAAATAATTAAAGTAAAATTTTATTGGTTTAGAAAAGATGATTTTAAAAAATATTAAAGTAAAATTTTAAGTTAGGTTTTAGATATGAATTTTTGAAGTTCTATTTTTAATTTTTTTATTAAATCTTGTTTATAGGAGTGAATGCATACATCAAAATTAAATTTAAAGTAAATGTGTTTTCTAGTCAGGAGTATTTCACATGTTTAATCAATTAAGATTGTTATTTTTTTTTTATAGTTTTTAATTTGTGTTCTGATTAGTTAAGCCGTGTAAACTATAATTTTTCAATGTTTTGAGTCACTTTTAGTTATTCCTTCCAATTTGGGGTTATTATTGCTTAGCTTAGTAATGAAAATTTTGTACTACTTTTTTTTTACAGGATTTAACATTCAAATACTAGTTTAGATAAGAGAAAGCATATCAATTTTATATTTCCTTTGAAGATAAAGTTTAGAGACCGAAATTCAGTAATTTTGAGGAAAGAAAAAAAAGGTGAAACTCATGTTATTTGGTTTAAGTGAAAAATAGTGAAAAAATGAAGAAAAAAGAAATAAAAATATGCAAAAGTTTATAAATGATGTAATTAGTATGATATTTTTTTTAAAAATTAACTAATAAAATTGTAAGATCGTAAATTTACCTTTTTTGTTTAAAAAATAATTCAAAATAAGTTGTTAGTATAAATAATGATAAAATCAAATTATTATTTAAAATAAAAAATTATAATTGATGAAACTATATTAAAATTAATGAGATTATTATTATTATTAAATCCAAGACAAAGAAAAAGAGGAAGACCTCAAACTTTTTTACAAGTACAGTCTATTTTGTCAATGAGTTAATTTGGATCGTGGTCAAGTTTAAAGTAGTCGTGCTCACAAGTGTGACCCTTCTCAAATCATACAAGATTTAAATATTTGCATTAAACTATTTGATTTATATTATATTTTATATTTATAAATAAGATTTTGAATAAAACACACGAGTAATAAAACATATTGAAAAATTATTTTCAAATTTTTTCTTATATTCTCTCCTCTCTGATATATTTATTATTAGCTTTATTTTATAATAATATATTTATTTATTTATCTGCAGATAATTATAAAGATTGTCTTCAATTGTGTATAATAGGACTAATCTCTTTCAGAAGATCCAAAAGTATTTAAAAATATGTTGCCTCCACTCGACAATATTTTGTTCATTCACAAAAGTCAAGACTCTGGCAAATTGCTTCAGAAACTTGAGTAATATCATTTAATTATACTAATCACATTTTAATACAAGTGTTCTTTCTTAGAATTTGCTATCAGAGTTAAGAGACTTGCAAATGTGCTTAGGGTTTACATTGGCAATAATGTGTCAATTATAATAATGCTCACAGTAAGGATATATCTGAATTAGCTAATTATTTGTATCAACCAAAATCGTCCCACCCTGGTTAAAATCAAAAGGACAAATCTCCTTACATATGGAGACGGTCCTGACAATAAATTAGCATAAATCTTCTGTCTTAACAAAACAAACACCTCAAACTAACCAATAAACAACCTTGCTTAATCGAACATATTGGAAATGTTTCAATTGATAAACATTCTTTTGGCTTTGATCAGTAATATTGATCTCCCCTATCAAAAAGTGAGGGGCTAAGCTCCTGTCAACTCTTCCATTGTTATGATTGGGACACCAAATTATCTGTTGTCTGCATGTCAAACCACCATCATATATGCATTAGCCACGACCTGAAATATTGAATCTGCAGCTGTGAATTCAAAACTGAAGCTGCTCCCACACTAGTACAGGTAGAACCACGCCATGTCAGCAAAAGGAGTCAGTCTCTATCATGGGTTGTCCTTCAAATTATTTGAATTTCCATTTTGTACATGTTCTACAGAAGAGGTTGTTGTCTTTTCGGGTGCTTTCCTCAAGAAGCTTTTTGAATAAATTGCACCGAAGACAATAACCTGAAAGTTTTACTGGTGTTAATAGGTTTCTCATCAATTCATCAAGAATATGGTGTCACATTTAGTGTGTGAACTATATCATTGTGGTCCGAAATAAGTGTAAGTGGGGACCAGTTGTGATGGCTGATAAAGAAACAGTGTGGCACACAAAAGAAAGTAAGTCTTACAGCTCCAATCCATTGTTCCCAGCTAAGAGGATGGACAAACCACACACATGATATCATGATGCTTACCAACTGCAAGAGTTAGAATAAAGTATTATAAACACAGAAAATAATAATAGAAAGGATAATGTAAAATTGGACTTTTCTCTGCAATAGTTACCTGTCTAGTTGTCATTATTGTAGCAAATGTTAGAGCACCAAATGTGCGAATTGTGTAGGAAATAAAAAATTGACTAGCTGTTGCAACCTGTGGAAGTTGATATTATAACAAACTTCTTGAGTGAAATGGAAGATGTAGAAGGAATGTTTTTACAATTCTTTTATGGAACAAAGGGGTGTAAAAGCATAAAACATTTCAAAAGTCGGAAAGGAGAGCAAATTATTAACAGTGTATTGTAAAATTTAAAACAGAAGGGAAAATTTTCTTACTGTTGAAAGCAATGCAATGTCAAAGAAACAATCCTTATGGAGATACACAAACTCTACTGCTGGTAATAGTTGTCCTTGTATGATAAGACCTAAACAAATATCAGATGTCAAATCCAACCATGAAGCTAGAAAATAAACAAAAACTGAGAGAATAAAAATGGAGATTATCAGAAATATAAAGTTCAGAATGAAATTTTACAGTCTGTGACTCACCTGTCAGGCTAAGAACACAAGAACACAAAGTAGTATAGAATATCTGATTATGTATCTCCATGTTATAGCCTTTAAACATCTTATCTTGGAAAGTGCTTGTAAAACCATCACACCTATTAGACCAGACAGAAAAACAAAAACAAGTATGTGAATTAAAGGAAGACTAACACATGAATTAATATTAATATGTATGACAAATTAAAGACTTAAAACATATTGGTAAGAGGAGCATAAAATTAGTAATGCTAGCCCCAACTAAACAATGAAGAGCACTAACTATATAATGTTACAAAATGAGATTTGAACCATATATCATGGCTTCGAATAACCATTGCCGTACAAATGAACAAAAAGGAAACACAATTGAAATAATATGACGGTTCATGAAAATCTATGGACATCGAAAGTGGGGAAAGAAAAATTATATGCAGGAAAGTACTGAACAGTTAGGTTGGCAAGGTGATTTATCCCTAACATGAGAATAATCTGAAAGATTAAAACCTTGCATGTCAGAATGGGTGAAGGTAAGTAGTATTTTTTTTGGGACAACACCTAAACTCACTTATCATAGAAAGTGGGATTAAGTTTTGTAGTGATACCCAAGATAACCAAGCATTAGCAAAACTCCCCAAACAGTATTTTCCCTTCCCCTACCGTATGGACTTATGTCGGTCCCTGCCTACAATAACAACACAAAAGATTACATCAGTTCATCACAGAATGCTTCCAGATTATCAAGAATGTTTGTTTTGTATCTTTAGCAGCATGATCAATGCAGAGTAAAAAAAGCAATATCAGTGACAATGCTTATTCAATGGAAGATAAATGCAACATTTGTTATAGAAATTATCCAATCAGTTGATATAACTCATACAAGAATTTATACAGGTCAGACTAGCAAGTAAAATGACAATAGCAAGACTACAATATTTAAATGTGTATCTGTTGTGTGAGTGGAATTTTGGATCCCATGTTAGGTATCTATGTATCAAAGGAATATGCGGATTTGTAACTGTCATATGAGACTCAGCAACTCTGTCCCATGCTTTATTTTGCTTTAGTATGTTTAAACGTAGAAGAATATGAAAACTTTTTCAAAGGTTAGTTAAGAACTTCCTGTACTTGGGAATAAAATATTGCATAATGTATGTATATTCATTGTTGGTTCTAAGTAGTAAAGAATAGCATACAAAGACAATGATGAAAAAGACACAAAAACTAGGCTCAAAAGACCATTACAGGATATAGGATGAACACTGAGCAGCCAAGGGTTACTATAAAGGCCAGCAAATAGTCAGTTCCTCGATATTTCTTCTGCATTATGACTGTGCCCCAGACCTAAATAATACACACAGGCAAGAATCAAGATTCATAACATGGCAGGAATAAACCATAGGCATAAAGATTGTACATAAGATGTGTCATAAAAAAAAAAGGAACATGATTGGTTTGGTTGTCTAGAACACATGCATGATAAAAGAAATTAAAAATAACGGCTAGCAGGGTAGGACAACCTATTATAGTACCTAGAACCCACCAAGGATAAATTGTACACTCACTTTAATAGAACACAAAATAAGTCCGTAGAATAATATTAAAACGTAAAATAGAAGTTGCATCTCATTTCACACATAAGATGCGCTTTTACATGCATAAATGATAATCAACTTATAATAAAAAAATCCTTCAGAACTTTCCAAAACTATATTTAGTATCAAGCCTTCATCTACTTAACTATTATGACTTATATCTAAATCAAAATATAAAAAGAAACAAAAAAGAGAACAAGCCTCAACTTCACCAAAATAGGCAACTAAAATATTATAAAGTCTACCTCTAAAAGACATCTTGTCATTCATAAAAAAATGACATGTTTATAACTTCACACCACATTCTCCACTCTATTTTGAGGATAGACTGCAGAAACTTTAAAATCACCAACTTAATCATTATAAAAAGCAAAGTATAGAGGATATACAATTTTGCTCATCATGGTAAATTTGTTAGTAACTACAAAGACAGAATTTCCTTCCTGCTCTAACTTTCTTTTAAAGAAAAAAAAAAGTATTTGAAAGTATGACATCTCGGAAGCATAAAAAAGAAATTCAAAATGTGTCTACCCTGAGTAGAATAAAATTTGAAGGGGAGAAGTATTCATTTTCAAGGGAGAGAGAGAGACTACCAAGCCAATAATTTGATCAATTCGAAAAGAATGTTCAACCAAATTTTAAGACCGAGGATCAGGATTCTACCTCTAAGTTGCATATTTTCCTTTCATGCACTTGTTAGGCTAAAAAATGAAGTGGCTGGCTACTAATGATGCCAACCACAAATGATTGTAAGAAGATGAGAGACAGACAAAGAGTGCATGAAAGATTTAGTGTTAAGGAACAACGCATTATACAGTATTAGTGTTTCCCTTACCATAACCGGTATCATTTTAGCACACTTTGCAAGAGTCTGAACAGGGAAACTAACATATTTGAGGGCCTGGAATAGGAAACACGACACAAAAAAGGGTATTAACCAACGGTAAATACATAACAACAACTTATAATGAACATACAATCTATAGATACATATAGAAGGTATGCAGCTTACCTCATACTGACAACTTGTGGTAAGAATGTTCGATACTGACACAAGGCAGTACTTATAAATGGGGGCAACAGGATCCAAAACTTTGTTACGTGCCTATGAGAAAGATTGAAAACCATAAATTCAAGGAAAATTCTGGCTAAGTAAATGCAGTTACACGAAAGTGCAGGCTGCAGTTTGGATTCTCGTTTGGGATGCCCCAAACTCAGTTTGGATATAAAACTCAATTTCTTAACCTGTTTGATTACCGGTAAAATACAGGTATATACTGTCTGAAACCAAGTTTCCATAAAGCAAAACCGGGGTTCCTTTTGCAAACTTAGTTTGAAAAGTGAAAAGTGCTCCAAAATTATGTTTGCCAACCTTAATCCAAATACGCATCAAATGTTCGGTAACCATAGTATTTCCCACATAAGAAGCACTCACTCACCACTAGAGCCCCAGCCGAAACAGCAGACGTCGTGATGCGGTTGCAGAAAACAAGAAAAAGAGAATATTTGAAGTAGTCCTTGTTCACCCCATAAGGAACTCTCATGATCTTTTCCTGAAAGAAACAAACACACTCACACATCACAGGACATAGTAGGATTATCAAACGAAGAGGGTTTTGTCATTATCCAACTTCACAAGACAAGAAGGTCCACGTTAGCTTTAGCCCACATGCCTTAATAGATGCCAGTTTAGTTAATCCATAAGCACCAAATCACAAATTGATAAATAAGCAAAAAGTGAAATTTAAGACAGAGAAATTAAGAACACTTCAACCTAGAGGATTGATAACAAACTCAAGAGGGGAACGATTACAAAACCCACAAATACGTAATTGGAATTAGTATTAAGCAAGACAAGAAGATCTTGAGGTTCGGCCAAAATCAACAGAAACGAAAAGTTTGACTTATAGACCTGCAAGATGCCATAGGTAACGAGGGTGAGCATGATTCCGGAGACCGCAAATGATCCTTTCACCAACTTGTTCTCTCTCCAATTCGAATCATCCGCGGAAGAAGAAACCGAAGCAGAGGTTGTTTCCGCCATGTCCGAAACACAAGCACCGCACTGACATAGAACACGACCAAAAACGACGTCGGATTCGAGTTAGCTCGCCTCTGACTCGGAGCTCAGGTTGCTCTGCCGCACTCTTTTCTGTCGTTTCATTTCATGGGAGAAAAAGGAATTGGTCCGCCACGTCAGCTTTCACCATTCTCGGAAGACAGCAACGGTACTCGCATTTTCACTCTTGACTGAACATGGGCCAGTCAACACCTCCGAATGGATTTTAAAAACTCGGCCCAATAGCATTCTAAATGGGCCTGCCCAAACATGGCCCATTTTAATACAGGATAAGGATACTTTGGTCATTTTCTTACATTTCTATATAAACTCCATAAACCAAATCGTAAACCCTAGAGCCGGTTTGTTCCTCTGCGCAGGTTTGTGACTGTGCATCGTTACTCTTCGCTAGCTTGCTTAATTTCATGCTGTTTACGATTTGAGGTTTTGAAATTTCAGGAATTCGGAATATTTGACAGGTAGAGTTTCTTCAATGGCTCCCGCTAAAGGTATGTTTGTGTTCCTCACTTCGCGTTTCTCAATTTTCATTTTAACTATTCGTTGAACGAAATTTAAGTTAATTGGTTGAGTTTTTTTTTTTTTTTTCTTTCAATAGTATTGGAATCAAGCATTTATTAGGAAGAAGATTTTGGAGTATGAAGAATTAGTTTGGTTTTGCTTTTGTTGTGTGTGGTATTAATGTGTTTTTTCATTTTTGTGTGTATATAGTTGATAGTTCTAAGAAGGGTGATCCAAAGGCACAGGCCTTGAAAACTGCTAAGGCAGTTAAGTCTGGACCTACCTTTAAGAAAAAGGCGAAGAAGATCCGAACTTCTGTGACTTTCCACAGGCCAAAGACATTGAAGAAGGACAGGAACCCTAAGTACCCTCGCATTAGTGCGCCACCAAGGAACAAGCTTGATCATTATCAGATCCTGAAGTTCCCTCTTACTACTGAGTCTGCTATGAAGAAGATTGAGGACAACAACACCTTGGTTTTCATTGTTGACCTACGTGCAGACAAGAAGAAGATCAAGGATGCAGTGAAGAAAATGTATGACATCCAGGCCAAGAAAGTTAACACCTTGATCAGGTAAGAATCTATGCAATAATTAATTGGTTTTGATAGTAATGGTTTGATGACTTGCTATTGCTAATGGATTTGGTAGTGTGGTGAATTTCCTATTTAACTAGTGGCATAGCATGCTGCGTACTACCCTTTTAAAAACACTTTCATGACAAATATAATTTCTAGTCCTGTCTGTAGGCTTCTTTTCTGTCTTTAAGCACCCATTATGGGTCGTTCCTGTTCACTGTTTTATGTTTTAATTACAGGGGTGGGCATTGTTACCTGTTTGCTGCACTGTTAAAATTAATGAATTAATAATCTGGAGGACTAACTATAGGATTAATAATTTCATTTGTGGAATGTGGAAGAATATCTGTACTTTTTCAATTTGTATCACTAGTAAAATTAATAAATTAGGGAATTCGCTGAATGTTTCCACTTGAGAATTGAGAATGTAGGAGTGTGTATTATTTGGATGTGTTTGAGATGGCCATTTACAGTGAACTTGTGGAAAAGTGTTTAGCTTTAGTTCAATATATAAGGAATTTCTGCTGCAGTCTCTGATTTTCAACTCTGTTGCAGGCCTGATGGCACCAAGAAGGCTTATGTCAGGTTGACCCCTGATTACGATGCTTTGGACGTGGCAAACAAGATCGGCATCATCTAAGATAGTACATGGGTTTTATTAAATGTTAGGCAGTTCTATGGTGATTCTTGACGGTAACTTTTCAAAAAAGGATAGGTTCTATATTTCGGGTTTTTTTATTTTGTATCTTTTGGTTCAGTTGACACTAAGCAAACACCGTGTTTCAATTTTGACTCTTAAATTGATGCTTGAAATGAGCATGTTAAAATTTTATAATTTTTAGTGCTTGGGCGACTCGTTGAATGTGAGGTTAATGAGTGTACTAAAGCTGGTGGCAATAACGAAATTGTGGCATGACAGAATTTTTTCACTTCGCTAGTCAACCGACAAAGTTTAGGTGATTAGCAAATTCGAAAACTAACAGTCAACAAGGAAATAACTCAACTTAGTTTTTATGCTAATTGAGTTTACCTTTAGTGATAAGGTTTGAGTTCATAGGTGCTGAGCATGTGAATGAATTACAGGTGAAATTCGATATTAGAAGAACACCGGTCATGAAATAGGTCTTTGGAATAATGGAAAGAGATATGATAGAATGAGGAAGTTTGTATCTTCCATTTCATGAAATACTTCTCTAGGCTCATGAGTTCAAATCCTTCAATGCACGATTCATTTAAATGAAAGAAAAGGTGAATAGAAAATTTAAAGCAGAGCAAGTGAAATAGAGTTGGGCATGTTTTGTAGTTGAACAGAACGGTTGGTCTGAGCAGTGATTAGCCAAAAATTATTTGAAGTAGGTGCAAGTTATTGTTTTGACTGTTTTTCCACCTTGTAATGAAATCAAATTTTCTACCCAAAATTTAGTAAGTATTTGAAGAACCTCATTTCTTTAAAGCTGAACACGTATAAAAGTAGTGAAATTTAAGCCATCATATGAAAGAGGCTTAATATTATAGGAGTTTTGAATACTATTTTTTTAATCAAAACAAGAGTCATGTTTAATTTTCTGCATTAAAGGTTGACGTGAGATATTGGAAAATAAATTTTAGCTTTTATTATAGAACCAACTTAAAAACTATACTGCACTACAAGTTTCAACACCTATGTTGATCATGGACCTGCGAATTTCAAATTCAGCTCTCTTAAGCATTCGTGCATATCATGCTACGTACGCTCTCTGATACACGTATAACCATCCAAACGGAGGCTTCTTAAGCTGTTAGCTTTCCCTCCAAATTCTATTTACCAGGTATCATGGTATCATTCATTCTCCTCTTCCTCAAAGTCTCCAAGGGTTCACACCTCAGAAATGATCGAAACTGAAAGCAAAGAGTAAATCAAGGGGGAAGGAACTGTTGTTGTGTGTTAGACAGATTTTCCCTTTCAAAGTCTTCCCTGCTCAAAGGCTGTAGCAATGTGTGAGAAGAATCTACGGAACAGTGCAGCAAGTGATGATGCACAAATGCTCTACACAGAGGACAATTTGAATGAGACTGAAACCACTTATCAATGCATGGAACATGGAAGCTATGCCTGCATTCTGGAAGATGTTTCAGCAACACCCCTTCCTCAAACTCTCCGAGACAAATGGCACATTCCACATTACTTCCCTTGTCTTGTTCTACCTCGTTTTTCTTGAACTCAATCGTTGGAAGAGATTGAACCACACAAAACTCCAATCCTCGGCTTTGAACCTGCATGGAAGGATCATCGTCGAGAACGGTCACATCTAGAAACCGCCTTGGAACCTGGTTTCTGCCTCGGAAAATTCCACACAACAGACGCTTCAATACGCCGAAGCAATCACTCACTGTAAGAAAGATAATGCACACTATAATAATTGAAACAACCTCTTCCAGCTTCCATGGCGCAGGGGTATTGTTTTCAGCAGAATCAGAAGACATTTTAATGAAAATCAAGTTTTTACATAAGAGTTTGCTTAAAATAGCAGTAAACTAAGTTTGAAAACTATGCCAACATAGAGACACATAACGTTCAAACCGAAGTAGTACAGTTGGAGATGAAACTAAGGATTCTCCGTTGTGATGATTGCTGACGACTCTTGTCTTAGATACTATCAAAGGTTAAAAAAAATGATATTTTTCTTTGACATGCAATAGGGTAAACTTAAAATCTCTTCTTGAGCAAATAAAACATAAACCAGTTTAATTTTATTGAATTGGGTAAATACTTTTATCCTATCAAAGAATCTCAAACGTTATTTTTAAAGTAAATGTTACAAAAAGCTGACATATTTAACATAATATGAGAAGGGGAGATGGACAAAGTTTTGACATTCTAGTTGAATTCGACAAACAAAACTATCCGATGGGTATGGGCAGAAAAAAAATATCAGATCACAGAGATGTAACATACATTTGATAATACGAAAATTCAAATTTTCCTTTTTTGTCAAATGCAGAGCTCTCAACAATTTAGTTAAAACAAAAAAAAAGGCTATCTGTGCTGCTTCACTCAAAAGCTGAGTGTGCCATATACATATTTTGAAAAAAGTAGAGTAAGGGGTAAAAAATTTGATGCCTTTGTCGCTCATTGACGAGACTTGGAAGTGACACCAGAAGTTGAATTCAACTGCCATGTGCTGTTCCATGAACCAGTGGTTTGACCAGCTAAGTTGAGCATGGAAGCAGAACACGTGGATAGAGCATTTGAAGAATGGTGTAAAGTTGGAATCTTGGATTTTAGAAGTGAATTTCCACTTTCTCCAAAAGTGTTAGGCTTGATGATGCTAGTGACATCACACTTTTTTATGGCTACAGGTGGCACTTTGATCTCTTCAATAGGAGGAGGATTTACCCATGTAGGAAGTTGCCCTGCAAGGAGCAAAGTATTAAGCAATGGACCAGCATCTTTCACAGCCTGAAGGAGTTGACCCATTTGAGGCAAACCTCTTTCATTGGCAAGACGATCTATAACTGCAGCAGCAGGATCACACACCGGCTTTACAGAAGGAATCATCGATACATGGGGTGCTGAAAAATTGAAGTCTTGAATCAGATTCTGGTTGAGATAAGTCATTTTGTCAAATGGGTTAACTGCATTGATGTTTGTAACCTCTGTGGAAGAGTCAAATAAGAATTCCACTTGTGAGGAACCGTGTGAGAGACTATTATCAGATTCTGTTATGCCTGAGCTTGCTCTCATAGCAGAAGGGAAGGTGAAATGATTTTGCATATCAAACACGTTTTGCAAATTGTTTGAACTAGAGGGCATGAACTGGTTCATCAGTTTAACTAGCTGACACCTTGCTTCATCCCTCTCTTGGTAAGCCACTTTCAACTGATTGAACAGTTCTGTCTTGAGATGCTTTGTGGTTTCAAGTTCAATTCTGGCATCCATAAGCTTTTGCCTTAACTCTTGTTCTCCCTGAAAAACCAATCAAGAAAAAAAATTACTGTTCATATAGAAGTCAAAGAGCCATTTCTAAGGTCTAAGTTGAGTTTTTTACGAGCATCTGAATATTCGGTACCGATGAGTTATGAATAAACTCATAGAAAACTAAAATACTACTCCTAACTAAAAACCTTAAAACAATAGGATTATGAGTTTTTCTACTTATATAAACCATCTTACTCATTTTTACCTTATATGAACTTCAACCCACTTGAATTCCTAACATGAATGAGGTCACTGGTTGTTACCTTAATTACTGGTATTAGTTACGGAATGAAGTTTAGCTGAATAATAAGCAGCCTCGACAATGTTTGGTAAATGAACATCAGAGAAAGCGACCTGGTCATGATTTATGCTTTTTGCCTTAAATTATCAGAGGTTATTGACATGAGTTAGGTCTATGTAGTCACATAGTGCATGCATCAGGTTCAAGCACTGTTCCAAAGTAAGATCCACGTAATCTCAACCAACCCTAGGAAAAAATTAGACTATGATTTATCTATTTTCCTATGCTCAAATTAATGGAAGACACGCTATTTATGGAAACAGCAACAGTAAGGGGATTTGGTATATAACGGAAAGAATAAATTGGGGGAAAGGGGTTAATTATAAAACTATATACAAGGAAACACATTAATTTCTTTTATAAATAAAGCAAGTACCAATAATTGACAATAATTGTCCAAGATTTAATGTGAAGGAGGACAAGTTGGCAGAAAGGGGTCAAGGATTAAGTTTTGAAACATGTTGCATAAAAATAAGAAAGGATCCTGGCAATTAATGCACCATTGCAGAAGGCAAAACCAAGAAAGAGGAAAACATGAAAACAGAGATGCGTCCAGAATAAAACATCCTAGATTCAAGAATGTAGTTTTCTCCTGTGGAAAATTTTGCAGCCTTAGACCTGAAAAACATTAAAGCCTGTGTATTTAGTTACTGACAAAACTTAGATGAAGTACTTAAGTGACAAAGGTGCTGTTTTCTATTTGAAATAAGAATCAATTCTTTCCCAGTAAAAGTTTTCCTCCAATTCATAAGATACACACACAGTGGCCACTTACCAAGATTAAAAATGCAAAACTTTCTTGTGTAACTTTCAAAGACTTCACCTTTGTCCTTCCACCCACAATTCATTCAAAAAGAATCAATAAATAAAGAAAAATGAATGGAGCAGAGGGCAATGAATCAGTTGAATGGATAAAGTTGATCCACATAAAGAATATCTATCATGGAAGTGAGTAACAAATGAAAGAATAGATGAATGCAAATGTCATTTAAAAGGAAAAAGGATCTTCCAAGACAGAAACTCTAGTCAAGGATGCAGCAGAAGAAAAGAACAAAAATTATCAAAGACTGACAGAAGCATACACACAAA
>Ga0099823_1004099_pt1 | contig 14104 bp, 5 predicted proteins | sample CowpearedBW_FD_76831 | JGI IMG/M metagenome (GOLD analysis project Ga0099823, IMG submission 76831) | Root nodule microbial communities of legume samples collected from California, USA - Cow pea red BW | ecosystem: Host-associated > Plants > Roots > Nodule | place: USA: California | collected...
AAAAAAATAAAAAAAGAAATAATAAAATATAAATAATTATATATTATTTGTTGTTTTAATTAAAATATATATATATATATATATATATATATATATATATATATTTTTGAATATAAGTTAAAAACTGATTATTTGAAGAGTACATGAGTTTGATCTTCGAATATAAATAATTAATTATTCAAGGGTTAATATTCTTAAAATATATGATATTAACGGTATTTTAATAAAATCAATGAATTAGTTATGATATTAACTGTATTCAAGCATCAATATTCTTAATAAATCAACATTGAATCTTACTACTACAACTTTTAAAAATCATATTATATTTTTATTTATCTGGTACCAATGTAAAAATTTTAGCATTGACAGTATACGAAATAAAGTTTTTTTTCTCAAAAAATGTAATACTATTGAAAAAGAAAATTCAATTATGTTTTTAATTATAAGAATTTGAAATAATTTAGTCAAATATATTTTAGTCCTTTGAATTGTGTGTTATATGAATCATATGCTGTATTTTATAAGAATGATATATCGATAAAGTTTTTATATTATTATTTTTTATGTTTTATAATGTATAGAAGTAACTATCCATACATGACTAACATGTGTTGGTTTATATTAATAGTGTGTATGATATGTTAAGTTTAGTATATCATGAAACATGTTTATTACAATATTTTTTATCAGTAAAAGAGTAATACTAAAATATTTGAGATATTCTAATATTTTTACAAGACTATTTAAAAAAAATGAAAGACAATAATATATTATATTAAAATATTTGAGTTATTCTAATATTTTTACAAAACAATTTAAGTTTTTATATACCATATCAAATAATTTATTGTTTTTCTTACATTCCTTGGTGTTTTATTAGTGCAGTTTCATAGTGGTTGTCCCACTACAAAATGCAGATATTATATGATTCCTTTATTTCCTTACATCTTGTTGTGTTTTGTTGGTGCAATCATTCCTTTATTTTTTTATATCTTATTGTATTTTGTTGGTGTAATTTCATATTGATTGTCTCATTGTAGTATGAAATTGATATCTTCATTTAAACCCTGATCAAAAATAATTCACTTATCTATTGTAGTGTCCATGTTAGGAATAAAAGTTGAAGAATGTTGAATGTGTCAGAGACACTGGTATTGATATCTTCATTCAAACCCTGATCAGCATTAATTCACTTATCTATTGTGGTGTCCATCTTAGGAATAAAAGTGGAAGAATGTTGAATGTGTCAGAGACACTGTCCCCATGTTATTGATATCTTTGTTCAAACTTGATCAACATTAATTCACTTTTATCTATTATGGTATCCATCTTAAAAAGAAAAGTTGAGTAATGCTGAATTTGTCATAGACAATAGAATAACACTTATCTGCTATCTATATGATATATATATATATACTACGAACTAACTCCAAAAAAAATATACTTATCACAATGACTTTAAGCATTAAATTAGGTATTGATACCACTCACATCTTAATACAAATATTTAAAAAACCATATGATAAAATGTATTATACCATGTAGATAGCATAATATGTATCATGCTATCTACATGATACATATATATACTATGAACTAACTCTAAAAAAAAAAACATACTTATCTCACAATGACTTTAAGCATTAAATTAGATATGGATACCACTCACAACTACAAATATTTCAAAAATTATTATGATAAATTATATTATTTTATAGGGATATAGTCGAAGATTTTCATATTTTACATGATAATTTATACTATAATATATATATATATATATATATATATATATATATATATATTATTCATCACACATACCAATTCAATTGTTCAAGGTTCTATCTATTTATCTTTTAGAGTTAATTTTACTTTTAATCCTTTTTTTTTATCTTTTACTATTTGTTTTTATTTTATTTGTTTTATACATCTTTACTTTTTTAGTGTTTATTTTTATTATCTTCATATTTTATAATCTATTTTTTATTTTATTTTAATCACAACTAAACCATTTTTTTCCTAATCTTGCAAGAATAGTCAAAAGCCTTTTTTTTTTTTTATAAAAGTCTCTAGCTAACTTTTTTTTATTTGATATTTAGACTTAAAAATTTGTTGTTAAGCTACCTTCTGTCTTTTCCACAAGAAGATTTTATCACAATAATTATTTAGTTTGATTTAGCTAAGATTTTACAGGTGGATATACAGCTAGCTTGAGTATACAATCTTAATATTTTCTCTGTTAAAATATTCCTCATAGTTTTATGTATTTTTATTCCTTTGTTTCATTTTCCTAATTTTATCTTTATTTCCTTATTTTTACTATTTTATTTATTTATATTTCAGGTATCATTTATTTTATTTTATTTTTTCTCTTTTAATGTTTATTTTATTTGTTTATCTTTTTCTATTTATTTTATTTTAATCTCACTATATTTTTCGTATATTTTCTCAAGTCCCACGAGATTTACAACAATGACACCTTAATTATGTTAAATTTGATGGATCATGGAATCACATGGAAATGTTTAAATTGGTCACTTTTGAATGCTTTGACCTAAATGCACAACTTTTTTTTTCCTTCCTGATTTCCTTTACTACCAGAAGAATGACAAAAGTGAGGAAACAACTTTCCCACAATTTTTCTTGAGAAGCTTAAACAAATATCAGTGTTTTTTAAATCTGGTTGTCAAAAAGATGGCTTTACAATTGATCAAATGTTACTTATCTAATATATTTTTTTTTGTAAAGTTACTTCAGAAGAATAATTATTCCATTTTGCAATAGTAATTTTAAAATAGTTTTCTTCAATGCTAAAATATTAATTTAGCCGAAAAAAAGATTGTGTTTTTATTTATGACCAAATATAATCATTTAAGGAGAAAGTACATTCTGAAAATATTCTTGTGCATTCACAAATCAATATGGAATTACATTCGCCAAAGATAATTTTTTCACAATAATCTCGGCATATTACAAATGATATTTTTTCTAACAACCCATAGCCAAAATAAGCTCATAAATAAAACTAGTGAAATAATAACATAAATTAAAAAGGGAATGTGAGAAAGAATTATTGTACAAAAGGACTCCAAATTGATATTTAAAATTATACATAGATAAGAAAATCTTCTATCATATCACACATGTAAATTATATATTTAAAATTATTATTTGAGACTGAACTGCTGCTTTAATGCATAACTTCTTCACATATATTAAAAAAAAAATTTAAAACCTTATATTTTAATTTTCTTGTAAATTTAGATTTTAAAGCATCACATGCTCATTTAGGTACCTTTTTAAAACAATTTATCTAATAAAATTCTAAAAGAACGCACCAATTTGATGATTAAACCATCGTATTGTCGTTTTCATCCTCTGAAGCTGTGTGTACAAAATTTTATTTTTTGAATACAAAAAATGAATTTTTGAATTATTAACCTATTTAAAGGTACGTTATAATTAGAAAGATTTGATTTTGAGAAACATGGAAATAATTATAATAATCATGATAAGATTTCCTTAAAAAAAATAGTCATGATAAGATGCTTACTATTTCAAATTCGTTTATTGAAAATTTGTGTCTAAAATAACAGGCTCTCTTCAACTTTATTAGAACATGTATAAAAAAAAAATAATTAAATTGAAAATTTAATCATTCTTAAATGCACGAAGACTTGCATAATCTTCATCGATGCTCCTTTACAAACACAAAAAAAAAACACTATTTATTTACAATTTACTTTGATTTAAGATTGAATTCCAAACAATAAAATTAATGTTTAAATTTCAAGCTACGAATAATTGATATTTAAAATTCAATTAAAATACAGTAACAACCTATCAATCTATTGAAATCATATTATTGAAATAACATTTTATCTTTTACTAAAAGGAGCATTTTTATCTTATTTGATTCAAATTATAAACGAAGTGGATCCATCTCACACGAACCAAATTACATTCTATCTATTTCACTCGAAATGATTAAAATGTAAAATTGTTAACTAACAAAAAAAAAAAAGATAATGTTCGTGATGGTATATTAATCCTCATCCTTTCAAATCCTTGACCACCAAGAACCCAAAAACAATTGTCCGGTTGACCTAGCACCACACGGAAATCAAATTTTAATCCAAAATACAGAAACAAAAATGAACGGCCTCGATCGAATCACCCCTTTTCGAAATCACGAAAATGAACGGCGCAGGGGCAGTTAAAATAAACGAGGTATTTAACCCGGGAAAAAAGGAAAAAAAAGAAAGAAAAAAAAGAGGAGGTAAGTATAAGCAGGCAACCCCTCGAGGCGCAGGTTAGCTTTGAGCCTAGAAGGCGAACCCGAACGTTAAAACCGCCTCGCTTCGTTCTTTCTTTCTTTCTGAGTTATAAATAAAGAGTTTGCGTTTCCCGGCGAGTATGCAACGAAGCGAAAGTCGCAAAAGTGCGAAACCCAAGCCAAAAGCTTGCGTCTTTCTCGTGGGTTAAATTTCTCAGCTTCAGAAGTTCTCGCTTGGGCTCTGCTGAAGAAGAAGAAGAAGAAAAGCAATACACTTGTCGCTGTTTTTTTCTTTTCTTTTGGGGCTGTGTTTGGATTAAATGGTGTTTACGTGTTCTGGGGAAGAAGAGAGCATGGCCATGGGACCCGAGAGATCGAAGCCTCTTCACAATTTCATGTTGCCCTGTTTGAAGTGGGGGAGTCAGCGCCACCTCCGCTGCACCAAACTCGCCTCCGACTCCTCCACTGACGCCGGAGATCGCCGATCTCCGGCGCCGCGGGAATTCGACCCCCCACCGCCGGTAAATGCCGACTCGCGACTGCGTCTCAAGCGGCCGCGATTCCTCGGCGACGAGGGGATCGACGCCGTCAGGGAGAAGCTCATGCTCGATCTCAAAACCGAGGCCGATAGGATGAAGGACGCGATTCTCGGCAAGGAGGTCGCCGAGGACAATGATGTTATCATCGAGGACGCGCCGCCCGTGACGGTGGCGGTTGAAGAGGAGGCACAGCCGTCGGCCACCGGAGTGAGGACGTGGAATCTGCGGACGCGGCGGGCCCCCGTGGCGGTCAGGATTGACGAGAGGAAGGCCGGGGTCGGGACGTCGTTTTCGCCGTTGAGGAGTCTCTCCGGCGCCGGAAAGTTGCCGAAATTAAGAGGGTCGCCGGAGAAAGAGGAGCGACCAGTGAAGTTTTCTCTGACGCTGACGAAGAAGGAGATTGAGGAGGATTTCATGAATTTGGTGGGCCACCGGCCTCCCCGCCGGCCCAAGAAGCGACCCAGAAACGCTCAGAAACAATTGGATGTAAGCTGATCAATTCGTTATGTGTTATTTCATATCGTTCCTTATGTTTTGAGTGTTGGAAATAAAAGAAAAAAACAGCTCTTGAGTTTGGTTTTCTTGTGCAGACCCTTTTCCCTGGTCAGTGGTTGTCGGAGGTTAGTGCTGATTGCTACAAGGTTCCTGATGAAGCTGAAACTGGCAAGGTATGCATAATTTCTTTACAAAGTTTTTCTATTTTCTGTTTGCTTTAAAAACTTGGCTCGTTCGATTGATTGGATTGTGATTTGTATTTTGTGTGTGGGGTTTGATTTGGCAGAGGTAGCATTGAGGTTGGCGAAAGGCATTTTGTTGCTGGCTGCGGAGGATGCATATGAGGCTGATGGGGGATTTCATGGAGGGATGGAGTTGGTGGTGTTTCCCAGGAGCAGTTGATGCTTGCCTTTGTTGATTTCAATGTTGCTTTTCTACTCCAGAAATATAGTTTCATTCTTTTGTTTATAGAATAAATACTCTGAACAGTGTTGATTGTTCCAAATCACGTATGGTTTACCACTTTACTTTTGAGGCTGTATGTAGCTTCAAGGATGAAGTTATATTGTTGGAACTTTAAACTTTAATTTGAAATTCTAGATTATGGAGCTTATTTTCTGAGATGGTAGTTTACTGAATCTCTTCTTTCTGATTATTTTTGTTCACACTGTTTGAATTTGGCCGTACTTGTGAGGTTGAGATGCTGTTTCTCCTTTCCGATGTGCATGTTTGGGACAAACCATGGAATGGAGTCATGGTTTATTTAGTAATGTATGCAGTTTCCTCTGTAACAAGAGCTATGCATAATACTGTAACTACGAATGCAGCTGTATCCGGTGCTATCCTAGCCAAAGATACCCAGGTGCTGCTACTGTTTATCCATTGCAGAGGCTAGAATCCAGGTCGATCCAACATCCAAACGGCGCGAAGAAAACCTCCCAATATATTTAACATTTGATGAGATGAATAACGGCTAATCATTCAAAACCATGCAACAGATTCTTATATATCTCTTCACACCTTTCATAAATCGCCACTCACATTCATTATTGCATTCACTGCGAAATGATAAGTCAACTATAGCTATGCAGGCCTCGGATTCAACCTTGTAAAGCGCATATTTTGGCTAAAAGGCTTCACTTGTGCAGCTCAACCTCTCTGCTCTTCCAGTCTCACCATTAGAGCTTAAAACTGTAAAGCAGAGATAACTTTCCTAGGGTTCGAGAACAACATTTCCATTGCTATAGTTCTCCATTTTCTTTGGTAATTATAAAGATCCATTTGTTTAGAAGTAATGTAGAGTTAGTTCTGATTAACTGAATGTAATTTATAAATCAGATGGAAGTAGTTTATTTCAGTGATATACAGTGTTTTGCCTCACAGACAGTAAATGAGTTGGGTGAAGTTGTGATTTATTACTGTTGCATTAGTATATACCCTAATTTATTTGAGTTGAAAATAAATTTGTAGTCAACCCCCAATGAGTCTTGCATGATCCTACATTGGTGTTGGGAATGGGAATCTTGTCCATAAAGGTGTTATTTCGAAAAAGACGCGTTATGAAGTACTGTTACTTATAGCGTACATGGCCATAAAGCTTACATGGTGGCCCGGTGATCATGGTTTTGTTCAACATCCCCAGAGTCGTAGTTTTTCATGTTTGCCCTCAACCTCAATCGTAGATTTTTCAAATACGCTGCACACGTCATATACTGTCACTTGTCTTTTTTTAAGTTCGATCAAAGAGGGTTAGGTGAAGAGTTAACACTCTTTATGTGTATGCATGTAAAAACCATAAGTGATCCTTAATATTGTAGGACAATTCATTGTTGCGTTAAGGTTGATTCCGTCCACTCAGTAGATGATTTTCATAATCAAAAAAATGTTTCTACATAGGGACAGAGAATTTGTGGTAGATTTATTGATGTCATAAAAAAATTAATATGAAAAAAAAAATATATATATATATATATTTTATTTTTTTTTGTTGGAAACGAAAGTTTGATTTTTTTTTTTCATTTTGATGCAGACAGTTGATAAACTTATTTTAGGAATTTTGAACTTATTTTTATCAATTAAAAGAATGTAGTCTATTAATAATGGATAAGTATAACAGTTGCCTAAACTCATTTAAAATACACTTTTATATAATTCATAATGATTAATGATTGGTCTATTGTATATCAAACAATGATATCTTATACTGTTCCAGAAAGTTGAAAAGAGTAATGTGTGGATGGATCTTGACAACAATGCTTTGAATTTGATCTAATTTTTCATAAGCAAGCTTTGGCAAGTGTAAGGTGAATTTGTCTCTTTTCCAAGCCCGTTTGTTTTATACTCATGATTCTGGCTTCTTGGTCACAAATAAAATAATGATTGTTTTTTCAAATCATATCATTCTCTCTTCCAACTATTCTCATTCCACGCTTTGAGGACTCACTAACTATGGTGGTTTTAAGGGTTAAATATATTTTTATTCTTAAAGTTTTAATAAATTTTGGAATAAGTTTCTTTTCAAAAATTTATATTAATTTAGTCATTTATTTTTGTAAATGTGTGAATTTAGTTCTTCTTACCAAATTTTGTTAAGTTTATTTGACATTTTAAACACATTTTATGGTAATATTTGAGTTAACATTGAAGCGAAAATGTGTCAAATGGTGTAAACAATTCAAATACTATCATGAAATGAGCTTGAAACACGTCAGATAAACTTAATAAAATTTAGTTAAAATGACTAAATTCACGCATTTTTAAGGACGAATGACTAAATTGGTCAAAATTTTTGAAGATATACTAATTCTAAATTTCACCACTGAAACTTAAGGAACCAAAAAGATATTTAACCCGTGATTTTAATGAGTTCAAGTAAAGTCTATCTTTCCCTACTCACTCTATCTCCATATTTTGTTTTCCGCACCTTACATTACAGTTGTTCTCTGTTATCATTTCTATCAAAAACATGTTTAACCTGTGATTTTAATGAGTTCAAGTAAAGTCTGCCTTTCCTTGCTTACTCTGTCTTCATATTTTGTTTTCCGCACCTTAGACTACTTTCTCTATCATCATTTATACCTTTTTAGTTTTTTTTTAATGTTAAAAAAAGACAAGTTTTTTTATTTTCAATAATTCTTCCCTATTGCATATTCTCTCTCAATTTACCTAAACTAATTTCCTCCCCTTCCTTCCCTTTATCCACAAGAAATTATTTTTTAATACATTTAATCGTGTTTTCTATAGCTTGTGGTAGCTTACGAATAAAGATACACAGTATTAGGGAGATCTAACAACAACCATTTTAGGAAACATAATTTTCTTCCAATCCACAAATATTTATGTTCTGAAAGAGATAGTTTACTAATCAATTTTTTGCAACATATATGTCCATGTTTATCTCTCTTCTTAAATTTGTCCCAATCATTTAAATGAAATATTCATAACCCTATAATTGAATATAATTTCTACCTGTATTATTTTTGGATAGGTTGGCTTCAAACTCAATCACTAGTTCAAAACATTTAAAACTATCACTTATTAGTTTATTTTCCAATTCAATGCTTAATTTTTCATGTATTTATTTATATATTTTTACACTTTTAGTAATTACAAGTTAAATACATATGTTAATTTTAAGAATTTATCGAATCAAAATAATGTATATAAAACTTTAAATTATATTACAATTTTAAGTTTTTTAGAATAAAAGGAGAAAATGTTTTTATTTTAAATAGAAGAGAATTAAATTGAGTTGAGAAAAATAATGAATCTAAAATTGTATTTAAGTAAAATAGGAAATGTTCTGTAGACACTTTGTTACTGTTTGACACATAGAATGAGAAAGAGAGAATAAAGAAAAAAAAGTTGGGAATGATAGATAATATTAAATATACAAATGTCTTTGTATGTTACCAGTTGACTCTTTTAACAAATGCAAATCACAATGTGCAAAATGTCCACTTACATTAAGAAAAATTGTGGCCAAAACGGTTTGCTAATGCAGATTAAAATGAAAAGGGGTTGTAATTTTAAAAAAATGTGATAAAGTACACAATTATGTATATCAAATTATGAAGTTAATAGAATTTGTTTTATAATTTTTAAAAATGTATCCTTCTTAGAAATCAAAAATACTAAAAGAATGCAACTATGGCTATGAGAATTACTTGATTCATTATTGCCTCAAAATGTGACTATTTTTTTTACATTAATTTTGCTTAAACTTTTCTGGGCACAGTAGATTCCCTAAATAGTTACATTTTCTTTAAAGAAAATAAAGAAAAAATTTCAAGAAACAAAAATTGCATGAAAGATTTTATAAGGTGCATCTGCAACCGGATGTATCCAAAACAAACATGTTTGTAAAATACCATCATTAATCACCAATATTATTGTATACAGATAAATGACATGATTTATTAAAAAGAAAATATAGATCCGCAAAAACTTTCAATGACCTCTAAAAAATTGTAACCTTATCAATTCAACCATTCGATTAAAGGCTTTTTTATTTAAATTTTAATTGTTATGGATAAAAAATTGTATTATTTTACTCCCACTTATTGCAAGTTTATAAATTAAAATGGTAATATTATTATAATTTTGTTAACTTAATTAAATTTTAAGTCCTTTATATATTTTTAGATATTTTTATTTGAGTTTTTGTTTTTTTTATATATTAAGTATGTTGATTATTTTGGTTTAGTCTTTATATTTATTTCTTTCGTAAATATATATAACATTATTGTTCTTTTTTATCTTGTCATCTAATTGTTTTCGTGTGCTAAAAATATAAGATTTTATTATTAATATAAAATAATATTACAATTAATATAAAATTATAATAAATTTATTATTTTTATTAAATATGTTGGAAGATAAAGATGAATCGATTGATCATCCAAAAATATGACTATATTAACCATTTCAATAAAAATAATAAAATCACTTATTTTTACATTAATCACAATTCTATTGTTATATTAACCAATATCCTCTCAAATATAGGGAAACATGATGACAATAGATAACAACCAAGTTATCAAGTAAGTAACAGAAAAAATTAAACTATAAAAACTCGAAAAATATAATTTTTTTTAGAAACTAATAGTAAAAAAAAAATAATAGAAACTCAATTTAAAAATGCCCAAAACTTAAAATTAAATTAAACTTAAATTATTTTTATGCAACAACTCTATGTATATGTAGTTCATTTTGGGGAAAATTTAAAATAAACGAAAGTATTTTTTTTTTAAATATTCATATTTAATTTGGTTCTGTAATTTGATATCTTTATTTTTTGACTCTAGATTTTTGTACTAGACTTAACATTTTATTTATCTTTTATTATTTTTTTCAAACTTTTAAGATTTAAAATTGCACTATTTTGTAATTAAAATTTTATTGTATTATAATAATAAAAGTTTATACTATTATGACTCTTTGTAATTTATCTATTGTGAAAGAAACACTGAATATTGAATATTATAAGGGTGAGATCTCATATACCATTTCTGTAAAATTTGTAGTGAGAACCAGTATCTATATTTGTAATAGTCCACTCAAATGACATATAAGTTACAAAAATACTTCCACCATTTTAAATAACTCAAGTAGAAGAAAAAATAAAAATACAATTTAAAAAACTTGCAATTATATGATTAAGTAATCTATGTGTTAAAATCACATGTTCAACGGACAAAAAATCAGAGATCCCGTGTAGTATTTAAATGGATGTAATTTAAAAAAAATGTTATTGGACAGACGATCATTTAACAATTTATACAAAAATAAAATAATATTAATAAAAGTTAACTTTTATAATTTTAGAAAAAAATAGTAAACTGTAATAATGGATAGTGTCAATTAATAATAAAAAAAGTAATATCAAAACACCACTGTCCTTAAAGATTAAAAATTTGTATATTGTTCAAAAGTTAAAAATTTGTACATTGTTCAATAAAGTATTTTCAAAATCAAATTTGAAATTCTGCATCAAAAAGTGAAAGCTTGAGACATGTATTTTAAGTTCTCTGTAATTTTTTGAACTCATCCTCTTTAAACAATTAGTAAGCTGAAATTTATAATATTAATCCAATCTATATATCATCAACAAGTACATAATCACAATATAATAAAACAAATGGTACTATAAAATCATAATGTTTCCTTCCCGTGTATGTAAATCATTCATCGTCCATATATTTTATTTTATAACTGAATCATCCATAATCATTTCCAAATACAGATAACACCATATGCAGAGCCTATCACTTAATCAACCTGTACATGAAAAAAATAAGCTGAACATTAATATAATTATATTTTATGTTTTTGAAATTTCAACCCGTTAAAATTGATATATTTTTTTAGAGACTCCTACTTTGTTATAATAATATATAAGTATTAATATAATGCATTTTACAGTTCTTCACAGGATAACTTATTTAAATATCTCATATACTTAGAAGAGTCAACCAAAGAATAGTTAGTTAATAAATGCATTTTATTATTTTGAATAAAAGTGTTTGACCAGGACCCAAGCATAATAGGACAGAATACTCTGTGAAATATATCCATATTCTGACTATGTTTACAAAGAAAGAAAGGAGATTTGACCATGTTTGTGTTAAAAGAATTTTTTAATGATTAATAAATTGTACGAAAATAATTATTAATCATACTATATTTTATTATAATTCAATAGAATTAAATTATCAGAGATGAAACTTGAAGACCTTGGTTGACTATATTTATATATAAATAAACTTCATTTTCCATAAAATTTTACTTAATTTACATATATGTCTAATAGAATGGAATATATATATATATATATATATATATATATATATATATATATTTTTTTTTTTCTGATATTAATATATAATATTACGAGTTTAATAATTTTGTTTTACTCAAATGTCAATTAAAAACTATAAATATAAAGAGGTGAATTGACTAGGCAAAGAATTAATTTATAAAAAATAAAAAAACAATGTTTAACTTTTTATTTGTAAAATTAATTTAAATGAATAAATTGATCATGTAGCACTATCATAAGTTCATGTTAGTTTAGAGTTTAATAAGTCAGATCGACGTGTTGTTGATCTAGTATCAAAACGAGTTAAACAAGAGAAATAGTGTAATATTAGTCCTCAACGTATCAATAAAAAATTATGAAAAAAATAATTTTCAACACAATATGATAAACCACTTATTTATTAATCAAATAAGTTTTATAGAAAGTGTTTTGTTGTATTTTAAGATTTATTCACAATTACCGATTCACTATAAACTATATAGTATTATTACAAAATAATTATAGGTTATTTAGTTACTTAGAAGAATATAAAAAAGGTTGAATTTTAATTAATTGATCCATTTTGAGGTATGATATTATTTAACTATTCATCTCCGTCTTTCACGTACTTTTGTTTTTTATATTTATTTTTCTTTTCAAAATTTTTTGATAAAATGTCAGTCAATAAATAACAAAATTTTTTCAGTATTTATTAATGATAAAAAACATATCAGTAATAATATACAGGTAACTAATAAAAGTATAAATTTGTGGATAAATATATTTTGGAAATTATCAATGAATTCGTTAATAAAATTCGTAAAAATTGTGATTGGATTTTTTTCTGGTTTCTTTCGTTACTGTTACTGATACTGGTGTCAACCTCACTATCACCGTTGTTCATCCAATACCTTTGGTTCCTTTTTTTCCTCATTTTCTTTCATTTTGTTTTCTCGTTCTCTTGTTTTTCTCACCCATCTTTATTTTATTTATAACCAATATTGCATTAGATTTAGGGAAAAAAACTCGCACCTATTTTACTAACGAAATTACTAACAATTTTAAAAAATGCAATGATTGATGAATTTGTCGACGAATTTTAAAAAATAAAACTACAAACAATTTTTTAAAAACACTAAATTACCAATGGATTAAGAAAATATATTAGTAAAAGATTGATGACAGAATTTTATATGTGACATGCTAAAGTCAAAACTTTAACATTTATTTTACAGACAAAATTTACTCTCTGTAATACAAAATTTGAATTACAAACATATTTTACTGGAGCTGAAGGACTCAATACTGACGTATATTTTAATACACTTGAAAAATAAGTATAGATCGCTAATTAAAGAAAAAAGTTATATTGTTTGCATAATATTTCCATATTTAAATTATGGTGAAACTATAAATAATTAATTTATCAATTATTAATTGCTTAAGAAGAGTTTACCGCAACAGGCGTAAACTTCGAAAATATAAGTCATCTTTGGATTCTATGTTTATGTAATCAAATTACATACTTAAAAAAAATCGGTGTAAGATTTTTTAAAATTATATCTTTAATATTTTATAAGATATATTAATTGGATGCTGGAATTAAAATCAAATAAAGTTTTGAAAAATAAAACTAGTCTGTAAACATACAAATGAGAATTTAAGATTAGGAAAATATATATTTGAAAGATTTGATTGAAAGAAATTTGTTTATTGTGAATTTAATATTTTAAATATTCATATTTTGGTTACACAAATATGAGTCGTTTCTCTTTTTTTATCTATTATTTATTTTCTTACATATTAGTTTTTTTTTCCTTTTAGCAGTTCTTCTGGTCTATTTACAAGCCTCTTTATACTATTTGTCAGTTTTTTACGACTCGCTTTCTTTTTGTCCATTATGTTTTAATCTTTTTTTTTTTTTTACATCAACACTCTTGACAATTTTTTATCATATTTTCAAAATATTATTAAGAATAGATTTGAGAA
>Ga0099823_1004101_pt1 | contig 14100 bp, 11 predicted proteins | sample CowpearedBW_FD_76831 | JGI IMG/M metagenome (GOLD analysis project Ga0099823, IMG submission 76831) | Root nodule microbial communities of legume samples collected from California, USA - Cow pea red BW | ecosystem: Host-associated > Plants > Roots > Nodule | place: USA: California | collected...
CTTTGTACGATCCTTGCAGCCACGGTTTGAGGTCCCATCCCGCACTACATTGAGGCGTGAAATGTGGGAACTCTATGAAGAGGAAAAAGCAAAGTTGAAAATTTTTCTATCAAAGCAATGTGGGAGGGTTTGCTTAACTACAAACACATGGACTTCAATCCAAAACCTAAACTACATGAGTTTAACAGCTCACTTTATTGATGAAGATTGGAAGCTGCATAAGAAAATTTTGAATTTTTCTCAAATAACAGGTCATTCAGGGGAGCTCATTGCTAAACATGTTGAGGCTTGTTGGAATAACTGGGAGTTGAAATAAGTCCTTAGTGTCATTGTGGATAATGCTACAGCAAATAATGTTGGGGTCCAATACCTCAAAAGAAGGATGTTATCATGGAATTGTCTTGTCTTAAAGGGAGAATATGTTCATATACGTTGTTGCGCACATATATTAAGTTTGATTGTGAAGGATGGGTTAAAAGAGATAAAAGATTCAATTTCAAAAATTTGGAGTGCAGTTAAATATGTGAAATCTTCTCCAGCTTGATTTGCTACATTCAAGGCTTGTGTTGAACAAGAGGGAATTTGTTATAAAGGTCTTGTTTGCCTTGATGTTGAAACCAGATGGAATTCAACTTATCTAATGTTAGAGGCAAGCTTGAAGTACAAAGATGCCTTTGTCTTGCTAAATATGCAAGATAAGAAATTTGGTGCTGAAATGGCCAAAAGTAGTGGTGTGCCACTAGAAGAGGATTGAGAATGTGTGAGGTCTGTTCTAGCATTCTTAAAGATGTTTTATGACTCTACCATGCACATTTCTGGTTCTTCTTACGTCATTAGTCATATGTATATGAAGGAAGTGTTTGGAATTGGTAAAAAGATTCGACAATATTTTGAGAGTAGTGATGTGAGCATAAGTTCGATGGCAATGAGGATGAAGGGTAAGTATGACAAATATTGGGGAAATCCCAATGGAATTAATATCTTATTATTGATTGTTGTTGTGCTTGACCCTAGGAGTAGGTTGGATTTTGTTAATTACTTCATTGACTATATATTTTAATCTAGCATGGCCAGTGGATTGAAATCAAAATTATTGTCATCTTTAAAAACACTTTATGATCAATATTAAGGGGTTGAGGAGGGTTCTCAAAGTAGCCAACAAGAATCCCAACTAGATGATGAAGATGATGATCCTCATGGCATGAGCTTCTACCTAAGAGCTATAGGACGTAGATTTGATTATATATCAGAGCTTGATAAATATTTGAGAGAGGATCCTAAACCTTATACAAAGTCAGTTAAGCTTGATGTTTTACATTGGTGGAAGGTCAACTCAACTAGATTTCCTATCCTTGCAAACATGGCTCGAGAGGTGTTAGACATTCCCATCTCTACCGTAGCATCACAATGTGCATTCAATACAAGAGGAAGGGTGGTTAATCCTTATCGTAGTTGCCTAACGCCTAAAATAGTGGAAGTACCTGTTTGCACACAAGATTGGTTAAGAAGAACACCTTTCTCTATACTTTTTAATGAGGATCCTAAAGAGCTTGATGAATTTGAGCAACGTGAGTTTATGAAAACTTTATATACTTTTTAGTTGATATTTTTAAATTTATTTTAGAAAAGTTTTCAAAAATGATGAAATATATTTTGTTTTGTAGATATAACTTCTCAAGACGAAGTGGGACCTTCAAGTGAAATTAATTTAGATGATTGAAGATGTATTAAGATGTATAAATATTTTGATTTTGGTGTATTGAAGTATGATGCATATTTCAAGCATTATTTCCTAAGCACTTTCAAATTATAAACTTTAGATTATTATTACATAGTACAAATCATATGTAATTAGTGCAATTTGGATGTAATTCAGCTCAAAAATAGTGCAATTCAATTCAAAATCAATGCAATTCGGTTCAAAAATAATACAATTCGATTCAAAAATAGTGAAGTTTATTCTAAATCAGTGCAATTCGGTTCAAAAATGGTTAAAAAATAGTATAGTTAAGTTAAAAATTAGTGCAGCTCAGTTCAAGAATAGTGCAGTTCAGTTCAAATATAGTACAGTTCAGTTAAAAAATAGTGTAGTTCAATTCTGACGTAGTGTAGTTCATAAAATAGTTCATTTTATAACAGTTCAGTCCATCTTATAGTACAACGCAGTTCAGTGCAGTGCAGTTCAGCCCAGTTTATTTTTAAGAAAATTAATTTAGTTCAGTTCGCCTGAACTGTTTTTCAGTTCAGTGTAGTTCATGTGAATTATTTTTTAATTCAATGCAGTTTTTGGTAGTGCAGTGCAGTTTGGTTTTTTTTGTCCATCCCTAGTAATGACACCCACCCAAAATAACTTAACCATTTGCTTATTCATAGTCACTTTTTTACCATGTCACCTTGATCTCATAATCTATATGAGAAGAATGCACATCCAACTATGGTTTTAGGGATTCCAATGATTCCACGAACCTGCCTGCTCATGGTCCAACTCTACAAACCTCCCCACTCGTAGTACAACTCAACAAACATCCTCGCTCCTAGTCTAACACTCGTGAACACCTACTATGAACCTCCCTGCTTATAATAACCTCAAGTGTGAGCATGAAACATACAAACCTCCCCGTTCGTATCCCCACACAAGAGTACAACCAACACAGACCTTTCTGCTCGTATTAATCAAGCATATCCCAAACCAAACCATCATAACCACCCACACAAAACCCTTCACAAAAGCCCCTAGCCTTGCACTATTGCCTGGAGCAGCCTAAGCGCCGTTAGGCGATACTGTGCTGCAAACTGCTTGGGGGTACCCCCACTTCGCTAACCAGTACACTAGTAAAACAAATTCTACTAGTTTAAGCATAACAAAATGATTTCTAACACACCAAGGCATTGCAGTTACACATCCAGAATACCATTTAAGTATTATTGCAGTTCAACATGCCTCAAATTGCATCATCATAGTTCCTAACTACCAAACAAGCATAATCATTCATGCATTCAAAATTTGGAAGTATGACATCCTTTGAGTGTAGTCAAGAATATATATTGAATATGTGAATCTATATACCAATAGTCCAAGCATGCATGTAATTGTACAAACCACCACAGTACCTATGATATTCCGTCATCCTAATGCAACACACCCAAAATTAAGATTAATCAAGCCATAAGATCGCATATCCATACATAAGTTCACCTTAGTAGCTATTTTATATTATTGAGAGATCATATAAGCAATTAAAATACTTTCAAACAAAAATCTTCTAAACTTCTAAATCATGCAAGAGGTTTAATGATGTCAATGACACTTGTTCTAATCTTTTCCTTTCCATAACTCAAACTAATTCAAGTTTAATATAATTATATATCCCTAACTCATGCATTAAACATATCCATGTATACATCATGCCATCATGCTATTTTTATTAGCTAGAATAGTCCGCATCAACCCCAAATTCATTTTCCCACACGACCAACCAAATTAGGTTGTTGGCCACCATCCATCGCTTGGCAGCATACATGTACCGCCAGGCGGTGCATCAGATTTTTGGGAATTCCATATTCTCTTGAATCTACTGAAAAACCCTAAAAAACCCCCTAAAACACAATTCAATCCTCCTGTTGCAAGTAAACCACATTCAATCATATATCCAGCATGCATACGTATCCAATTAAACCAGACAATCTCAAAGTAACCAAATTTGAAATCTGCACACCACATTTCGCATTCATTTCCAAGCCCTTATTGAACCATCACGTGCATATAACCCCCAATCATCAAATTAGCATCAGAAGTGAATATTTTCAGTCAATTATACAAATAAACAAGCAACTATGAGCAAAGGAATTTAGCAGAACATCCAAACATATCATAGAAACGCAAAAAATGTAGGAACGCACTGTTCTAGTTCGTGTCCCCTGGCGGTTCTTCATTGCCGCCAGGCAGTTCATCATAGAACCCAGAAAATTGGGTGAAAATAGGTTGAGTTGCTTGGTGGTCTTTCATTGCTGCCAAGCGGTTTCTGGGCAGAAGCCCAAAAACTTCGAAAAACAACACATAATTAAGGGGAATTTAGGCACCCAGACAATAGTATCACCCAAGACATATTATTTAAAGCGAAAGCACATATGGATAACTCCCCTTACCTGGATTCCTTTCTTCATGTTCGATCCTAGTGATCTTCTTTGTCCCTCAAAGCCTCAATCCTTGCCTCCACTCCAAAAGTCCCTTCCAGCACTCCAGGTCACAATTTTTATGTTCTATCTTACCCTCCTTGAATCCACACCTAATGAACCTCTGTTTTCTCACGTAGACTTCCCTCTCGCCCATTTTTAGCCCAAAATAAATTAAAAATAATAATAATAACGAAAATAATAAAAATTAAGGTTTAATGGCCATTTACTTGAAGTTTTACAGCACCACAATTGCCACCACTCTACCCTTCTAGTTTTTCAAAGAATTTCTAAAGTTTCCAAATTTTCCACTACTTAGCAAAATACTAAAACGTAAAAAGGAACTACTCATGGCTAGCTAAGGTTCAAACTCATATCCCTCCAACCCATTAAGCATATACACAACGAACAAACCAATACATGTTTCATGCCAATTCATGCACACATATAGTGATAAATCATGTCCCACAACCAAAGCATATGTGTAACATCCCTAAGGATTATTACTGAATTAATAAATAAAAATAGAAAATAAAATTCAAATGTCGCGATATTATTAATCCCAAATGCGAGAAGAATTAAAATGTTAAACAACGAGCCAAAATTTAATAGAAAGTAGTAATAAAAGCATTACAATTTCCAAAATCCGACAAAATAGAAGAAAACATAATTTATTTCCTAACTCAAGTCCCCAAGCTAGCCCTCTCTCTGTCTCTATGCATCGCCAACATCACCTGTAATATCATCTGCTCCCATGTAACGAATCACACGATCATCGCCAAACACAAACAGAAAGGGTGAGCTCATAATGAAAAATAATACATACATTAATAATATCAATTACCCAACTAATTTAGTCTAGTTAGTTCTCGGCCAAGACCTTAACCCCCAAAGCTTTTCAACCTTAAATCACACAAATAGTTATTCTTGGTCTCAGGATTTATAATGCTCACACGAACCTGCCCGCTCGTGGTCCTACCTCTACGAACCTCCCCGCTCGTAGTCCTACTCTATAGACTTGCCCACCAGTAGTCCAACACACGTGATCCACCAGGTACGTACCTCCCCGCACGTAACATCTCTCAAGTGTGAGCGCAGAACATACGAACCTACCTCGCTCGTATCCCCACACAAGAGTAACAGGATATGAACCTCCCTGCTCATATCATCATGTGTTCACCACCATCCATGAACCTACCCGCTCATGGCACAACATCTCTTGAACCAAGTCTGCATCATTGCGTATAACAACTTACGCAAGTCACATACCTGCAGCATTTCGCCTAGCACAACCTAAGTGCCGCCAGACGAAACCTGTGCAGACCGCCTGGCGGGACGTCCTTGTCGCCAGGCGCCAGGCCTCTCACAGACCCACTGTTGCAAGGTTTATCACCTGGCAGATCACACCTTGTCACCAGGCACCACATAGTGCAGGGACCCCTCATGTTAGTCCAATCGCTTGGCACACATACTCGTGCCGTCAGGCGCTATACTAGTAGCAAACTTCTACTATTTCATCACCCAAAATAGTTTGTTGATTTGCAGTCTAAATCACTCCCAAAGTCCAGTTATACACTTTTCAAGAAAGGTTAAATTATTGGTAATATGCAACTCTCATAGGTTCAAGTGCCTATCCTTCATAGTTGTAACTCCCCTCATTCCAAACCTATGATTTTATCGAGCACTTTAACATTTCATAATACCTCAATCAAGCTCATGGAAAAGACTACCAATCCAGTACATGAAATTTAAACTATCTACAACTTCCCTCCTGAAATGATATTATCCGTTCATTTAATATCTCCCCTCAAGGTTACCTAATTTTATGGTTTATACTTTAACATTCACAAGGCTATTTATGGGAAAATTACCCAAAATTAGAATATGAAATTCCTACAATTCATATTGGACATCTCATTGGATCCTAACTATCCCTTACAATTCCCTTGCAATTACCATTTAATGTTACTCCTTACGTATTTAGAATAACCACTATTGTTTTCTCCTCATTTCATCCTTCCAATTCCCAACTTTAATGTACTCTTCTTGTCATCTAAATCCATAATCATGACCTTGAGACTCAACTCACCAGCACCCTTCCTCACAGTCACTAACCAAATTTCTAAACAGTGCTGGTTCACTGTTATCACCTGGCGGCCAATATGATGCCGCCAGGCGGCACATCAGTTCCTGGTTAAAAACTAGGTTTTCTGCACAATATGATGCCGCCAAACGGCACATCAGTCCCTGGTTAAAAACCAGGTTTTTTGCACCTTCGAGGAATCTAATTCCCCCTAATTTGACACACACTCCAATTAAACTAAACCATACCAATTTACATAAAATTTGTCAAAACAACACAGCGCAATATCCTTCATTTCGCGTCATATAATTATTGATTTAAGGAACTTCTATTCATCATTTTTCTCTCTCAAGAATCCAACTCTACTCATGATTCCATGGTTATCTTCGCATCATTTCCACACCACTTTGTCATACAGTTAAATCATACAATTTTCATTATTATACATCATAAATTCGAGCTAACTTATATAGGTTCATATATCCAACATGGCTCAGCAAGCACTATTAAAAACAAACTCATCAATCACATTATATATCTACATTCACCAATCAAGGCCATACCGACACTTAAGCACACTTAATCATCCATTAATACTCATATTATTAGGGAATTAAAACAACCAATTGTGAGTGATGTATATCTCTAGCTGCAGACATCCAATGCCGATCTCCACCGTTCAAAGTGAATAACAACATGTTATGACTCATCTGTCAAAATTTCACCTAAATCGGACGGTTAACGAATCCAGAAACGCAGTTTTACGAAAACTGCGCAAACCAGAAAAATTTGTGGAGAAAATCAAAGCTTGGCGCCTAGCAGTATAAAACCAGCGCCCAGCGGTTCCTATTGCGCGAAAAGTACGAAAAACACGTCTTTGCATAGTCTTCATGTCGCCTGGCGGGGCCACACTTGCCACCAGGCGGTTCATCACAAAAAACTCAGAATTGGGTTAATATTCATGCGTCGCCAGGCGGCACATTTAACACCGCCAGGCGGTTTCTGGGGATTTTCCAGAAACGCGTAAACAGAGAGATTTTTATCATACAAAGGCATCACATTCATATAGTATAACACAAAAATAAGTACAGATCATATACACATATAAAGGAACTCTCCTTACCTGTTAATCCTTGCTCAATTTGAAGAATCAAGACTTCTTTTATGTCACCAATAGTCCCACCTTTGCCTTCTCCCAATGCACTTGATGCTCTTATCAATTCCACACGAAAACTCACCTTCAGACTCTCTTTTCCACTATCAAATTCGTTTGTCCACTACCCTTTCACGTTTTCCTTTCTTTCTTCTCCAAAACTACACTAATTAGACCATTAACTAAGCCTTAATGCTTGTTAATGTTAGGGAAAACGAAAATGCTTTCAATTAGGTGTCAATAATCATTGAAAGACTATTATTAGGTGCCTTCCCTGCCCACTAGGTTGCCCTTCTTGCAGCTAGGTTTTTCTCTGCCCTTTCATATTCATGCCAAAAGAAAATTTGGCAAAAAGAAAGTTAAATTCGTTCTTAGCAAGGTTTGAACCCACAACCCCTCAATTACCAAGTCAGTGCACAACCAATTCAACCAATACATGTTTTGTGATAATTCTTATAATTTTAGGATTACATTATCACTAAGCACATTCAAACATAACATTAAAATAATACATTTATTAAAATAACATGCAATTAGCATACATAGGACTCAAATTCAAGCCCTTTCTACATAACTAAGTACTCTCAACCACATGAGCAAGTACTTTTTCCACGTCATAACTAACTACATTAAATTCTATAAAGACTCCCACGCCCCGCATTTATTAAATAATTATTTATTTAAATATTTAAATTTCTCGGGTCTTACAATATGTGCAAAATAAAGCAATAATTAAAACGCCGCACTAATGCCATACACAGGACTCAAACCTAAGTCCTCTCAACAGAACCAAGTACTCTCAACCACTAAAGCTAGTATTGTTCCTTCCATGACTTGACAAAGTAATTCTCTTAAAGGTACTTCCAACCTACAATTATTGGTAATTCATTATTTATTATTTATTAAATTTCTCGGGTCTTACACTTTAACCCTAGAGGTTTGTTTTTCTCACACTACGATGAATTTAACTTTATTCTTATTCTTATATGCAAATGGAACTTTATTGTACCTCAGTCAATTCTCTAACTTAAGTTAAAAAAACAAGAAAATTTCATTTGTGGCTATATATAGAGGTAAAAACTAATGTAAACACTTTTAGTCATATATTGAATTTTATTTCATTAAAGAGAAGATTCTATTTGTTCTTGGCTTAGGTCTCAAGTTCTTATTAAATATTAACATCTTTGTGGCGAATCTTCCTTGACTTATCAATCTTATTGATTGTGGCGTCCTTATTATCGGTTCTTATCAAAGATTAACATCTTTGTGGTGAATCTTCACTTGACTTATTAATCTGCTAGATTGTGTCATCCTCATCTTTGTCTTATTCCGGGTTCTTGTTTGATTTAGTTTTGTTATGCCTTTGGAAGATTCAAAATCAGAAACGAACATACTCTTTTCTAGATAGGATCATATCATCTAGTATCTAGAACAAGGTTCTGGTTTAAATTTCCCTTTCTATCTTATTCTTTTTGTCATGTGAAATAAAAAAAATTAAAGAAAAAACTTAAATTTTTGAATGTTAGTTTTATGTGCTTTCTTTTGAAATTCTATTTATTTCATTATTCTTAGAATTTTGTAAGGGGTGAAATTTGTCTTGTTTTTTCGTGTTCTTCCTTTAAATTGTATATTTCTACATTTGATTCATGGAAATTATTTGTTGTTGTGTTTGGGGGTTTGCAAGTGCAATTACATTGATTTACATGAAGGACAATTTGTTTAGTTTGTTTGTGTGTTGAATTACAAAATTGAAAAGAAGTGAAAGAATAATGGATCAAAGTCAAAGGGAAACAAATATATATTGAAAGAAAAAAAAAAGAAAAGGCAAATAAGGATCCAAGAAAAAAAAAGGAGTTCAACATAAATTTTTGTTGCAATTTTGTTTGTGGTTTATCGATATATTTAATTGCAATCAGTCTTTTTCTTAGAGTCTATGTGTTGTCTCTTTTAACTCTCTTTGGTACTCTTATTATTTTCTAATTTTTTGTTTTTAAAATTCCTAAAAGTTTTGTCTAGGGTTTTGTATTTTCTTTGACCTTTTAAGTCAAGATTTTGATCTCGCAACGCTTTTCACATTGTTTGTTCACTCTTATCTTAAGCTACTATAGTACTTTGCTAAGCCCTAAAAGGAATTTGAGTGGTAAAAGACGAGAGTACATTCAAGAAAAAACGTATAAGTGTGATACACGAGTTGGAAAATTGAGTGGAACACTTAGAAGAGTGGTGAGGTCCAAACAAAAAAAAAATATTATTACTAACATTTTTTTGCAGGAAATGGATTTTTCCTAGAATAGTGATACGCCATCACCTAAGACTACAAGAATTATGGTTGCACTTGATAAGCTCACATTACAAATGAATCAAATGCAACAACACAATCAACAACAGTTTGAAAGGCTTCAAAAGTCTAATGAAGATATGAGTGTGAGATTAGAGGGGGTGGACAGAAGAAGAAGGAGACATGATGATTAAGACCATTCTTCTCATAATGATGAAGATGGCATGTTTTTAGAACAAGGAGAGGCCAAAGACGAGAGGAGTTTAGGAACCACACACCTAGGAGGTATAATGATGAAGAGTAGCATGGTTTTAGACCAAGGCAAGGACAAAGACGGCATGAGTTTGGGAACCACACACCTAGAAGAGATAAGACGTGGAGGAAGATTATAATTCCTAATTTAATGGAGCTAATGACTCAGAAGCCTATCTGGCATGGGAAATGAAGCTTGACCAAATCTTTAGCTCTTACGATTATGAAGATGATGATAAGGTTGTTATGGCATCCTTGTAGTTTGAACGCTACGCTATGAATTGGTATAATCAAATTACCGTGGACATCACTAGAAGAAGAAGGTTGTCAATCTCTACATGGGAGATATTAAAGGTAGCTATGAAGGAAACATTTGTGCCTCCTTATTATGAAAAGTAGATGTTCAAAAATTTACAAAGACTTACACAAAGAAATATGAATGTTGAAGTGTATGTTTAAAAGATGGAGGTCACCTTGATGAAGTTGAAGTAGAAGAAACAACTATGCTTACAATGGTTAGATTCTTGAATGGATTAAATAGGGAGATTTAAGATGTGGTGGAAATTCCCCATTATGAGACCTTGGAGAATCTTATTCACCAAACCACCAAAGTGGAACAACAACTCAAGAGAAGAAGTGCCTACAGGAAGTCATCCACCTCATGTGAAGGAGAGAGTTATTTCTACCATTCCTTAATCTAAGGTGGAGGAGTCTTCAAATGGTAAAGTAACTTCTTAATCTAATAATGATCATTCTTCATGTTCTAGTTCAAAACAAATGTTTCAAATGTTTGCATAGAGGAGTATGATGATGTCTTTCCTAAAGACATTCATCATCGTTTACCTCCTAAAAGGGGTATTGAGCATACTATAGATCTCATTCTAGGTGCCTTCCTTTCTAATATGCCAACTTATAGGAGTAACCCGGAAGAAACTAAAGAGATACAAAAGCAAATGGAGTAACTTATGGAAAAAGGATGGGTTTGGGAAAGTTTAAGTCCATTGTTATGCCAATAATTTTGGTACCTAAGAAAGATGGATCATGGAGGTTGTGCAGTGGGTGCAGAGCCATCAACAATATCACTATAAGGTTCTCAAAAATGCCCCACTTCATTCCTTGCACAAGAGTGATAATGCCAATCATGTGGCCAATTTATTTTTCAAAGAAGTGGTAAAATTACATGGCATTCCAAGGAGCATTGTATCAGATAGGGATGTCAAGTTTGTTAGCTATTTTTGAAAGGTCTTGTGGGGTAAGTTAGGAACAAAGTTTGTTTTCTCTACAACTTGTCATCCTCAAACAGATGGGCCAACTAAAGTGGTAAATAGAACTCTTTCACAACTCCTTAGATATTTTGTAAACAAAAAAATTGAAAACTTTGGAGGAGTGGTTACCTCATGTGGAGTTTATTTACAAAAGGGTAGTTCATTCTACTAATAAAATGCCTCCTTTTGAGGTAGTATATGGCTTTAATCCTTACCTTTACTTGATATTGATTCTATGACTAACAAAGATGAACTTGTCAAAGCAACTTTTATCAAGAACTGGCATAAAGAGCTAAAGGCTCAAATAGAAAAGAAGATTAAGAAGTTAGCCTGTAAGGCTAACCAAGGGAGGAAGAAGATCAAAGTTGAACTTGGTGATTGAGTGTGGGTTCACTTTAGGAAGGAGATATTTCCTTCTAAAAGAAAATCTAAACTTTTACCAAGAGGAGATGGACCATTTCAAGTTCTTGAAAGAATCAATGACAATGCTTACATTGTTGATCTACTTGAAGATTACAGGGTAAGCTCTCGTTTTAATATTAATGACTTGTCTCCATTTGATGTAGGTTCGAACTTGGGGACAACTTCGCTTCAGGAAGGAGGGAATGACAGAGGACTATCCTTGGATTCCATACAAGAAGAACTTGAATATAAACCTTTAAAATTTAGAAAACCTATGACAAGGGCAAAAGCAAAAGATTGGAAGAACAATCTATTCAAGGCTCTTGATGCTACAAGCAATTGGACATTCAAAGGATATGAAGATCATGACTTAGAGCACATTTTAAGGATAATTAGCTTATGTTTTTGGACTTTGGGATTTCTCTTACATATTAGTTATGTTTCTATGTTTTTGGTCTTTGGGCTTTCTTTTATAAATTAATTTATGTTTTTAAGTTTTCGGGCTCGGATCCTATTGTAGAGTTTCCAAGTTATGTGCTTATATATAGAGATAAAAACTTATGTAAACACTTTTAGTCATACATTGAATTTTACTTCACTAAAGAGATGATTCTCTTTGTCTTGGCCTAGGCCTCAGGTTCTTATCAAAGATTAACATCTTTATAGCGAATATTCATTGACATATCAATGTTATTGATTATGGCGTCTCTATTATCGATTCTTATCAAAAATTAACATCTTTGTGGCGAATCTTCACTTGACTTATCAATTTTCTAGATTATGGCATCCTTCATCTCTATCTTATTCCGCATTCTTCTCTGATTTATTTTTGTTGTTCCTATAGAAGATTCAAATTTAGAAAAGGTTGTACACTTTCCTAAATAGGATCGTATCATAATTTGAATAAATGAACAAAAAAGATAGTTGAGAATTGAATTGAAAAGCTTATTGGGTTCCCCAAGTGGCTATCATCGTTAGTGATAGTATTTTGAGGTTGTGAAAGAAATAATTGATGGGATAGAGAAAATTGTGGAGATAATAGAATGTGGAAGTAGTAGTTGAAAGTAGTATGTTATGTAGTTATGAGTGGTGTGTTAGATGTTGTCTTACTTGTTGTTGTCATACATAAAATGGTGGAGTACATGGGTATTTGTAGATCCTATCTCACTTACATGATTATTCTAGAACATTCTAACTAGAACTTATGTAGAATGTTCTAGATTTTTACCTATGTAGAATGTTCTTGATTTTTTTTTCTCCTATTAGGCTTTTCTACATTATTCTAGAATTTTCATTACATTTCAATAACTATGTCTTAGGATTTTCTAGATTATTCTAGAATTTGCATTACACTTTAATACTCCTCCTTGATGCAAATTCGATAACTTTGAGCATAGCACGTAGAAGTTCAAACCTTGATCTTGGTAACGCCTTTGTAAAAATATTTGCAATTTGGATTTCATTTGTGTAGTACGGGAGTCGAATCTTCATATTTGTCTCTACTTCTCTAATGAAATTGTTGAGAGGGGGAGCCTGCTCAACCCAATGAAGATGATTTTGATGATGTCCAAAGTCATACAAACACCTTTGTATCACTATTTTAGGCTTAGTCCTGAACTTATCATTTGCGTGGGTGTTGTATATCTAGGATTACATGTAAACCAGGCTTGAACTGAATTAGATCACCTGTCAAACTCTTAAATGTGTCAAATGCAGAACTCGTTAATGCATTAGATATTTAACTAATGGATTATATGTGGGCACTGCACTGATGTAGTGAAAATTCACCCACGATAATCTATTAGGTAAATTCCTAATCCACTAATCTCAGTAGCAGAACTCTGGTTTAAAAACAACTTTGAAATCAGTTTGGGTTTTTTAAGAGTAACTGAATCTCGAAGAGACTTTTCTGAGAGATTTCTTTCTAAGATTGAGATTCACAATTTTTTTTCTTTCTTGGAGATCATTCAATTGGGCATTCAAAAAGATTGATAATGGACTCAATCTTGCAGGGTCAAGCTTGGATCTAGGATCAAGTGTTACATTTGCACATCCATTAGTTGTATTGGTTTCTTGCTTCTTTTTTATTGTATTTCTATTTACAATTGAGGCACTATGTGATGGAAGGTTTGGGTGCAATTGTGTGGAGGCATTACATCTAGGGGGAGTTCTTGATTTGTAGATCAAGCTCCATAGTATTTAGGGTCTTGAATTATATAGATGCTCTTGTAATTCTTATAACTCTATTGATATAGTGGAATCCTCCTAAGCTCGAGTTGCTTAGGAAAAGACTGGACGTAGATTCATCTTAAATCGAACCAGTATAAAAATTGTTGTGTTCTTTGCTTCTTTCATCTTTTATGCCATTCTTAATTGCTTGATTCAGTCCATGAATTCAGAATTGGAAAACTGGTTGTTTGGGGTCTTACAGATTAAAGAAGATTTCAAGATTCTTTTAAAATTAGTAAAAGATTGAATAACCAATTCACCCCCC
>Ga0099823_1004105_pt1 | contig 14096 bp, 6 predicted proteins | sample CowpearedBW_FD_76831 | JGI IMG/M metagenome (GOLD analysis project Ga0099823, IMG submission 76831) | Root nodule microbial communities of legume samples collected from California, USA - Cow pea red BW | ecosystem: Host-associated > Plants > Roots > Nodule | place: USA: California | collected...
ACTATTTATGTTTTAAATTGTATAACTATTAGTTATAATAAATTAAGTGGTCTACTATTTCGGATTGTTTAATTTAAAAGATTTCGAATTCAATATTGTTATAAAATAAAATTTAAAAAAAAGTACAGTGATGATTTTGAAATAAATGGGGTACACGAAAAATATAATGGGAGTGCAGAAAGTAATAGCCCGACATCCTATAATGGGCTTATTCAACTTTCCAAGCCTTAGCCAACGCTACGAAACCACGTCATCGCCACTGGTATTCAGTGTTGATCGAAAGATCGAATTCTCACTCTCGCAATGCCTCGGAAGCGCTTTCAGGAGCAACAACCCAAAACAGGTACCTGTCTTTCTACATACCCAAAATTTGGAAGAACTATAAATAACTTAACAACGTCCGTGTTAAACCATATCAAAGTCATGCGGGTCGATTTTCGAGTTATCAAACCCTGAACACAAGGTGTTTGATAAAATGTTTCAGACAGGAATCTTGCATCTCTGATTAAGTTTTGTGGACCCGTCTATGTTCCAACGCAGGTGTACAACATGCCCAGGATTTTCTGAGGAAAATTGGATTGGGGAAGGAGAACTACTACTTCTGGAAGCAGATTGGAAAGGCTTTGGTATGCACGTACGCAGTGATGGGGGCAGTGTGGTGGTACAACGAGACATCGCCACTGGGTTGGTGGACACTGAAGCCAAAGCCAAAGGAAGAGAAGGAGCTTGCTCATTTGTACGAGCGGAGGATGTTTCCTTATCCAGGTGATGAAGAAGCAATGAAGGAGTTCATTGCCAAGGGTGGAATGATTGGGACAAGCATTGGTCCCAAAGGAGCTGCTGAGGAGGATAAGGATGAGAGTGACTACAAGAAGGAGATGAAGGACAAGAAGTTTAAACAGGAGGCTCAGAAACTTTGGTTGAGGATGAGGAATGAGGTCATTGCTGAGTTTAAGGAGAAGGGCTTTGATGTGGAATGAATGGCTGAAGTGAGTGCTCAAAACTATTGGTGGTAGTAAATATTGAGTTTGTTTGGATATTGTAATTTCAATAAATTTGACATAAGGGAAAAGACTCATCACTCTAATTTGTTGTTCTTTGTTGATGGATATGTATATGTGAACAACCTGAGTATTGCCACAGCAATTTCACTTGTTGAACTGGGCTTTTCTCCGTTTTCCTTATTTACAATTTTCATAAATTCAAACAATGGCAATGCAACGAGCATCGGTAAATATATTATGAAGCACCGATAGAAAAATGCAATAAAGTGAAATAAATTTTCTAATATCTTCGTTTTTGAAACAAAAAATGTAAGAGATTCTAAGAAAATAGAAATACGTTTTTATCCCCAGTTTAATGTTCGGGAGGATATAACAGAGATTAACTTTCAAATTCAAGAAGTTGTGGAGAGGCTTTAAAGGATTTGTCAGTCAGATGGAGGACATTGTAAAAATGTTAGTTTAGAGAAAATGACTCGTCAAAATCTGATATACAGGTCACACAGTGCTAATTATCTTTAACAGAGAATTTTTTTTTCTAGCTTCTTTTTGTCTTTTCAAACCACGAGTAACGTAATAAACAATATTTATCTCGGAGGATTGTCTTTAAGTTTGAGAGTTAATTTTCAAGGATGGAGGGGGCCTTTTGTTTTATGCACTGCTGTTCAAGTTTTATACAACATGGGATTCTTTTTTGTACTATCAGTGATGAGAAATAAAACATCATTTGCTTCATTTTGATATCCTTCTGCGGTATTTAACTCCATTTTATCTTCTTTAAACTAAAAAATTCTCAGGTTTTGCTAATATTATTTTGGCTTAAATAACTTTTTTGTCCTTATTTTCGTAATGTTTGTTGTAGATGGTCCTCATTTTGACAGAATGTTTAAAATACTCATTTTTACCCAATGTTTAAAATGGTCCTCATTTTCGCAATTCGTGTTGTGTTTTATTTGATCTTTTTTGTATTACGTTGCATGTATTATGTTGCATTGGGGTGTGTTACGTGTACTGTACAGATGACTAATTAACGTTAATTTTTTAATTTGGGGAAAATTTTGCAATTAGGACTTGAGTTGGACTGCAGTCGCGCTCTTCAGAGGTGATTTCTTCATCTTCGTCTTTCTTGAGCTCGGATTTGCAGAGGAAGCAGCTAATACTTGCCATTTCATAATTGGATTGCAGTCGCACTCTTCATTTCAATTTTCTAATTAATCATCATCAACGAGGTTAGTGGGTTTAGGATTTTCTGGGTTGTGTTTGCTCATGGATTAGGATTTTTATAATTCTATGTTGGGTTTGTTTGTGTTTGGATTGTTGTCATGTTTTGCATGGTCTCTAGATTACAACATGTACAGTACACGTAACATTTAAACGGCGTCACAAAGAAGCATCAAATAAAACACAAATTGCGAAAATGAAAACCATTTTAAACATTCGATAAAAATGAAGACCATTTAAAACATTCTGTCAAAATGAAAATCATCCACAACACTACGAAAATGAAGACAAAAAAGATATTTAAGCCTATTATTTTTATTCGTTTGTTAAAAAGTAGAGTAAGTTAACAATCTGTTTGGATTTAGGACAATCTAGTATTTCCTAAGATTTTATCTCAAAATTCTTTTTTCAAATTAAAATCGATTATAAAACTACATGTTTAAATTATTAATTTTATTTAAAATTAATTTTTATGATGGTATAACCAATCGAAACGGTCTTTGTTAATAACGTTTTTAAAAATTATATTTAAAAGTATCCTTTCTAAACAAGGACATAGCAAGTGTGCCCCGAAAAATCTTCTTTTATCATCCTTTATCAATCTAACAATATTGAGGAAAATAATATTACGTAAATGTGTCCCAAAAACGTGATTATACTTAACTAATTTACAGCTTCCAAGTCAAAGTTGTGCTTTTGTTCCGAAGCACCTTCGTAAATAAGCCAGATATTTGTCTAATTTGCAATGATGTGGTATGGTCACACCACATCATTGAAAGAGCAGTGAAAAGTAAAGTGTTTAATGGAAAGTAGTCAGAGTTTCAATTTACCAACGCTTAAGAGTTATAGTAAGTCCTTTCTCTGTAGGGTCAACATCTGATGCGGTATTGATTTCATTCATCAGCAAAACCTATGACTATCAGCAGATAATACAAAAGAAAAGTCAGAAAGAAAGTATTTCAAAATCAGAAAAGTCAATTACAGATATCTTGAATTTACTTTAGACAAATTATTTTTCATATAATTGTACAATTGTTTTAACAACTATGAAGGAGATGAAAAAAAAATGTGAAATAGTATTATAAAAATATTGGGTAAATTTTATAACTCTAAACAAAAACTACAAGGATTATGTGCTTGGTGGCAAGCTAATATATTAAAAAAATGACTTTTTGACTATTAAATTTTGACAAATTTCTCTTACAACTTTAGATGTTATCTTCTAAGTGATTTTTCATTTTTTCTTTTTCTCATTCTCAATATTTAAAAATCACTTAAAAAAATATTATAAGAGAAAGTTGTCAAACCAATATATTAATGGAACAGTGAACTAGCTAGCCATAAAATAAGAATCGCCTCGAAGGAGTCCATGGTCATATTTCCAAATCCTAGAAGCATGTGGCTTCAATGAGAAACAGAATGCTTAACCAAAAAAATAAAGCACAAACACAGAAAAGGAACTTGCAACGGAGGTAAACAAAATCCACAGGCACATATTCCTAACTGCAAACCAATCTGAGGAGTAAACAAGGATGTGCCTCAAAGCAAAAGAAAAGAAAAGTAATCAGTACCATCAGAAGTAGGACCATGAGAAATTTTAGGTTTGAAAAACCAACACATACAAAGGATAATAAAGCAGTGACAACAGATTAGACTATAATATTTTCTCCGTGTTTTTTAATAACAAGCAATGCGCTTTTCTCTCAGACAGACAATTAAACAAGGAGAACATTTTTTTTTTCCCAAGCTCTTGCTAAACAAGCCATTAACCATCAATGAGTAATGACTATTGACGAGCTTTAAACTTAAAATTGTTCTTCAGTTGCCTATTAATGCCTATTGTTGCCCCCAAAGCCCCATTCAAGTGCCAAATTACAATGGTAACAGCCAGAATCCAGATATTGGTGATTCTCTATTTTGAAAGGCTATAACCCTGATACAGAATATGTTGTTTACAGACAAGCCGTAAAATCTCTACAACCAAGTATTATGGGGAAGGATTTTGCTGTGTTCTTTTGGAAAGTTATCCTCCATTATGCAGTAGATGTTTCCACTGACAGAATTATCTTCCATGGAATATAAACGTGTGGTCCTTGACAAGGAAAAAACTAAAAGAAAATTAACTCATTCTCTGGGACAAATTCTAGATTCCAAGTGGTTGATAATGGGGGTTCCCGTCCCCATTCCATATAAAAGAACCCATTACTATATGTAGAGACTAATCATTTTTGCCGCCGTTATGTTTCAAACTTTTCCCCTCTGATCTAGCTGAGTAGGAAAATTCTGAAGACAAATTATAATCCACTTATCTTTACTACGCTTGCCCGACAGCCCAAAAGTTTTGGGTCTGTCATAAAGTATGAGAAAGGATATTCAAAACTCCGTTTTCGAGTTTAGAATGAGTTATAATTACGTAAATCTAAAATATGCCCTTCTATATAGTTCCTGTATCAATTACATATATCAGGCATTCTCATCTACGTCATAGTCTTAACTTTTCATTTTAAAGCTAAAAAGAATTGTTTAGCAGATATAACAGTATAAAGGTTATCGAGTATGTAGATTATTAAGAAACGTAGGTTACACTTCAAAATTTATGGTTCAATACATCAAACCAACCGCATAGCTGAACTAGAACTTGGAAGCTGAAACTTACTCTGTAATATGAAAATGCAGCATGAGAATCTCAGTGAACCTTTCGTGCTGCATTTAGAGAGAGAGAAACACCTGCATCTTGCATGAAATGCCATAGCCACCAGCACTTGAGGCAGCAAATTACCCCTTCATACACATTTCATCAACAAAATATAAATCAATAAAAAGCGTATGACACATTCTTGCAGTAAATTCTAGCAAGATCAAGGTTTGCTCCCAACCTCCTAGAACCATCACAATCAGGAAGTTACCATCTGAACAGCATTGTGGAAAGAATACTTTATTTTTTCTACCAGTAAAATTAGACAAATTATATCCATAATACCATAATAATGTTACCTTACCAGCACAATTTGAAAAATTGGAAATTAATATTATATATGATTTTACAACCAAGCGTACTTTCAATTTCAACAGCTAATACAGTTTCACAAGCCACTTCTGGTTGCTGAATGCAAATCCTTAACACTACTCTTTCCGGCCTTGCTTCTCTTATAGCTCTTCGACGGAGTCAAATAGAACCTCAGCAAGCCAGTGTCAGGATTATTTGGCGAATATCTAACACTCCGGTTCCTCTGAAACGTAAACTCGTGTCTGCCATTACTCCCTTTGCTCTCAGAATCATCGGCGAAACCATCCGTTCTACAAGGGCTTCTACAGCTAACGCTATAGCTTCGCATAAGCTTCTGACCAACAGGCTCACTTGCTTGCACATTAACCACCCTCCTAAGCCTCTGCAAAGACTCTGCAAGTGGCTTATCAACCACAACACTAGAATCACACTCCTCTTCCCCACTCCTATCATCCCTTCTCTCAGTTCTCTGTACTAAACCCAACTTGCTCCACACATCGCGCCATTTCTGCAACTTCTTGACACCCTTTGGCCCATTGGCCGCACCAGAAACATCCTTGGAATCAGATTCCATCACACAACCAGATTCAACAGCATCAGCTGAAGATCTCACATAACTATCCATCAACTCTTTTTCAGTAATCAGCAACTTGGCACCATAGAAGGTGGCCGGAGACACCTTCGGCGACACCCTCGCATTCACATTTGAATTTGACGTCAATTTCAACTCATCAAGCCCCGCAATTGACTGTCTCCTACGAGAGCTTGATCTATCAAAACCAAAACTCCTTCTACCGTCGCCAGAACTCCCCAAACCAACACTGTTATTGTTGCTATTGCTGTTGCTGTTAATGGAATTGGAATCTTCATCGACTGAAAGCATCGGTGAAAGCCTAGAACACGATTTCCCAATCAAACACCCATCCCAGGAAGCGCGAGGGCAATCGAACGAGATTCTTCCCGCTTCAATCGAAAACCTCGAATCCACGTCGCAGGATCTTCTCCCTAAATTGCATTCTCCAACCTCCGATTGAGTCTCTCTCAATCCCCGCGCTCTTCGCTTCTCTGCATTCCTCTTCACATTACTATCCGCGTCAGCGTTTTTCTTAGCCCTGTGTTTCCATTTCCACTTCTTGAACTTCTCCGCGGCAGCGTTCCAGAAGGTCCTGGAATCCCTGGCACCATTCCTCTTGCGGAGCTGCAGCTCGAGATCTATAAACTCCTTCACCGTCTTGCTTTCCTCGTCGGCATCACCGTCGCCGTCGTTGGAAACCGTGACCTCGGAGGCGTGTTTGCGCGAACGGGATTTTCGTAGGTCGTCGCGGTTGAAGAGATCGGAAAGGGAGCTGCGGGGACGGACCTCACAGGAGCGACGGCGGGGGTCGGCGACAGCGGCGGCGTCAGAGGCGGTGGGGCGGGAGCAGGATTTGGATCGCCGGAGGGAAGGAGAGGGAGGGGAGTGGTCGGAGGGGATGCCAGCGAGGCGCTCCCGGAGACAGAGGGCGCAGAAGCCGGTGATGGGGGCGGTAGGGTGGCGGTGGCAGGCGGAGAGGCGATGGGATTTGGGAGTCATGAGTGCAGCATGCGTTGGTGTGCGTGAGTGAGTGTTGGTGGCAATGCCATTGTTGTGTTTGTGATGTGTTTATGAGTGAAGAAATGAAGAGAGTGGGAGACACGGCATAAGTATGCACAGAAGAGTACGGAATCAAGTGCTCAAACCACCAACCATCATAATAATCTTCTCATCATTCATCTTTCTTAATTACACAACTAAACCCTCCTTAACCCCCATTTTTCTCTCTCTAACTATTTCCTTTTTTTTTTATTCAACATAATTTATCACAAAAATCTCTTTATATAAATTAGGGGAAGTCCTTTCGATAGGACCTTAGGTGGGCCCTTAATGCAACTTAAGGAAAAGAATAAGAAATTGAAAAAAGAAGATTTAAACAAATTAAAATTATTACTCTCATAATTCATTTCCCAGTCCTATCAATTGAGCTGTTAACTAACTACTGTTGTTACTTTATGAGCGTCGATGAAGGCCACACATTCAAGTTACAAAACCTAACACGTCAAGAAATTAATCTTATTAATTACACAACCAAAACATCTTAATTACACATTCAATTCTCGTTAATACCTTCCTCGAATACGAATCTTCAAAATTCGGCCATTTATTCAACATTTTTAATTTTCATACATCATTGCGTGTGGCAATCATATAATTTCTGAAATAACTTCGTTGCAAAGTTTAATGCTACAAAATTAGTCCCACTTTAACTGTTGGGGATTTAGGTGATTTAAATAAAATAACATTTATTTTTTCTCGGTTTTGAAATACATACTTATACTTACTTTTATGCATGGAATAAAAGACCTTTTTCTCGTCCAATCCCTTTCGTAAGTTCGTTGGAAGTTTGAAATCGTAAGCATAAAGCTTCATCATATCAATGAATGCTGGTATCTTCTGCAACTAAAATTAGAGATAGAGACCAGCATAAAACTATATGTGTAAATAATAATTAAAATATAAAATATAATTTATATAATTAAGTTTAAATTATATAAACTAGTTTTAAGGCACGTATCAAATTAGTATTTTAACGTGGATTTAGATAAGTTATAAAATGATGAGTTGACCTTAAGGTTTTTGGGCAAATTTACAAGTCAACCCTCTCAACCCAACCAAACAGGCACAGTGATCTGTTTGGTATGGCATGAAGCGTGGGAATCTTACAGCAGTATAAATTTTCGCAAAGTTAGCAGCACTGCGATGCTTAAGATTTTAATTGGGATGCGAACCCTAAGTGGTCACCACACGTGCACCACTTCTTGAAATTCTCGCTTTCAGCCTTTTCTTTTTAACATTATCAAAACTAAAAAAAAATAGTAAAAACAAAAAAATGCAGACTTAAATAATTCTTTAATTTGATCAACACATCACCTTACATCTACTCAAAGTTAATTTTATGAGATTTATTATAAATTATTTTGGGTTAAATCTGAATAATCAAGATAGTTCAATACGCAGTTCTATCATTAAATTAATTTGATTAAATATAATTTTAGTCTTAATATGAAATTAAAATTCATCATACTTTAAACTCTAATACAATTTAATTTTTAAATTTAAAATATATAAAATTTAGAATAGGAATTAATTTTAATTTTAGATCCAAGTATAAGAGTACAACAATATTTAACCCAGTAATTTTCTCTTTTTTTTTCCTTTTAAGCCCAATAGGCCCATGAATCGAAGATCCAGACAGCAACCAAAACAGGTACAGAGGAAAAAATTTGCGGGCGGAGCAACGCAAAGGATGGAGAAAGCAAAAGCGATGCTAAGCCTGACGCAAGAACAATACGACGCCGTGTCAAGACTCCAATTTCTTCCTCCTCTCAGAACCGGCGATAACTCCTCCTTCTACGAACACTTCGTCCTCGCCGGAATCCGAGTTGACCGAGTTGAACCCGGTTGCGTCTCGTGCTCCTTCATAGTCCCTTCTCGCCTCGCCGTAACTTCCATTTCATAAACTTCTATTATCGTTATCATCGACCAATAATCCTCTTTCGCTTTGATTTCATTTTAATTGGAGTTGATTCAACTTGTTGAGGTTAATTTTGAATGTGTTACGTTACAGGACAGGGGTGGGAAGTTGGCGAATGGAGCAATTGCGAATCTGGTGGACGAAGTTGGAGGCGCTGTCATCCATGAAGGGGGTCTCCCCATGAATGTTTCCGTCGACATGTCCATTTCTTTTCTCTCAACTGCTCGCGTTGGCGTAAGTTGTAACAACTGAAACATTCAATGAAAGTAAAATGTAGAAATTAATCATTCATGTGTATCCAACAACCCTATTTTCGCTTCCTTAATTACTTATTGTCCTTGTGTTTAGGGTGCCAAATTGATAATCACTCTATCAAACCTACCAACTAGGTAGTTACTGTAGGAATTGCATTGGGGATTGGGGAAGTTTGTGAATTCATAAACCCGGATTTAATTAAGGTTGGTCAGATTACTTATTACTCATGGCCTCCATTTTGTAGAGAGACATGATAGTTCATAATGAACTGCACACCTACTCAACCTTTCTACCATTCTACCATTCAACCATTCAAAACCTGTTTAAAAGCTGAACACATAAGATTCAACCTGTTCAGTTCTTAGACATTAAGGACGTGTTTGGATAAATTTTGTCATAAACAATTTTTAAAGAAAAGTAATCGAGAAGAGAAATGAAATAAACTGATTTGCCGAACTCGGTTATATTAGTTTCTTCAAAATTAAAGTTGTTTATTCATGTATAAGTTAGTTTTAGCATATGAAATACATTTCTTAAAATTGTTTACGATGTAGTTTACCCAAATAAACCCAAACCACTTTGTTTGTGTTTGTATTTACATTCAGTTCATAGTAAAGCCAATCCTGGTCCTCCCTTCCTCTGAGTTTCTGCCACAAAATGCCTAAAATTTTTATTAAACTTGAGTTGAACAGCTTTCCAAACACAGTCATTCTCTTTAAAAGTGTTCTTTTATAGTTCAATTGGCGAGTCAACATAAATAAGGACTTGGATTCGAATTTTATAAACCAAAAGAAAATGATAGAGCTCTATCTCCTAAAATGGATTCATTGATTAAACTGAGGGTTTAAAAAAAAGTGTCCTTTTGAGAAGGTTCAGAGTTCGGGTCTGATAACATGTTTATTGTTTGTATCAATTCCATGATTCCAACCGTTTCTTATTATAAGACTCCCGGTTTAGATTTCATAAATTGGGTTCATTGCTCCACAGCCAACTTTCCTGCTCCTTTTTCTCCCTATTTTCCTTCTGGTGCTTGCATCAACATGCATTCTTACGTTATGAACTTGCTGTTTATTTAGTGTATGAAATGTACTTCTGCATAGATTTTTTATACCTACTGAAAATATATTGGTATTATGTTGCAGGATGAACTAGAAATTACTTCTAGGTTGTTAGGAAGGAAAGGAGGTTATTCTGGGACAATTGTTCTCCTTAAAAACAAAGCCACGGGAGAATTGTTAGCCGAAGGTCGTCATTCACTGTTTGGTAGACATAACAGCAAAATGTAATTCAGTATGTGTATGAAATGTCTGTACATGAAGATTGTCTTTGGGAAACTTACTTGACTTGGGTGAGTCACTACTTATTAATTGGATAAAGTTCTGAGTAAGAGCATGATATGATATGAATAAAGTTCTGAGTGAGAGCATGATATGATATGAAGACGTGCAATGAAAAGTGAAATTTAAAAAAATCAAACTTGGTTTATTTAGTTTCTGTGACCATTTCCAGTACTTCTCCTATATCACTGTATTGTTGACAGAGACTTCGAGTTTCAAGGAACTTTAATCTGAGGAGAAAAGAGTATATTTTTCCTCTCCAAGTTGCAGATCAATTTCATCATGCCAAATGAGAATGCCCAAAAGAAAGTGAGAGTAGCATCACACCAACTATTTGAAGTTTGCATTGTGTTTGTGTTCGTAATTTCTAAAGTTGGATCATAACTAGTTGGTTCAACTTTGTCGTGGGGTTTGAGATTCACAGATTTGGAATAATTCTATGAATGAGGTTACAATTATAAAATCTGTATAAGTGAAAAAAAAAAAGGGGTAAAGCGTAGTGAATTACTAATTCCACTTATTTAATGTGATTGTGTTAAAAATATTTTTAAGTTAATTCAAGTGAGAGAAACATTAGAAAGGATAAAAAGTTATTTAGAGATAATTACAACTTTTCTCTCATCCAACCTCGATAAAAAATTATATATAAACCAGGAGTTTTTAAATTCTTTAAAAAAAATTGCACAGGTTTTAAAATTAAAATTTAATTATTTATTAAGCAAGGTGGAATCTACACTATTTCAGCCCAAGATTGAGGTGTGCGAGCTGCAGTGATTCTCCAAAGATTTCTTCCTGTGTCTCTAAGATTTTTTCTGCACTCCAAATTTTCGATTGTCCCGATTATGCTCTTCAGATAAATAAATGAAAATTAATAACTTAATTTGCTAAACAGTAATTAATTATGGATGTTGGTGGCTGATCAAACTTATTTATTGCGGTGGTTATATCAGTGATCTGCACCTCCAAATAATTTCTCGTCTCTCATTCAAATTGAACTGCACTTAAAACCTAAACAGATGGATATTTGGTTTCAAATGTTACTGGATTTGGAGATCCGGTAAGAAAATGGCACTTTTGGTTTGTGATAATTTCGGTTTGTGATAATCCCGCTTCTGGATGCACATGAAATCCTCATACTTTCGGTTGACATTTGGTACTTACGTGTTTTTCGGATGTTGACATTCGGTAATCATGACAAATAACACAGTTTCTGAATGTTAATATCCGATAAAGTTATTCGAATTGTTTTTCAGACGTCAAATTTTGAAAAAAAAAAACATGAAATCCTCGTACTTCTGAATATCCAGATTTAGTATGCATAGGTATTTTTCGAATATCGAGATTTGGTAAAGTTTTTATGGTTGTTTTTCGGAAGTTGAGTTCCAAAAGAAAGATGAAATCTTCATATTTTTTTATGTTGAGATTCGGTATACATAAGTGTCTTTTAGATGTCGACATCTGGTGACAAAAATATTACATGATATAGTCTTGGGATGTCGAGATTCGATACAATTTTTGTAGTTATCTTTCAGATGTCGAGATCTAGTAAAACTTTTGCATTTAATTATTTATTTATTTTTAATTTATTTGATTGTTGTATGAATTTTTTTCATTTTCTTTTCACTTATTATTAAAAAAACTCGCCATAATATAATCGTGTTATGTTATAGGTGGTGAGAGTATAATGGAATACATCCCTTTAAGTTTTATGAAATCACAAGTAAATTCTAGTTTCATCTCATATTTCTATTCTTTTATAAATGAAACGTGTGAGGAAAACTATACACATAAGTCGAGGTTATTGTTGTTCCATGACGACCCTGACCCCTTCTACACGCAAATGTCGTAGGTCCATGTCTAGGTTGTTGTTGTTCAGAAGTCTCACCATATGTAGAACTCTCGCCACGATGTGTGGATGCTTCTCTTATACTAGTTATATCTATAATAAACAAATTCAAAAACACATTACAATTAAAAGTTACAACACAACATAAAAACATTAACAAAAAAAACAACAACTAAACTAAAAAATATAAATGAAATATTTCAAAAATCTTAAAAACAATAAAATTTAAAATCAAAAATCAAAAATAAAATTCATAGAACCAAATATAACCGGATGTCAACATCCGAAAGTTCCCCAACCTTCAAAGGATGTCGACATCTAAAAGCAACCTTCACCGAAAGTCGACATCCAAAAGCAACCCAAAAAATTGTACACCAAAAGTCTAGATCCAGAACTTTCTTCTCCAGAAGTCGACATCTGGATATATTTTTTCTTGGATGTCGATATCTGATTGCTTTGAATCTCCAACTTAATGTGAGATCCGATGGTAGTTTTCTAGTAAAATTTACATTAATTATGGAAGAGAGTGAGGGAGAAAGGTGAGGTTAATTTTTTTAAAATTTCACTGTTGCTTTGGTCAAATGATCAAATAGTCAAAAGGTATTTTTAAAATTTGGAAAGGACTTAAGGTGCAAAACAAATTTTGGAGGTGTAAGAAGAAATCCCAACTCATCCATTATTTCCCAATTTTAAGTTTGCTATTTATAGTCTCTGGATTTTCAAGAAATAAATTCTTTTAAATCCCTTTAGAGACATATGACAAATAAAATAACTTTGGATTCATGGAAAAAAATTAAATTTTAAATAAGATTTTCAGTAATTTCAACTCTCACAACTGATTAAAAAATTGTTTTCAATTCAAGCCTTAGTAGTGGTGCAGTGAAAAAAATTAAAATGTTTTTGTTCCACATGGTTGATGTTATGCTACAAGTTTTAACTTATCTAAAAATATGTGAAATGAAACTTTATATTCGTCTAGTTACATTCTCAAATAGAATTTTTTTGTAAAGATTGTAATAAAATTGCTCATGAGTTAGAAAAAAAGAAAAAAACATTTAAAATATTTTGAAGTGTTGAGTATTTTGCAAAGGTTAATATACATTTTAATAACCAAAATAAAATGTGTTGATTATTTATTTTGAATTGAGTAAATTCCTTACAGTATTATTATGAAATATAGAGATGTTTCCTTTAAAATATAAATTAATTAAAATTGTGTGTGATACATTTAGTACTTGTTTGTCATTTAGTGATTATATTATTTGTGATTTTTATAGTTATGTCTTCAATAAGTGAAATATGCTACACAAATTGTTGTTTCATGATCTCTACTATGGAAATAAAGATTATTGTTGCCGATATTATCATTGTTGAAGAAATTTTTTTAATGTTTTATATGATTTACCATTATTAAGTAAGTATATACTTCATATTCATTACATTGTGAGAATCAAGTTATAATATATAAAGTTTATATCACAAATTTTAATGAAAAGAAAGCAACGTGATCCATGGAAACAAAGTTGTTGATGACTAAAATATATCAATTCAATTTATGACAATCAGTGGCGGAATTTGACCAAAAAATTTAGGGAGACCAAATTATATTTGTTATATATAAATTATTTTTTTTAATTAAAAAAAAATTAATTTCTTACATCATTTTTTATTCAAAATAAGCACTCATGACAATATAATCCAAACAATATAACAATAATATATATGAAAGAGTAACATAAAGTTTATCATCAATAATAATATATAAAAAAAAAACAAAAGTTACTTTTAGTCAAAATGGTCCTCCAACTTTTAAAACCTATAAAAAAACATTCAAAAAGTTAAAACATGTTAATGACAATCAACTTATTGCAAATTAGA
>Ga0099823_1004109_pt1 | contig 14091 bp, 8 predicted proteins | sample CowpearedBW_FD_76831 | JGI IMG/M metagenome (GOLD analysis project Ga0099823, IMG submission 76831) | Root nodule microbial communities of legume samples collected from California, USA - Cow pea red BW | ecosystem: Host-associated > Plants > Roots > Nodule | place: USA: California | collected...
ATATATATATATATATATATATATATATATATATATATATATATATGGTTTAATGATCACTTTTTTTATTAATTCTGTTAAAATTATTTAATTTAGTTTTACAATTTTTTGTCTTAATGTAATTTTTATTTTCGTTAAAAATAGAGATTAAATATATTTTTAATTTTGATTCAAAATTAAAATTTATTATGTCTTAAATTTTAATATATTTTAATTCTTAAATTTTAAAAATGAATGGGGATAATTTTTTAAATCACATGACATTAATTTTTTTGACATTTGAGACTCATTTGAGTCAGAAAGTGTCAAGAAATAGTGTAAACAAATTAAATGTCAACCTGAAATTTGTGTGACATGTCAAATTAATTTAACCTAATTGATTTAAAAGAACTATATTTATTTTATTTTAAAATTTAAGGACAAAAATTATATCATTTTTAAGATATAGACTAATTTTTATTTTGCTCCCAAGTTTTAGGAATTAAATATATATTTAACCTTACAAATAACTTACAAATAATTAATGTGATATATTTAGAGTCGTCAAAGTGGATTATAACCTGCGAGCTAACTCAGCCCACCATAGGTTCAAACTGGGTTGGATTGAAAAAAAATAAATTTTTTTAATACAGATCAAAATTAGCTCACTAAGAACCCGACTCACCTGGGTTCAACCCATAGTGAGCCGAGTTGGCTCACCAACTCACCAGTAATTTCTAAATAATATTAAATTATATTATTGAAAACCTAAAACCCTAAACTAAATGCACTTCTCTCTAATCTGTGCTTCCTGGTTCAAACATACAATGGCATTTGCACCTCTCGTCTTCTTCACTATTGCTCCCAGGCTCCATAGTTTGTTCCTCCTTCGATCGTGATCGCGATCCTTCACACGCTTTCTTTTTTGATAGGGTCCTCTCCTGCTTCGCTAGCTTCACTAATTTGACATTGTTGCTCCTCCGAGAGTGATCGTTCACAACCTAGTTTGTTTCCATTAATGCCATACACACATTTATGCACCAACCTCAATTATACACCCATTTTATCCATCCAATTAAACTTAACTCTAAATTGAAACTTGGAACACGACCACAACCACAAACTACCTACAATTCATAACAAAACCCAATTCTTACCTCAATTCTCTGTTACCAAATTCAGTTCACTACCAAATCTTATACTTAACTAATTTTAATATATCTTTTCATCATTCAATTTCGATACATAATTTCACCAAATTCCTTTAACTCAAGCACCAACATTTCCAATTTAGTTATCCTCCTTTTTCCCATTTCCTTATTTCAGATTATTAGACCACTACCAAGAACTCATTACAAATCTCTACATCAATTTACTGTAAGCGCACCCTCACATCCCATGCATTGCTTAGTTCATCACTAACCCCTGTTCATTTATTTTTATCTCCTTGTCACACTTAATTTCCTTTCAACTCAACTCACTAATAACTCTCTCTCAACCACCCAATCAAATTTCCAGAATAATACTTCTTCACCACTATCGCCTAACGTCCAATAAGATGCCGCTAGGCGACACATGTAAGACCCGGAAAATTTAAATAATTAAATAAATAATTATTTAATAAATGCGGGTAGTAGAAGCCTTTATGGCATTTAATGTAAATTGTTGTGATGTGGAAAAATACTAGCTCAAATGGTTGAGAGTACTTGATTGTGTGAGAGGACTTGGGTTCAAGTCCTATGTATACCAATTGTATGATATTTTAACTTGGACATTATTTTAATGATTGATTTAACGTGAGTATTGGTAATGTAATCCTAAAATTATAGGAATTATCACGAAACATGTATTGGTTGAATTGGTTATGCATTGACTTTGTAATTGAGTGGTTGTGTGTTCAAACCTTGTTAAGAACGGATTAAACATTCTTTTTGCCAAATTTTCTTTTGGCATGAATGAGAAGGGTCATAAAACCCTAGCCGTCAGAGGGAGCAACCAGAAGGTTTGGAAAACCAAGTGCAGAGAGTGTTTGGTGTGTGAATGGAGAATTTATGGTTCGTGGAGAAAGCAAAGAATAGGAGAATTGTGGTGGTTCTTAGAAGCAAAAGGAAGAAGGTGTGTGAAAGAAGAGCAATGATTTCAATTGGAGCAAGAATTCCAGGTAAGGGGAGTTGTTCTGGCATGATTTTACTCGTATTGGATGCATTATTGTAGGACATGATTGAATGCATGAGAATTCCTCTTATTCTTGCTGATTTTCGAGGGTTTCTGCCCAGAAACCGCCTGGCGGTAATGCATGTGCTGCTAGGCAACTCATCTTGTCTGGCCCAGTTTCATGGGTTCTGGTATGAACCGCCTGGCGACGACGTGGACCCGCCAGGCGACGTGCAGTGGTTGTATGGATTCTTTTCATTTTTTTGTAAAATTGTGCGTGGAGGATTCCTTGTTAGATTGCTATATACATGTAATTGCTTGATATGATATTCTTGTTACTACTATGATGACTATGTATTAATTTGGAGTTGCAAACATGAGAGAGTTCATGTTACCATTGTTGAATGAACCTGAATCTTTGGGAATAAGTGTAAACTATGATGGGTTAGGGATTTTGATGATATGGATTGCGTATGTATGAGGAAATTGAGAAATTTTGTAATAATGTCGTGTTTGGATATGACTGGAGTGAATTTTAGACCATAGGATTTCAGGTGCTGGAAAACTTTGGGATTTTTCTTACCCAGGCACTGATGTGCCACCTGGCGACATCTTATTGGCTGCCAGGCGATGGCAGTGTGGGATTACCATTTTGGCAGTTTCGTGGAATGGTGGTTAGTGAGACTCTTGGAGATGGAATTAGACGAGTATTAAAATTGTAGTATGGGACTACAATTAACGTAGAGGTCAATTACAACTAAATAAATGATGAGAATAAGATGAATAAATCATATAAGGAAAATTGGTGTGGTGATTAGTAACAAGGAGGTTTGGAGGTCCAAATATTTGGAGGTAAGAGGGAAAAGGGTGTAACACATTAGGAATTGGTTGAGAGTTAGAATACTGCATTGTATGGAAGTGTGAATCATGGGCTCTTAGTGAGGCAGTGATATGGGGATTGGAAAGTGATTAAGTATTGAATAATACGAAAATAGATGAACCAGTAGGATAAATTAAGGATGGACAGTTTTGTTGGGTATGGTACGTAGTAATGAATTAGTGATGTCTAATTGCAGAATTGAACTTGAATTAAGTGGATGAACAATGTTCATACATATAGCTATCCGAGATGGAATTTGTAACATCCCGTTAGGATATTACTGATTTTTAATAAAATAAAGAAATAAATTAAAAACACTGTGTCCACCATGCGATGAATCGCCTAAGCTATGTCATCAGCTCCAACAATGTTCCTTATCCTCCTGTTAGCCATAGCTTGTGCGCGCCACATATTACAACTGTTCACACACACAGCTCAAATTAGGATTTCTCATCCAAAAATAGTACAACAATACAAACAGTTAGTCATGCAAGCGTAACACGATAAGCTCACTCCCCATAGACCCCAAAAATCATTTTGAAAACCATTGCTCTGATACCAAATGTAACATACCGTCAGGATATTACTCATTTTTAATAAAATAAAGAAATAAATTAAAAACACTGCATTTAATAATACCTCATTTTCCCAAAACGCGGGAAAATTTAAATCTTTATTAAATAATTAAACAACGTTCAAATCCATCAGTCACCAAAACCAAAATCAAATGTTATAATAGCACCCATAAGGGTTTACAACTGATCTCAAAACCAAAGAAAAATAAAGCATAAGATTTCCCCGAGCTATCCCCTCTCCGCAGCTAAGCTTCACCAGAACCACCTGCATTAACATCATCTACTCCCGTGTGTACCGCGTACACGATCATCGCCAATCACAAGCAGATAGGGTGAACTTAACAGATAAAGCATATAATAAATTACAGTTATATACATATTCAACACATCACTATAGATAGCACAAACATCCCAAATGACTTCCATCTTTTGAGTTCCTATCACCTGGCCACAACTAGGTTATTCGTGTTCTACGTCTTCTAATGATTATTTCAAGATGATTTGCTGCCAACCTATCGACCACAACCGATAGAGCACGTGTGGGAAACCATTGCTACGGATCATACATTGTAACGCCAGCTGGAGTTCCCAAATACGAGTATAACTCGTAACGTCCCAAGACTACCAAACTCGTCAGTCAACAACTGAGGAGGGCAATCTATCCGGACCCATCCGTACTCACCACAACCAACACACTCACACCGGCAACACTCGCCAACCCGAGCCACAACTCAAGGGTTCCTCGTGTTCATCCGCCATCCCGAGCCACAACTCAAGAGATGCTATTCTAAGCCACAACTCAAGGAATACCACGTGCTTAACCCCTATCCTGAGCCACAACTCAAGGGATACGTTCTAAGCCACAACTCAAGGAACACCAGCAATCCCACCTTTAAAGCATCACTAAAAGCCTTGTAGAGTATACCTACGAAATCAACAACTCCAAGCTGCAACAGTAAAAATCGCCTGGCGGGGACACGTGCCGCCAGGCGCTGCCAGCTCCCAGACCGCCTGGCGGGTGTCGCGTACCGCCAGGCGCACAACGTCTATAAGTCATCCTTGCTGCAGGTTCCACCTGGCAGAAGGTCACTCACTACCAGGCGCACGCGGTTCAGCAGTCCCCTGTTGGGAGGCCATCACCTGGCGGAACAACTCATGCCGCCAGGCGTATGCGAACCAGATGCCCTTTGTTTACCCATCTCTCGCCTGGCGGATTCACACCGTTGCCAGGCGCCGCATCAGTACAACAACACTCCAATTTGGGTTTTCCAACTCGGATTTTCAAGGTTCACACATTCTAGCACATACTGCACTTCTCACTAAATGTATCACAACAATTCTCATAGACTTGGCTAGTCACAATGTACCTACACTCATTGGAGTACCTTAATTGAAACCATTTTCACTTTCTAGACTCCCGTAAGTTTCCCCTACTCACAATTCCAATCCTGTATTAGTGTTGCTACTACTATTTAGTATAATCCATCAGTTTCTTTAAATAGTACCTATGTTCTTACGAGAATTGTTCCCCTTACTCCCCCTTTATAGCTTACTTAACTATAAAATTTTATCCCGCTATCTTATGTACCTATTTCCACCAATCTTAGGTATTCATTACTGCATTCCAAATAGGCCCCTCAAGATCGTGTATTACACTCACGCCAGTTTATGCCTCATACCAGAATCTCAATTACTTTTATTCCTTATTATTCTCATGTACTCATATCCATATAACCTATCTACCATTTAGGTAGTTTCATTTCATAGGCTCACAATCCCATGACCTTAGGCTCCATCATAATGAACCCATTCTCACAAAAAAACTTCCTCAGACCCTCAACTCCGTCTCAGCCAAGAAAACGCAACCTCTGCACTGGCGCCTGGCGGCGCGGAGCTTGCCGCCAGGCGGTGCATTAGTTCTAGAAATTTCTAGATTTTCGCACTGCACCAACAAGATTCCAAATCTTTGCCCAATTCTCATGAAATTTCACAAACATAAAGTTCCTTATATGAACTGTACCTACTCCATAAATTTTCCCCTCAGAATTGCCACACAAATGGATTTCACAGTATCAAATCCCCCAACTTTTCAACCTTAATACCTAGTTGCATTGTTTCATTCAATTAAACCTCAATACCAGAACAAGATCATCCAATTCATCATATATTGTATATCATTAACAAAAAGAATACAAAATCGCGGAGTACAGCTCCCCTAACCTAGATCCTTTAGCTTAAAACTTTGACAATTGAGAAGTTCTCCTTTGATCACCAAACCCTCCTTGGTTCCTCTCTATTCAGCCCCTACACCTCACTCAACCTCACCACTCTCAATAATTCGTGCCCTCTTTTCTGATTAAGATTCCAGCTTGCCAAAACCCTCCACTTTACTACAATTGGCCTTTTATATTGTGCCTTATTACTAGGTTAATCACCAAAAACGTGTTAAGGCACAATTGATGATGTTAATTACCATTTATTGGAGCTTTATGGTCGGTTTTGCAGCCACCCTTGGCTGCCCATTCCTCTTGGGTTTACGTTAACCCTTCACATTCAAATCAAAACCCCAAAGTGGCAAAATTAAAGTTTAATTTAAGTTCTCCAAGACTTGAACCCATAACCATGCAATTGCCAAATCAATGTCAACCATCATGACAATTTATATTTCATGCTAACTCTCACAATTCAAACATTATCTCATACAAAACACGATTAAACATATTATCAAAACAATAATAATTAAATCCACACAATTGACATACATAGGACTCAAACCCAAGTCCTCTCACACAATTAAAGTACTCTTAACCACTTGAGCTAGTACCTTTCCACATCATACCAATCAAAATTTAATCTCATAAATGCTTTTCCCTCCCGTATTTATTAATTAATTAATTATTTAATTAATTAAATTCCACGGGTCTTACAAAATTATATGAATGGTACCTAAAGCTACGAAGTTAAGCAATAATTATGCAATAAGTATGATTGAATTGGAATAAGGATTGGATTAAGTTAGGATCAATTATGGGTGCTAAAACTAGTGAAGTTTCACTACTGGTATAGCGCCTAGCGGCGCGGGTGTGGCCGCCAGGCGGTAGGCTATCAAAGGTGCTATCTGCAACAGGTGGCGCCTGGCGACAAGGTATGATCCGCCAGGCGATAGACCTTACAAAAGTGGGTCTGTGAGAGGCTGGTGCCTGATGACGAGGAGGTTTTGCCTGGCGGTCTGCACAGGCATTTCGCCTGGCGGCGCTTAGGCTGCGCCAATCGATAATGCTACTGATTTGGTCGCGTGCGTTGTTTGTACGCATTGATGCAGACTTGGATCAGGAGATGTTGTGCCATGAGCGGGTAGGTTCATGGATGGTGGTGAACACGTGATGATATAAGTGGGGAGATTCATATCCTGTTACTCTCGTGTGGGGATACGAGCGGGGAGGTTCGTATGTTCCGTGCGCACACTTGAAAGATGATGCGTGTAAGGAGGTACATAGTTGGTGGATCACGTGTGTTGGACTATAGGCGGGCAGGTCCGTAGAGTAGAACTACGAGCGGGGAAGTTCGTAGAGCAGGACTACGAGTGGGGAGGTTCGTAGAGGTAGGACGACGAGTGGGCATGTTCGTGTGAGCATCATAAATCCCAAGTCCAAGGCTAACTATTTGTGTGATTTGAAGGTTGAAAAGCCTTAGGGTATTAAGGTCTTGGCCAAGAACTAACTAGAGCAGTTAGGTGTATTGTTAATTTTATTAACTTATTTGTTAATTCTTTATGAGCTCACCCTTTCTGTTTGTGTTTGGCGATGATCGTGTGATTCGTTACACGAGAGCAGAGGATATTATAGGTGATGTTGGTGATGCGTAGAGACGTAGAGAGGGCTAGCTCGGGGACTTTTGAGCTAGGGATTTTTTTATGATGTTCTTTTATTTCATCGGATTTTGAAAACTTGTAATCAAATTATTATTTTAGTTATGTTAAAAATATGGCACGTTGAACAATAATTCAAATTTTCCCGCGTTTGGAAATAATAAAATTATGTCGTTTGATCTTCATTTCCAATTTATTTATTTTAATTAAGTAATATCTAGTCGGGACGTTACATCACATCAGTACCTAGGTAAAACCTAGGTTTTGTACGCCTGCGAACACCAATATTTTAACCTTCAAATTCAGTCATTCACCAATGAACCAATCTTTTAAAATTAATCAATTTCTTTGTATATGTTCAACCCTCAACATCATACTAACCCAACCAAAACCTATTCTCCAAAAATTCAGATTCATTCACCAACTTTAACATGAACTCTTCATGTTTACATTCCCAATTCAATTTACAAGCATCACAATAATAGCAAAAACATAACTTCAAGCATTTATACAGACATAACAATCTGACTGGGAAGTCACCACATCACAAAATCCACAAAACACAATGAAAATAGGATCAATCACCGCGCGTTGCCTAGCGGTTCCCCTTCGCTGCCAGGCGGTTCATAATAGAACCCAGAAAACTGGGTTGAAAGGATGTGTTGTCTAGCGGCACATTCATCACTGCTAGGCGGTTTCTGGGCAGAAACCTAGAAACCTTCGAGAAATAGAGTAAAAGATAAGGATTCATGCAATTGGGTCATGGAAATTAACAATACATTACGCAAATTAATAAACAAGTAGGAGCAGCTCTCCTTACCTGAAAATCTTTGCCCCAATTGAGTTCCTTACTCTTCTTTCACACTCCTTCTTCCCTTTGCTTCTAATAACCACAAGAAATCTCCTCCTCTTTGATTTCTCCAAGCACCCAGAACCTCTCCATTCTCACTCCAAATTTCTCTACACTCTTCCAGAACTATTCCCCTTCCCTATCCTTTTCCACTTCTATTTTAATTAAATTAATTAAAAAAATGAAAATAATTATTTTAAGGTTTATTAGCCATCAATTCTCATTAACTTGATTGTTTTTCAGACCTTCTGGCTTCTCACTTTGACAACTAGGATTTTTTACCCTTCTAATTCATGCCAAAAAGAAATTTGGCAAAAAAAGGAACCTATTTCGCATAAGTTAAGGTTTAAACCTACATCCATGGCAATATCAATTCAATGCACAACCAATTCAACCCATTTATGTTTCATGATAATTTCTACACCTTTAGGAATATAATATCACGCACCAATATAAAACATATCACTAAAATAACACAATTTGGCATACACGTGACTTAAACCCAAGTCCTTTCAACACAATCAAGTACTCTCAACCATTTGAGCTAGTACTTTTCAACGTCATAAAGACTAGTAATTAATGTCATAAAGACTTTCATTACCCGTATTTATTAAATAATTATTTATTTAATTATTTAAATTCCTCGGGTCTTATATTCTTTTCTTGTCCTCCACGACTTCTACCACCAGGATCTCCTCAACCTTGAATGTTTTGAGTATAGGGAACCTTCTTCTCCTTAAAGGTTGCCTTTGCTTGAAGTGCTTGATCGAGAGACTCCTTCTTCTTTTTCCTTCTCCGCTGCTCATGCACCTCAAGCGACCGACAATCTCTTCCATCGGGAGCATTGACAAGTCCTTCGACTCCTCGATCGCACAAACAATATTCTCAAAGTCGTCGGTTAACGACCTTCAAATTTTCTCCACCACTCGACAAGTGGGCAATGTCAACACGAGAGACGTACTCGACAACCCCTTCAACCTCTTTCATCCTCATGCTTTCAAGCTCGCCTCTAAGAGTTTGAAGCATGACTTGTTTCACACGATTATCCCCTTTGTATGCCTTCTCTAGTATATCTAATGCTTCTTTTGAAGATTTAGCATTTAATATCTTCTCAAAGCTAGACTCATCGACATCTCGGTATAACACGTATAGAGCTGCTTTTTCCTTCATTCATGATGCTCTCAATGCAGTGAGTTGGGAATTCGAACAACCTTCAGTGTCTGCTGGCTCTTGGTGCCCATTTTCAACTACTTCCCTTATTTCTTGGGAACCAATGATGACCTTCATTTGTAGACTCTAATTGCCATAGTTGACGCCTTTTGATAACTTCAGTAGGGGCATGTTGTTAGCAAAGTTGGCCATCTCGATCAAACTCTCTAACTATTAAACACTCTCTCTATATCCAATTTGTTGACAAACAAGTGTCTCTGGATAAAGACTCTTTATATTCAAATTTGTTGTATTTTATAATGAACACTATATGGTCCTTTTATAAACCCTTTAACTTGACTATTTAACCACATACATTAAATATAACTACTACCAAACCACAATAAATAGACCTACCCAATTACTACTAAAATACTATTAATGAACTCTTAGTCTTAAAGCATTTTACCAACTACCCACATTTAAGTTTACCTAACATAAACCTGAAATTACAACGTGTGTTCGTTTATGTTAATATTCATGTTACTTAAATGCAGTGAATCAATATGCTTGAAGAATGCTCCTAACATTCCTGCAAAAAATTTCTATGCTTTGACTCGCTTAGACGAGAACAAAGCAAAATATCCTATGTTGATATTTGGGGATGCAAAATGATTGGTGATATGCATGGTTGATAAAGTTTTTCTAAAGCAAAGTTGATAAAGTTTTTCTTATTAGTTATTAGTTAGATGTAATCACAAATTGAGTTTTATCTTAAAACTCAATTTATAAATTTGGTTTCAGAAAAGGATGTCCATAAATTTGCTTTAATAACTTTAATCCACCTTAATAACTTTACTTATAATATTGGTTTCAAAACTAATAACTGATATATAAACATTTCTAGTTGTTGAATATTGTTTCTATAATATTAACTTAACATGGTTGTGTTAAATCCTTATTCCTTAGCTTTTCTTCGGTTAATTACTCGCAAGCACAGGTGCAATATATCCCCCTTTGCTTTGGTGCTACTCTGATCAATTATCATTTCTGCATTTTGTCACGTTTTGAGACATTTTAATTTTTGTTTAAAAAAGGTTATAACCATATGGTTATTTTGTTCTTATGAACCCTTCTCCATACACTCTCTTTATTCTTATAAACCCATTTGGCCTGCATACTTGACATTAAAGGAACTATTTATTGTCCATGAAAGTTTATTAATGTACATACACATTATTTGTTATGAGTAGAGGTATCAATTTGGCCCCTAGCCCATGGGCCAGCCCTGACCCACTCTTCATAAAGTCCCCTTTTAGGAGGCCCCCAAATGAGGGGGCAAAAAAAAAGCCCTTACCCCCAAAACCCCATCTCTAGTGGGTTAGGGCTAGGGCTAAGATGGGTTAGCCCCCCTAAATAATACTACATTAAGCCATAGTTAAAGATCAAGTCGAGTGACCCGGACATGGCTGATGACCCGGACGGGCTCGACGACCCAGAAGAGCCAAATGACCAAGACGGGCCCAACGACCAAGATGAGCCCGACGACCAGGACGGGCCTCACAACCCAGACATGCTCGACTACACGGACGGACCCGATGACCCAAACGGGCCTGACAACCCGAACGAGCCAAATGAGTCTGATGACCCGGACGAGCCCTACGACCCAAACGAGCCCGATGATCCATACAAGCCCGACGACCCGAACGGGCCCGACAACCCGGATGGACCCGACGACCCAAACGGGCCCGACGACACGGACAGACCCGACGACACGGACGGGCACGATGACTTGGACGAGCCCAATGACAAGGACGGGCCCCATGATTCGGTTGGGCCTGACGACTCGGAAGGGCCCGATGACCTAAACGAGCCCAACGACCCGAACGGGCCCAATCACCTGGATGGGCCCGATGATCCAGATAGGCCTAATGACTCGAACGAGCCCGATAACCCAGATGGGCCCGGCGACCCGGATGGGCCCAACGACATGTACGGGCCTAATCGGGTCATTGGGCCTGTCCGGATCATCGGGTCCGTATGGGTCGTTGGTCCCGTTCGGGTTGTCGGGCTCGTCCGGATCGTCGGGCCCGTTCGGATCGTTGGGCCCGTCGAGGTCGTTTGGCCCGTCCGGTTCGTCGGGCTCGTCGGGTCGTCAGGCTCGTCGGGTCGTCGGGTCGTCGGGCTCATCCGGGTCGTTGAACCTGTTCGGATCGTTGGGCCCGTCTGGGTCGTCGGGCACGTCTAGGTTGTATGGCCCATCTGGGTCGTCGGGCCCATCGAGCTCGTCAGGCCTGTCTGGGTTGTCGGGCCTGTCTGGGTTATCGGGCCTGTCTATGTCGTTGGGTCCATCTAGGTCGTCGGGCCCGTCTGGGTCGTAGGACCAGTTCGTGTTGTCGGGTCCATACGGGTTGTCGGGCTTGTTTGGTTCATAGGGCTTGTCCGGTTCGTCTGGTCCGTCCGGATCGTCGAGCCCGTCCGGGTCGTCGAGCCCGTCTGGGTCGTCAGGCCCGCCCATGTCGTCGGGCCCGTCCGTGTTGTCGGGTTTGTCTTGGTTGTCGAGAATGTTCGGGTCGTTGGGCTTGTTTGGATCATCGAGTCCGTTCGAGGAGTCATTCTTGTCGAGGTCATCGAGCAGGTCCGAGTTGTTAGACCTATTCGGATCGTCATGCTTGTCCGATTCGTTGGGCCTGTCCCACATATAGTAATATATTTTAAAAAATAATATATTTTTCATGTGGAAGATGAAAGCCCATGGGTTGGCCCTGACCCACAGGACTTTTGTAGGGTTTTTGGCCCTGTGGACTTCTTTGTTGAGGGTTTTTTTTCAATGTGGATTTTTTTGGCCCTAGCCCACATGGACCAGGGTCAAACCCTATGGGCTGGGCCAAATTGACACCTCTAAATATGAGGTATAGGTAAGTGTGGATGAACTTCGACTCTTGATCAAAGGTGATGATCCTTATGATGACAAAGTGATCATGATGAAGTTGCACCACTACAATCTCAAACTTCTGGTTGTCACTGAAGGAGCACAAGGCTGTAGATACTACACCAAGGTTTTTATCCATAAATAAAAACTTGCATAATCTCTCTATTCTATATATTTTTGCAACCACAATGTTTTCTTACTGATAAATGTTGTTGAGGATTAAGTCACAAATGTGTTTGTGGTGTACACATTTTGTCCTAAACACATTAAACGAAACCCCTCTCTATTTTCTAAGCCAAAAGAGGTTGATTCTATTTAATCATGTAGCATGTTCCTCTTTGTCACTTGGGACTTCAAAAGATGGGTTGTTGGTTTTAAAGTGGAACAATATATACAACCGGAGCATGTGATTCTTTTGTAGCAGGACTATTAAGCATTGTGGCTGCAGACGATCACTTCTATAAGGTCACAAAAATATTACTTATTCAGTTACTTGCATCACATGTGAACAAATTTCCCGGTCTTAGTTAATTTCTTGAGATTCAAGGCATCACATGCAAACATTGTGTATAACCAACCCTTTTAAAGTTGTAGTTATAATTCATGATCTATGTATTATCTTGAGAAATTGAAGTTGTGTTCCTTGTACCATTTTTAGGATGAGAAAAGATTGAGGGAGACTCTTGGTTTTGCAAATGAATGAAGTGTTGTCACAGTGACAAGGAAAGGAGTCATATCTTCACTACCCACAAAGGATGTTGTTCTCATACTTCTGTTCTCCTACTTCGATTCATAGATGTTTGTGTTGACATAAAGTACTGAATTGTTGATTTTAGATCTCCTCGTTGGCTAATCTCATGGGATCTAATGTCATAACATCTGTTGAGGATTACATTTTTAATTGCTTCAATGTTTATTTTATTTGATAAGTATGAAGCAATTTATGTATGATGTTTATAGGTAAAGAAAATGATACCATTTATCAACTGAGGAAGAACTGATGAAACAAATAGTTATAACAATTTACATTGATTCAATTCAAAGACTCAACAGGTAGTGGATTTAAATTTAATCATTTTAGTTTTTATGCACTACTTATGGTTGGATTAAATCCAAGCAGCTTACATCGGTGCAATTCAAAAACTCATTGGGCACAAATCCAAGCAAGACTCCATCCATCAATTTTTACCCTTGACCGTTTTATATGAAACTTCTCTTTTGTAGAGACAGTGGTAATTGTGCAACGCTGTGTATTCTTCGGTGAACTTTGTTGAAGATTTGAGGAACGAAAAATATTTTTTGTGGTGCGTAATAGGTAAAATGTTAAAGGTAAGATTCCGCAAATTAAAATCCGGAAAATCTAATTTGGAAAAATGCTTTCCAAAAATCTGATCCAGAATAAATAACCATACGAGGTGAGAAATAATTTTCTGGACATTTATTTCTGAAAGAGTAAAATATCATTCTGAAAATATTAATCCGAATATAGTAGAGGTGACCGTGAAGTTTGGAAAACGAATTCCGTATGGTATTGTGATTTGGAAAATTCCGGAATTGATGTGCTGTGAGTTACGGAATGCTTTATCTGGTAGCATAGATATGCTTTCTGGAAAGGCCATTTCAAAGAGTGGAAATGATAATTCAAGAAGAACGTCCGGACGAGTTGGACGACGTTTGATATTAGTGGCTTGTTGGAGCTGAAAC
>Ga0099823_1004110_pt1 | contig 14090 bp, 9 predicted proteins | sample CowpearedBW_FD_76831 | JGI IMG/M metagenome (GOLD analysis project Ga0099823, IMG submission 76831) | Root nodule microbial communities of legume samples collected from California, USA - Cow pea red BW | ecosystem: Host-associated > Plants > Roots > Nodule | place: USA: California | collected...
ATATATATATATATATATATATATATATATATAATTATTTCCTTTTGGAATATTTGTTAAATAAACATTTTATTCATATATATTTTTAACTAGATTTTTAAATATTTAATTACTCTTTATCTTCATATGTTAAAAAGTTACAAGAAGGTTCTCATTTTTATTTTTGTTTTCTCAAAGTTTTAATTTTTTTTAAATTTACCCGGTTAAGCTATTTTTGTTAGTATTTTCCAAGTGATAATAAAGATGTCATGCGTCAGTTTATAATGTTTTTTTTAAATTTTTGTTAATTCTTTGTATAAAATTTACTAATGTCCATGTGTGAGGCCATTTGATATGAGACATAACATTGTTATATCACCGGTTATGATTAGTGTTAAATATTATTGTCTTGTATTTAATTTAGTTTTTAATAAATAAATAAATATATATATATATATATATATAATTTAATTGAATCTCAATTTTTTAAAATAAAATAATATTATTTTTCTTCAAAATAAAATAAAATTTATTATTTATATAAATAATATATTGATATTTATATATTTGTGTATAGTGAATTTGTTCATGATTTAATTTTTAATCTCTAAATATAAAACAAAATCAACTTCGTTAACACCAGTATTTTTAACTTATTGTTATTGTATTATCATTCTTAATTTATTGTGAAATTAACTTACATTTACTTTTCTTCTAATTTACTTTTAAATTTTATGTTTTGTTTAAATTATAAAATATATATATATATATATATATAATATTCTGTCTTTAAAATCTATATTATAATATATAGACAAGGTGCAATTTTGTTTTCAAAATTATCAAAATGATTGAGATTTTCAAAAAATTATGAAAGTGGTGTGAAGGTGACAAAATTTCACTGTGAAAAAAGTCATATCAAGGTGATATGATTTTAGTTCGAAACATTTTTAATGTTGAAGTCATGCAAAGAGTAGGCAGAACTTTAGACTAGTGCATTTTAAAACTTAAAGTCATATCAAATTGGCACAACTTTAGTTCAGTTTTGATAGAAGTCATGCAAAGTTGACACAACTCCAATTCATTGCATTTTAAATTGAAGATGTGTCAAGTTGACACAACCTTAGTTCCGTTTTGATAGAAGTTATGTTAAGTTGACACGACTTCAATTTAGTGTATTTTAAACTTGAAGTCATGTCAAGGTAACACGACTTTAGATCAATTTTGGTAAAAAACGTACTAAGTTGGCATAACTTTAGATTAAAATGCTCTAAGCTCAACTAGTGTCAACTTGACATAACTTCAACTTTAAAAATACTTTGAAATAAAATCATGCCATCTTAACACGACTTATTGTTGTTAATTTGACAAATCACGAACAAAAGAGCCCTTCTTGAGGCATGTATATTCACTGCCCTTAAAGACTTATCCGCGATGTGTTTCACAAGCCCTCTAGGATGAAACAGGAACTTCCTAGATTTTCTGAGGATCTAAGAACTAACAAGAAAGTACTCTTGAAAGAGTAAGTGACTCAAGATACTAGAAGGAAAATAAAGGAGAGAGAGCTTGAAGAAAGAAGAGAAAAGAAGGAGAGGTATGTTTCTGGATAGACCACCTATTTATGATGCTCTCGTGTGGGGATACGAGCAAGGAGGTTCGTATGTTCCATGCTCACACCTAAGAGCTGCTGCGAGCGGGAAGGTTCGTAGCTGGTGGATCACGTGTGTTGGACTACGAGCGGGGAGGTCCGTAGAATTGGGCTACGAGCGAGGAGGTTTTTAGAGGCAGTATAACATCTCGGTCAGATATTACGAATTTAAATAATACAATAAAGAAATATGAATAATACCTCATTTATTAAAAGTTCATTTCCCAAAAACGTGGGAAAATTTAGAACATTTATTACATCAATAATGCGCGAAAAACTACAATTAAAAATACTCGCTTACAATATCAAAAGGTTTACAAAAATTATTTAAATCCATAAGCGATAACTAAAATCCATAAAACATAAACTCCATGAAAATGTTTCTCGTTTAGCCCCTCTCCGATACTAAGCCTCACCAGAACCGCCTGCAACATCATCTGCTCCCGTGTAAAGGATTACACGATCATCGTCAAACACAAGCAGATAGGGTGAGCTAACAGAAACATATAATAATTCAAATATATATAAACATACATTCATCAAAGAAACTCCATCCTTTGATACAAAGCCACATGGCCACCACCATGTTATCCATGTTTTACGTCTTTAGATGAATACCTCAAGATACTTTTGCTGCCACACCGACAAGCGACAACTTGTAGAACACGTGCGGGAAACCTGCTATGGACCACACTCTGTAACACCAGGTGGAGTTCCCAATACGAACATCGTTCGTAATGTCCTAAGACTACCAAACTCGTCAGCTAACTATTGAGGAGGGCAATCTTCTAAACCCATCCGTACGAGCCACAACTTGCACACTCATACTGACAACACTCGCCAATCTGAGCCACAACTTAAGAGATGTCATTTTAAGCCACAACTCAAGGAATGCCACGTGTTTAACCCCTATCCCGAGCCACAACTCAAGAGATACATTACGAGCCACAACTCAAGAAACACTCTAGCAAGTCGATCTTTAAGGTATCACCAAAGTCTTGTAGACCACAAACATCCAAAGCAAACAAGCGTGCTACCCCTGCATTATCGTCTTATGCTGCTCCAGAGCCGCCAGGGGAAATCCAGTTTCAGGCCGTCTAGAGGAAGCCTCGTGCTGCTAGGCGCTGCACGTCCTAAGAGCCACTAACCTTGCAGACATCGCTTGGTGGGACTATCCTCGCCGCTAAGCGCCACACGTTCCAGTAGCCCACTGTGATTGTAACTATCGCCTGGCGGGTCAAACACCACTGTTAGGTGCTACACCAATACTTGTGTAGTATTGGTTTTTAGTCAATCCTGAATGAATCCTAAGGCAGCCAATCCCTATCCATTCCCATCCAGATCTCCCACAACATCATTAGCTACCTTCAACCACATATCCATTCATCATACTTCATATTATAAACATCAATTGTTAGTTTTATAATTTAAGCATATAACCCAAAGGTGTGCAATTTTGTTAACTTATGGCAAAGCTAGGTATCCACAGTGTAATCCTTAATGTTACTGCTATCTTATCGAGTAGTCCTATCTCTCTTTCATATCTATAGGTATTTGCATCAAGTGCCCCCCTTCTAATCCTACATTTGACCTCAATGCGCCTATACCCAAAGCACACGAATCACACAACCCATTCATGCTTATTACTTAACCATTTACGATCAATACATACTCCCCACCATTACCTACTTCCATTATTTCTCATGCACGTAGTCTTAGTTTTCCTCCTATTTAATTCGACTTGAACCCCTAACAGCACCCCTTACTCGAGCCACACAGAAATCAACCTCAACTATCACTTTCCTCGCTATCGCTTGGCGGCAACCTACGAGCCGCCGGGTGGTGCATCACTTTCTGGAAAATTCCAGATTTGGTTTTGCACTTGTGCGAAGTCTATTCTCCAAAAGTCATATCATTCTATCAATTTTTCCTTATAACTACTCTTTAATGCGTTCCGTTCCACAGATAGATAATTACCAATCGATTATACCAAGAACTTTCCATCAATTGCAATACAAATCATGCTACCCAAAATTCCTCAATTGGCACAACCCTAATATCCATGAAATCTTGAATTCATCGCGTTTGTAGAAATCATAGGTTCTCCCACCCAATTTGTCAAGGTACTTAATATCACAATTCATAAAGACTCTCATGAGTCCTTTACATTCCCAGAATGCGCAAAACATAAAAAATAAAGCAATGTAGCTCGTGTCGCCTGGCGGGTGTCCATCACTACCAGGTCATTCATATAAAACCCAGAAAACTGGGTTATGCAGGATGAGTCACCTGGCGGGCCAATTGTACTGTCAGGCAGTTTTTGGGAAAAACCTAGAAAACTATGTAAACGCATGTGTTGCCTGGCGGTTCCTTCCACACTGTCAGGCGGTTTCTGGAAAAATTCCAGAAACCCGAATAGGAATCACGAAATTGTAGAATTTAAACATAACCAATACTCAACATATCATGCAATACATATTAATTACATCAAAACCAATAACAACTCCCATAACCTGGTAATCCTTGCTCCAATTGCAACACTTAAGCTAGCTCTTTGATCCACGAAGCCTTCCTTGCTCTCACCTCCGTTAAGCTCCTTATCTCTCTCACTAACATTGTGTTTACTCTCAAACTTCTCTGCTCACAGTATGCACCAATGGCAGCCCCAACAAACCACTCTTTCACCCTTAATTGGTCACTTAACTATGCTTTGATAAACCCTAATGATAGTAAAACGAAAATTCCAATAAAATTAGCTAAATGGTTATTCAATATTGGTTCTATGGTGGTTTTATAATTCCTTTCGGCTGCCCTCTTAGGCGGCTAGGGTTTCTGTTCCTTCAGAGTCATGCCAAAAAGAATTTCGGCAAAAAAAAGTTATTTTATGTAGACCAAGGTTCGAACACACAACCATTCAATTATCTATACCAATACACAACCAATTCATGTTTCATGACTACTAAAAATTCTCATATTACATGAGAATTTTCTTGCAAATTTGTTAAAAAATTTGCAAGAAAATACTTTTTCCTGCTATTTTTTTTAAGAATTTTAATTGGTAGGTAATTCCTTCGTGGGTAATTATTTTCTACAAAATTATAAAATTCACAAATATTTCCTACAAAATTTGTTGCGAAAAGTGTTTTATACAAAATATTTTGCAAAAAAAATTGGCAGGAATTTCCTGCAATTTTTTTTTTCATAACAAAATTTATAAGTATTTCCTACAAAAAAAATCAAAACAAAATTGGTAAGAAATATGAGTTTTTTTTAGTAGTGATGATAATTCTTATAAATCTAGAATTTTATTATCACTCATCACGATCAATTATATTATCAAAAAAATGCACAATTAAAATATCACACAATTTGACATACATAAGACTGAAACCCAAGTCCTCTCAACACAATCAAATACTCTCAACCATTTGAGTTAGTACTATTCCACATCATACAAGTCAACATTTAATGTCATAAAGGCTCCCACTACCCGCATTTATTAATTAATTTTTTATTTAATTAATTAAATTTCTCAGGTCTTAGCAGAATCACGAGCGGACAGATTCGTGGAAGCATCATATATCCTAGGTCCATAGTCAATTATTTGTGTGACTTGAAGGTTGGAAAACCTTGGGGCAATAGGGTCTTCGCCAAGAATTAACTAGACTAAAGTAACTTGGGTGAATATTTATTTATCAATTTATGTGATATTTGTTTATGAGCTCATCCTTTATGTTTACGTTTGGCGATGATCGTGTGACTTGTCACACGGGAGCAGATGATATTCCAAGTGATGCTGATGATGCCTAGAGACGGAAAGAGGGCTTGCATGGGATTTGAATTACATTTATATATGATTTTAGTTCAGTTATTTAAATTTGGAGAACTTGTAAACGATTATAGTTTTTATGGATTTTGTTATTTTGGATTTTAAGCGCATTGTATGAATTTTAAATTTTCCCGCGTTTGGGAATAATAAATTATGGCGTTTGAAATTTTTAAGTATCAATTATTTATTTTATTTAAGTAATTTCCAGTAGGGACGTTACAAAAACCACCACAAAGTAACACATTATCTAGTTTTTCTACCATTGTTTTGGTGCTTGTTTTAACTCATACAAAGATTTTAAAAGTTTGCACACCTTGTTTTCTCGACCAAGGACAACACACCCTTCAGGTTGAGTCATATAAATTTCCTCCTCTAATTCATCATTCAAAAAAGCAGTCTTAATATCCATCTTGTGTATCACTAGCTTATGGATAGTTGCTAGAGTTAACAAAACTCGAATAGAGGAAATCATAGTCACAAAGGCAAAAGTATCAAAGTAATCTATGTTGGGTTTTTGAGTAAAACCTTTTACTACTAATCTTGCCTTATATTTGTCTATGGATCCATCAGGATGATACGTTTTCTTAAAGATCCACTTACAACCCATGGGTTTTGCTCCTTTAGGCAAATCTACTAAGGTCCAAGTATTATTTTTCTCAATTGATTCAATTTCAGTCCTAATAGCCTTATCCCACTGTTTTGCATCAGTAGCCCTAATAGCCTCTAAAAAACTTGTTGGATCATTTCCAACTAGATATGTATAAAAGTCATCTCCAAAAGAAGTTTCATTCCTTTGTCTTTTACTTCTTCTCAAAACCTCACACATGGCATCACTATTATTATCTATAAGTTGTTTAGATGTATCAGTAACCTTTAAAGGAAATATATGTTCAAAAAACTCAACATTTTTTGTCTCCACAATGGTATTATGTTCAATTACATTACTTTTAAGAACAAGAAACCTATAAGCAGCACTATGTTCAACAACATAACCTAAGAACATACAATCAATGATTTTAGAGCCTATTTTCCTTTTCTTAGGATCAAGTATTATTACTTTAGCTAGGCACCCCCATACTTTCATATATTTAAGATTAGGTTGATAACCTCTCTACAACTCATAGGGAGTTTTACCCTTTTTCTTATGAGGTATTATACTTTTGTAAAAAGCATGCAGTAAAAAGGGCTTCTCTCAAAAGGTTATCATGTACTCTAGAACTAATAAGCACATCATTCTTTTATTTTTTTTTCTCTCATCTATTCCATTAGACTCAGGTGAATATTGTGGGGTTACTTCATGGATAATACATTCTTTTACACAAAAGTCATTAAATAATACGTATTCACCACCTCTATCTGATCTAATCCTCTTAATTTTCTTATTCAATTGATTTTCTACTTCCGCTTTATAAGTTAAAAACACATCAAAGGCCCCATCCTTACGTTTGATTAAGTACACTTTGGTGTATCTAGAATAATCATCTATAAATGTTACAAAATAATTTTTACCACCTCTTGACATGGTTTGTTTTAAATCAACTAGATTAGTATGAATTAACCTTAACAAATCAGTTTGACGTTCTACATGATAACATGTTTTCTTTGTTATTTTATATTCTACATATACATCATATTTACCACTTTGTTTATCATACATACCAATTAATCCTAGTCGTTGCAATTTCATACTATACGAGGAATTCACATGTCCTAATCTAGCATGCCACATATCATACGAGTCAACGATATAAGCAGAAGAACATGATTCATTACTAATTTTTAAAATATTGAGTACAAAGAGACGTTGATTACAATATCCCTTCCTCACAAAATATTATTTTTTGTCATTACAATCTTATCAGATTCGAATGACATTTTAACCCCCACTTTTCCCAATAGTGCTACTAAGATTAGATTAACTTTGATAGAGGGCACATGTAGCACATCACTCAAGGCCAGAGTCTTCCCAGATACGAGTTTTAGAAGAACCTTTCCTTTTCCTAGGACAATTTTCATGGAATCACCAAGATAAACATGTTCTTATCCATCTCATACACTAGTGTAGGAGGTAAAAACACTTATGTTTGCACATATGTGCTTGGTAGCACTAGATTCTACCACCCACTTGCTCACATTGGTCATCAGATTTACTTGTGCAATGACCGCAACTAAAATATCTTCCTCTTGGACTATATTTGCCCTAGGAGGATTGTCGTTTCTTGCTATATGCCTACACTGAGGTGCATGATGGTCTGAATTCCCACATACGAAGCAATTACTTTTTTTCTTGAAGGTGTGGTTAGATCCATTGGGACGGGAATTTCAAAAACTATTTTTCCTTTTGTGATCAAATTTGTTTTCGTACCTTTTTGAAACAGGTTTATCTTCTACCACGTTTGCCTTTGTAGATAATGCTTTGGCCCTTACTATAGCACACTATTTCCTATTGGTATCTTTAATTATGATGTGTGTAATGAGCTCCTGAAGCATCATTTGTTCGTGCATGTGTTTCTGTTGTTGTTTATAGTCAGTCCAAGATGACAACACTTTCTTGATCAAAAGTTCTGAAACAAACTCATCATACAGAAGTATGTTCTTTACTTTGATATCTTTAAGTAGCTTGTGATATTCGTTGATTTGAATCTTAATGTCTTTTCCTTCAATCATCTCCTAACGGTAGTAATTCCCTATGACGAATCTTTGTCGAATGTCTTCAGTAATATATTTGAAAATCAACGAATCCCAAATTTCTTATATGAGCAGTACACATCGAACAAATCATTAAACGTGACAATAAGTAAGGTCTGTCGGCATACCTTGTTTGCATGAGTCTAATCTTCAATTTGTTTTGCTAGACTACTGAATTCGTCAGGTTTTGAAGTTGAGAGAGTCATAGCTACTCCATACATGTCTAAAAGGGTAGATACACGTTCTTGTCAGCGTCAGAAGTTTTGTCTAAAGAATACTTCAATTTTTGATACATCCGGAAATGGTTTTGCAAAGATAATCTGAGTTCCGAAAATGTTTTAATTCTCCAGAGTAGAGTTGTTGATGTTGTCAACCATAAGGCCTTAAGATTGTTGTTTATCCAATAAATCACGAATAAAAGAGCACTTTTTGAGGTGTGTATATTCATTATCCTTAAGGACTTATTCACAGTGTGTTGCACAAGCTCCTAGGATACAATAAAAACTTTTTCAGATTTTCCGAGGATCTAAAAATTAGCAACAAAGTACTTTTGAAAGGGTAAGTAACCCAGGATACTAGAAGGAAAATAAAGGAGATAGAAGAGAGCTCGAAGAAAGAAGAAAAAAGAAAATGAGAGGGTGTCTCTGGAAAGCACTAGACCACCTATTTACATGTGTAGAGAAAAAATGGGCTGAAATCCATAAAGCTCACCAACGTTCAAAACCAATTTTGCAATGTGCTTGAGATAGTCATAAATCATAATTCTTGCATTAATCATTAAATCAAAACGAAAACATAATATTGCACCAAAACCAAAGTTACACCGGTACAAAATTATAGCGGGTGCAACATTCCAATCTTTTGAAATATTATAACGTTTCACTTATTCACAATTTCACTTATTCACAATGAAATTGTGTCATCTTAAGAAGATTTGTTCACATTAAAATCTTACCTCGTTAATACGACTTATCCACCTTCCCAATTTTTTTAGCACTTATCCCATTTCGATAATTTAAAAAAAAACATAAAAATAGTGCTTTTGCCTATATAATATTATGAGATTCTCATCTAACAAACTTGTAAACGCTGTTTCTTTTGCATAACTTTCTCTTATTACATAAACAAAATTGTTAAAATTTTAAATAATTAGTTTGAAATAGAATACAATTTTTAAAAATTATATGAAAAAAATATATTTAACCTTTAAACTTTTTATCAATAAATAATCCTAAAAAAGGTTTAACAATAAAATATAATGTGAAGATTTGTTTGTATATTAAAATTAATATTTTATTCTTTTAAAAGTTAAATTAACATAAATCAAATTATTGATTTATCCATAAACTAATAATTGTTAATATATGTGAATCTTTCTTCCTTTTTCTTCTTACAAAGTAATTTATCTGTTATACTAATTTTAAATTTAATGTGAAGTTTTTTTGTAGTATTAATGTGAAGTATAAAAGGTGTGTAGACTTGTCCACACAGGATTTCCAACCCTAAAACCCTGAAACTTAAAACCCTTCTCAACCACTTCACACTCGCACTCTCGAAGCCTTCTTCATCGATTGGAAGAACAAAACCCTAAACCTCAATCTCTTCACCAGTCAGTGTCATCAACATGACGAGCTTGATCCTCAGAAGATCCTCCTCCGTAATCTCGCGCCGTTTCTTCGCCACTCTCGCCACCGTCGAACCGCTTTCGCGCCAAAGCGGGCTCGCCGCCCTCCGGCACGGTGGCTCCAACGACGGAGTTGGAATCAGGTTCTTGCACGCGATATCAGGACCATTGAACTTCCGCTCGTCGCCGGTTTCTTGCGCAGCGCAGCTCGCAGTGGAGCGCGACTACTCCAACGAAGATGTAGGTTCTGGCACGAACTGCGACGAAGGACTCGAGATCGCGAAGCTCGGGATCTCGACGGAGATCGTGGAGGCCTTAGCCAAGAAAGGGATCGCAAAGCTGTTTCCTATTCAGGTAAACGTCGATTTACTGTTGTTTTCACTTTTCTTTACAATTTTTAATTTTTTCTGGTTTTAGTTTTTTAGCTTCGTTAATTAATGTTGTAAGGTTCGTATTTGATTTGTAGTTGGGAGAAGGGAAATGGTAAAAAGCTTGAAACTGGTTGTCTGAAAATTTTACGAAATCAGTTTACTAGTTTAGTTGTAGCAACTAGAAGTTTTTCGTATATTGTAAGGACATTTTAAAGTTTGAATATTTTAAAAAAATATGTAAAACAAAATATCATATTTACTAAATAATGATGAAATTAAGCACATCACGGAAGTGTTTTTTTTTTAGTATTATAAATAGTGAATCTTCTCTTAAAACAGAAGACTCATGGTCATGTGTTGATAAATAAGGAACAGTCATTTATGAAGTCGTTGTGTACTTGCATGTTATGGTACGAAACTATCTAATAATGAGTAATATATTAGATCTAATAAAATTTAGAGTGATAAAACTTTTGATATTGAGGAGGACATTATATGATAAATTATTTAGACGAAGACATTTTATTTCTGGATATATGAATTTGATATAGAGACAAATGTATTTAATTTGGTAGGTATGTCAAATGACTCTTGAACATGCACTTCTTGTACAGTGAAGTTGAACACTCAAATTTATAATAATAATAATAATAATAATAATAATTATTATTATTATTATTATTATTGCCATTATACATGGAGAAATGATTTGATTTACATTGAGGTAATTTGTTTGAATTTGGCTTAGTTTGGTTTAAACAGAAGACAAACGTGTTTGTTAATAGAAATTTTACAAAGGTCCCTTGTTGCTATACTTTGGGCGTGAGTTCATGTATTATTATTAGAAACTTGTGGTGAAAAGAATTGATTTAAGTTCGGATAATATATTTTATATTTAGATACGTCGTGTTTACAAAATTTATTATCTCTGATCTTGAGGTGTTCAATTATTTATTGTTGTTGTAGAGAGCTGTGCTGGAACCTGCAATGCAGGGACGTGATATGATTGGTCGAGCTAGGACAGGAACTGGGAAAACTCTTGCATTTGGGATACCCATCTTAGACAGGATTATTCAGCTAAATGCTAAGCATGGGTACTTTATATTAGTTACACGTACATTTTACTTGTTTTCTGCTGGAAGTAGGATTCGGTAATGGTCCTATCTAAACCTTATTTGTTTCTTCAAGTAAACAAATTTTTGTCTTGATCATTGCAGGCGAGGAAAAGATCCTTTGGCTATGGTTTTGGCTCCGACTAGAGAACTTGCACGGCAGGTTGAGAAGGAATTTAATGAAGCTGCACCTAAACTGGACACGATCTGTCTTTATGGGGGTATGCCTATCCAACAACAAATGAGGCAGCTTAATTATGGTGTAGATATTGTAGTAGGCACACCTGGTAGAATTATTGATCTTCTCAATAGGAGGGCACTGAATTTGAAGGATGTGAAGTTTGTTGTTCTTGATGAAGCTGATCAGATGCTTCAAGTCGGATTTCAAGAAGCTGTGGAGAACATCTTGCAAAATTTGTCTCCAAATCGTCAGACTCTTATGTTCTCAGCAACTATGCCATCTTGGATAAAGAGTATCACCCGAAATTACCTAAACAATCCCCTTACCATTGACCTCGTAAGTATACACATCTATTTTAGGCACCAGTAAGAAATGTTAATCAACTTTTCAAATGTCATTTCTGTTGGAATTATGCCAAGTCAGGCTAATGAATTTTTCAAATTTAATTTCTGTTGGAATTATGTCGAATCTAGTATGACATGGGCCAAAGAGAGTTTTGAGGAGAAATTAGAAGATACCTAACAAATTTAATCAATGAAATCTTCTGAAGCTTAGGATTTTTTGATCTATGGCGAAATAAATTTCAATACATAAGGGCTGGAGTGATTTCTGATAGAACAACTGGCTCTAGAAGAGGGAGGGTTGAATAGAGCCTTAGACTCTTTTCACACAATTCTAGACTAGACCATATAGTAAACATAAATCAAGTACCCAAAAGATTTTCTATTGGTTCACCCCAACTCACGAACCACGTTCAGTTCTCCCGTAAATACATTGTTCAAGAGATTTCATTAATCAATTAAATAATTACAACGAATACACAAACCTCTTTTGGTTATACCTTCTTAATCTCCCTCCAAGAATAAGAACTCTCGAGCCTAAAGAAAATCATTCTCACAGATAGTACATTTTAAGCCCACTTGGGAAAACATCATAGTGTAAAGAATTTACAAGCACAAATAACACAATGAATACAATAAAGCTTAGAAAGATATATTGCTGGTGTGTTCTTCAATTTTTAACTTGATCTCTTTATATAGCTTCTTGAAACTTTACCGTTGCTTCTATATAAGGCAATATTTGATATTGCAACGATTATGTGTGGAGACTTTGAGTTGTATCTCCATCTTTATCTTTATGATTGTGAGCAATTGTTAAGGAATGTTTTGATATGTTCTTCACAACATTTATATCTTTGATTCTGCTTAAGGAAACAATTCAAATAATATATAGCTATTTAAGTGTAGTCAAGCATAAGTGCTTAATGTCATTAGTCTCTACACATACTCATTGCAAGATCAAATATTGCCTTATATAGAAGTAACAGTCAAGGTTGAAGAACACACACCAACAATATATCTTTCTAAGGTTTATTGTATTCATTGTGTTCTTTGTAGGTTGTGAGAAATCTTGTAAATTCTTTAGCTGGAACAAAACACATGTTAGAAGGTTTATATTTATAATACGATTTCAATAACACATAAAGTGTTTGTTATATCAAATGATCTATATGTATTAGACTATCTGATAGGATTCAAGGTAAAGTTATTGTATGCAGAAAACTCTCATGAGAAGAGCTACAACTTGTGGTGTCTAATTGTGATTATGATGAAATGAAATACAAAGACAGGATATAATCTTTAAGGCTAGCTGCCATTCCCTTTGAGTTACAGAACTAAGAATCTCCCTATCCTAGGAATTTGCATAGCAGAAAGGCCCTAAAATTATTTTGGAAATTCGAAACGAATCAATTTTTTGGGGAACTAAGGCAGTTTATGTCCCATATGAAGAATCATTCTAGCATGGCTATTTACTGACGCCACCTTTTTTTTTTTTTACCAAAGGGCATACAAAATCTTAAAACAAATGACATTAAGGCACGCAAATACCTAGAAATTACAGACAAATTTATCATATTATATAATGTCTGTCAGTCTGAAACTGGCATAATAGGTTTCCTATCACATTCTTTTCACTGCAACTGGGATAAATACATTTACTGGACTCCACAAGTTGGACTATGAACTCTTCTGTGTTCCTAAAATTAAAGTGCAGAGTCAGGCTTGTTGTAAAAGTTGTAGATTGTCTAGGGTAATTTTTGAGCAAGAAATTTTATGCATATAGATCTCATAAATATTATATAATGTGTGTATATATGCAGGTGGCAGTAGATGTGTAACCTTCAGAAGAAATTGTAGCTTTCTATATTTGTGCCTGTATAACTATTTTTCTATGACATGTTTATATAAATTAAGCAGTGGTTCTATATAAATTTTATCTTTAAATATGATTGTAGAAGGTATTATATAGAATTTGGAATCATACGGCAGCATGAGATCTTTATTCAGTTTTGCACATTTTTTCATGAATTTTACTTTGTAAGGAGGAAAAGAAATAAGAACGGTTGAGATTAACTTGCAGAATCCTTATTGCTGATTTGTAATTCTCTACTTGGGAACTATTTGGTGCCATAGGTTGGAGATTCTGATCAGAAGTTGGCAGATGGAATTTCACTGTACTCTATTGCATCTGATATGCGCACTAAAGCAGGGATTCTTGCACCCCTGATAACAGTATGACTTTAGATTCAATCTTTTCTCCTTACGTTTGTATCAGCTGTAATTAGTGATATGATTGATATTTTATTATAAGAATCTA
>Ga0099823_1004112_pt1 | contig 14087 bp, 5 predicted proteins | sample CowpearedBW_FD_76831 | JGI IMG/M metagenome (GOLD analysis project Ga0099823, IMG submission 76831) | Root nodule microbial communities of legume samples collected from California, USA - Cow pea red BW | ecosystem: Host-associated > Plants > Roots > Nodule | place: USA: California | collected...
AAAATAAAAAAAAAAAAAAAAATATATATATATATATATATATATATATATATATATATATATATATATATATATATATATGCACCTTGGTTGGTCCTTACTTATTTCACTCTTTTATTAAAAATATGATAATAGATAATATATTTTTATTATTTTGAATGAGTATTAAAAAGAAGTTTTTTACAGATAAAACTCAAACAATTGTTGAATTTGAAAACATTGACAAAATTTATATGATATTAATTTTGTTATTAAGTTTTCAATATCATGTTCAAAAGAAAACTAATTTAAAAATTCAACTTTTATTGTAAATACTTTTAACCATCTAAATTTGAATATTTATCATTCATATTTGAATTATGTCAATTTTTAGTAAGAATAGAAAGTATATCCTACTTAAATATTATTTTTTTTTTCTGAAATGATTTGTACAGGGGAGTTGAGTACATTTCAGTCCCACCTATGGATGAGCACATCCTAGCCTCAACAAGGGGCAGGTACATCTTGGCCTAATCCATCTTTGGGCTTAGGGGTACATACGTACATCCCTGCATACCATACAAACATACATCCCAGTACATATGGACTTAAGCATATATATGTATATCCTATTACATATGGGCTTAGACATACAAGCGTATAAATGATATATCTTTGCATTCATCTTTTACTCACACCGGTATAATTAGTCGCAACGTACCCAGTTTTGTCCCAATGTGTCTAAATGGTACTCGTTTTTAACTTTGCATCTACTTAGTACCCAAATTAGTTAATTTGCATCAATGTGGTTCCTTTTCGTTGACTCCATTAAATAAGATAATGTCTGACTGTGTGGACCAGTTAAGTGAGAAAAAGTGTTATGACGTGGCATGAGAGTGGTGTATGATGTGGAACAATGCAGCGTAAGAGAAAATTGAAAAGAAAAAGGCACAAATTAGGAACAGAATTAGAACGTTTTCTACGATAGAAGAGGGGTTTTCTGGAGTTAGGGTTTACTAAATTTGGGCCATTTCGTGCGTTGTGGACAAAATTGAAGGTGTAATTGACATCAAATTGGCAGCTATTTGGGATTGCAGGTGCGCAAACCAATTTTTTTTGTCGTTGATTGCATTATTTGTTGTTGGGATGATGGAGTTTAGGGTTAGTGGTTGAATGTTTTTCGTGGTTTAATTTAATGGTGTTATATGGTGTTGTTGTAATATTTTTATGATTTCGTTGACGGTGGTGGTCCATAAAGTGTGTTTTTGTTCACGAAAAGTGGTCCTCCATTAGTTATGCTTTTGTCTATTTTGATGCTTTTGTCGGTGTTATGGTGGTATGAAATGTAATATGTGTTTCTTTGTTTGGATAAAATGGTATTTCGCAGGGTAATATAGATATATTATTGTTGGTATGGACGACCATTTCAAAGTCGTTTTTCATCATGGTGGGAGGTTTGAGAGTAATGGATCACTGCAATATGTTGGACAATTTAGTGTTTTGGCATGTGACCTAGATAGATGGAGCTATTTCGAGATTTTGGGTATTTTGAAGGATATGGGTTATGCCAATGTGAAGGAGATGTGGTATGCAGTGGGTGGAGGATATGTTTTGGAGGCTAGATTAGTGTTGTTGTCTAATGACCGAGGGGAATGTCATATGGTGAATATTGCCACTCTTAATGGCCAGGTACACTTGTATGTGGTTCATAAAATGGATGAAACTGAGGTAGTGAATCTATTAGAATATCATTCTAGTGTGGAAGACGGTGATGTTCAGGGTGATGCTAAGGGTAATCTTGAGGGTAATGTGAGTGAGGTTGATAGGGGTGTACAATTTCAAAATGAGGATGATGGAGGTGAGGTTCATGGGGTTGTACAGAGTGAAAATGAGGAACATGGAAGGTGGGACTAGAAAGAGGTGTGGGATATGCGGACAAATAGGTCATAGAAGAAATGGTTGTCCACAAGCCCCAAAGGAGCCACCAACTAATCCACAAACTCAGCCACCAATTGGGAGCAGTCAACAAACTCAGTCACCAACACATGGTCATGGAACAGAACCACCAATTCACACCCCAGCTGAGGCACCAATTGAGGATCCTGGAACACAACCACCAATTCATATCACAACTGAAGCAGCAACTGATACACCAATTCAGCCCCCAACAGAAGCTCCTCCTGGATCGCATGCATCAAGTGAACCACAACAACCAATTCAGCAACCAAGTACAACAACCAATCCAACAACTCAAATTGAACCAGGTGCAACACAACAAAGTCAAGCACCACCTGCATGATCCACCAACTGAATGCTTTTTCTTGAAGAATTTGGACTTCCTTTTTAACTTTTTAAAGTGTAATTTGTAATTGACTACTTGCTTTATATTGGGCTTATTTTGGAAGACAGATTATTTTGATATGCCCAGCTTATGTACTCAACACTTGATATTCACTTCTTCTTTAATGAATGCATTTTCATCCATCTTTAGTTCAGAATTTATGAATGTCAAATGAATATGCCACCACCTGTTATGGTTCTTCTTCTATGTGCATCCAATTAATTACAGAAGATTAAATTTCAAGATGTAACCACAAATTGAACACACTTTTCATCACCAATAATTTCACTTCCAATTCATTTAATAACCATTAATTATAACTTCATTAAACACAAAATACATACCCAAATACAAACCATATTCAATCATTCATAAACTTAAGCCTTCATGGATTTTACAAAATAAGAACATCAAGCCATATTCACCAATGAACCCTTCATTTATTTTTTTATCAATACACACAAAAGAAGGATGACAATTAAATCCAACAACCTAATTATCCTAAATAAGTACATCAGCCATTTCTTGGAATCAATCAACTCTTTCTCCAGTTGACGTATTCTTTGGCTTTGTCTAGCAATGGTTGCATCTCTTTCATCCCCATTATCTTCAGTGCACCATTTGAAGTAATTGCAACCTTTGAAATCTTCACTCCCAGTCCGTTGTTAAAAAAAATCAAAGCAAACATGATTTTGAACAACAAAAGTCAGCCCAAAAGAAAATAAGAATCACATATCAAACCTTGTAGTGAGGACACCCCTAAAATTTTTTTCCCACCATTCTTCACTGTTCTTGCAACTCTTAACACTGCAATCTCCCCACAATGGCAATGTGGTGTTCCACCCACTGATCCAGATACAGTAGCAGGAGAAGAAACGCTGTGGTTATGTGACCCACACGAACAAGACGACCACGGATGACTAAAATAACATGACATTTCCCACTTCACCAGCCACCTTACCCCTACAGTAAATCAGCTTCCCGACCAAAAAATGAAAAAGAAGATGAAGATGGGAATAGAAAATTAGGGATTTTTGAATGGGGACAATCAATTCAAATAGGGCATGACACGTTATCCATAAATTGCCACTGTACAATTATTTTGACACGTATCCATTCTGCACATCACTGCTCTATTAATGGTGTTTCTGGAAACTTAACGGGATGGACCACATTGATGCAAATTAACTAATTTGGGTATTAAGTAGATGCAAAGTTAAAAGCGGATACCATTTAGACACATTGGGACGAAACTGGGTACATTGCGACTAATTATACCTACTCACACCTAAACTAGAAGTATTACTGAGCATTAGAGTGTTTGCATGTACCCACCCCTCCTGGAACATCGCTAAGTTAAACATAAATTCATTATTTTTGCCCTCATTTTTTATATCTTTTCTTCCATTTTTAAAAGAAAAAAAGGGTAATTTTTTCTTGTATCTCTTGGTAGTGAAATACTTGTTTAATATTTAGTACTATGTTTTTCTCATGACATTTTGTATACTATTTTTTATGAATATAGAAGAGTAAGTAATGTATTATTTGATTTTCTTACAGACAATTTTTAAGTGGACTTGATTATCATAATTTTTTGTTATCTTTAAATTTTTTATCAGATTATGATATATTATTTTTTAGTCTTAAACTTGTTTTTAAATAGGTATGTTGATAAAAAAAGAATAAATTCATTTTTTAAAATTGATAAAATAAAAGTGAAGATCAAAATAGGACAATATCGTTGGTCATCGCATAACAATGAAATAAAATGTTTATGATGACTTTTGAATCGATATGTGTACATTAGTAAAATGAAAAATGAATATTTTGTAAATAATATAGTTATTTATATTGAAAAGAAATAGCTGAAAAATTTAATTATGATTGAATTATTTGAATCTATGTCTCATATTAAATAGAGATGAGAAAGTAAAGTACCATAAAGATTCATAAATTTATTATCTTAAAATTTTGGGTTGACAATGACGTCAATCACGTAATCACTTACATGATTGGACTCAAATTTCATTAGTGTTATTTGTTTCCTTTCGACATTTTACCACCTAATATTTTAATTTATGTAACTTGTTTAGAGAGAGGGAGATAAAAAATTGTAGAGAGAGGAAGAGAACAAAAAATGAAAAGAGAAGGGAGAGAGAAACAGAAAAGAAGAAATGGGCATTACACTTGTTAACATTTCTAAATTTAAATATTTTTAAAAAGGTTTAGTAATGTATTGTGTTAAGTTCTATTTATTTGTTTATAAATTTTTATGCAATGCAAGATTGAATATGTAATCGTGATTGGACCTGCAGTGCAATTAAGTGTTTATTTATTTAATCAATTCTTAAATTCTTCTAATGTCTTATTATGGAATTTCATAAAGTAATCTAATAGAATTATACACTTTTTGAAATAGTCCCGTGTATAGTCTCGCGACGTGAATGTAAGTTTTTATACTTTAACTTTGCTTAAATTGCATGTTATCATGGTAAGTGATCAATCACTATTAAGTTGAAGTTTTTGCTCTCTGAGGTAGGCACATATATGATTAGACATAGCTCGAAAATACGTAAAAGATGCAAACAAAAGTTTGAGAAAAGGTATAAGTCACCACCTAACTTGATGTTTTGTGTGTGGTTATGTTAAAAAAAAAAAGCATTTTAACGTAGTATAGTATTTTATGATAATTTCCTTTTTGTTAACATTTTGATGAAAATTCAAGTGAGTTTCACTTTAGATTGAGAAAGTTGCGTACCTAGTAAAGATACAATTTATAAATTAATTCTCTTAAAAGGTTTTGGGTACTAAAAATCTTAATTGTCAATTTATTGGAGCCTAGGCCCACCTAAATTTTTTTTCACTTCTTCTTTAACATATAATAATATATCCTCATTAATTTTAAATATGAGTATTCAAAAAATTAGTTTTTTTATAAAACTCAGAATTATTGAATTTGAAATCAGGAAAAAAGATAATAACATTTATCATGATTTCTTTACTTGCTCATTTGTTATCGATTAATAATTTTGTTACTAAGTTTTCAATATCATATACAAAACAAAACTATTTTAAAAATCCAACTTCACTATTTTATTATAGATGCTATTAATCATCTAAATTTAAGGAATTTATCGATCACATTTGAATTATGTCAATTTTTGTTAAGAATATAAAGTACATCTTACTTAAACAGAAATATTTTTTTTTTTAATGATTTATCAAAATAAGATTGAAAAATAAAATGGGAGATAAATTTTTTGCCAACAATATAATTATTTACATTAAAAAAACTTTTAGTTAACTTCATCTTCAAATTTAAGCATAATTTTAACATTTTAAGTTTTTTTGTCTGATATTTATTTTTGTGACATTGTTTTAGTTTATGAAAATTTTCTTGAATATAAACTTGGAAAACCCGAAGAATGTGTATATAGAATTTTTTGTTATGATTTTTATTCATAAGATAAAATAATTTTAAAATTGAATATTAAAATATTTTCATCAGAATTTAATATTTATATATATATATTAAATTCAGAAAAGGTGTACAAGAAAGTTTCTACAATAGTGTTATATCTGATTGGATGAAATAAACAATAAATGGTAGAATCATTCTACTTAAAGTCATAGGACTGCAATTAGTAATTATGAAGGTACAGAAAAAAGAAATCAATATATTCTCCCAGTACTGATTTTCTGTTGCAGATACACCACTTACGTAAAAGAAAGCCTTTTTGCTTCTGGTTTGGATTCAAAAACTGAAAAACAAGTACAATAGAAATAGAAATACTCTAGTGCAATAGCCACTACTTCAATAACAAGTACAATATGTGAACAAGGTTAAAGATAATAAAAGAATCAAAATAAATATAAATTCAAATGTAAATTATTCAAATGTAAAAAATAAACAAATTTAAGTTTGAGTTTCAAATAAGTGAGAAAAAACAAAGGCATGATTTTCAGATTTTGGTGCACAGTAATATCAAAAAGGTTTTGTAGTATATACAGATGATCTTTGACTCAATTTCTATGCTTCATTTAAATGTATCTAACTTAGCTTCAATGGTTTGTTATATTTTATTGGCATTGACTGTTTAGAGTTTTTATGCATATAATTAAGACACCTACGAATTCAGAAGCCATGGTACCTTTCTGAGCTAGCAAAATGGATACAAATATTAACAATTTTTTTAATTTTAGTTTAAATATACATTTGATCCTTATTTTTATTATGTTTATTTAATTTGATCTTCATTTTTTATTTATGTTTAATTAGATCTTTAATTTTATCAAATTTTAATCAATTTGATTTTTTTTACTAACCATATTTAAATAATTAATGTTTTTGAACCGTGTCAATTTGTTTTTAATTTAGAATTTTAACACTAAAAAAATATATAAAAGTTATAGGTTAAAATAAACTAAAAATAGAAGATGGAAGATCATGATCAATTCACGTATTTAATATTCACACAATTCATCTCATCATAATTCTTTAAAGAATTAAATTTAATCAAATCAATGGATAATACAAATAAAATAAAATAAGCATCATTTAATCTAATTTATATTTAATTATCAAATTAAGATTTAATCAATTCTTTATTTTATTTTTAAAATAAAAAATGTAAATTATAATCTTAAATTGGAGAGAAGAAAAATAAATTTAGAGTGTTAAAAGTAACACCCAAAAAAATAATACGCCAATACGATCTGACAGTATCTTATATGGTTAGATTATAGGTAAAACTGTAATCAAAACAAGTTTAAATTCAGCCCAAGAACATAAGTTAGAAAGAACGATAACTACAGAGTTTTAAATTCAGTCCAAGAACATAAGTTAGAAAGAACGATAACTACAGAGTTTTCAAAAGATAACGAGTAGCAAAATTCAAATTAAAATCTAAATAGTTGTACAGTAATCACCACTACCATGGGAGCTAACATCTAAATCCTCATCTGTTCACACCAAATATTGGTGATCATTGCAAAAGAAGAACAATAGCACAAGAACCACACACAAAAGAGAGGGTAAGGTAATATAAAAACAAATGTTCTATTTATCATAAATTAAATCATATTAGGGAGTTGAGTAATTCACACTGTTATAAGCAACAAGCCATATCATGACCCATTAGGCTCAGTTATCCGGATACCAACATTAAGGTATAACTACTTGGAAATTTTGGCACTTGTGATGAATAACCTCCACCCACAAGGTTAATCATATACAAGTTCCTAAAACTACAAATGGTTCTTCTAACCAGGACCTCCTACTACTCTATACTCCTAATTCATTCTCCTTTACATGAGTTTGAATGATTAGTAAAGTTTCAGGATAAACTTCCACATTTTGAGTCCCTACCTCAATGTACACCAAAACATACATACTTTAAAAAGATTTTCCCTTGAAAATCCATTCTTCATTCTTGATTCACAATTAAACAAGTCTCATACATTATATCATCAATGTACAACACACACATCCATTGGTAAGATCATCATCATCATCATCATCATCATCATCATCATCATCACAGTTGCATACATCATTATATTCCAAAAGTTCATATCATTCACACATATTCACATAATCACCAAGTAATTTATATAATAACTTAACAACACATCTGTAAATTGGTTGAGGCTTTTAAAAATAAAACAACTTGTACAAAGCTCCAAAAATTATGATTTTACAGCCAAATGAAAGATAATTGAATCAAGAACTCAACGCAAAAAGAATCAATCCAATTGGGTACCTATAGAAAATGTTATGCACTAAACAAGTGACAAAGGTCAAAGTTGTCAACAACCTAATCTATAGGAATCTTACAAAAAAAAAAACTATTCTCACTATAGACTTTCAAACAAAGATCACACTAGTCAAAACAAAGCATCATATGTCTAGGAGTTGTTGTAAAAATTTCAACTCGATCCGATGATTAACGAAGCGAGAATTCAAAATTTAGCAAGATGACTCTGAGTTGGAAAAACCCACTTGCCCAGCGAGAAGGTTGATCACCCAGCAAGTCTGCATAACTCAGAAACAAAAATTCTGCATTTTGACAGTGTTAACTGAACTTAAAACCCTGTTTAAGCCTCATATAAGTCAAAAACATTTCAAATTCCATGTTACCATCTCAATTTCCATCGAATTTATCTTAAATCATATGCATTCAACAAAACCTCCAAATTTTTCTAACCCATACATACCCAAACATGAAATTATGGATTTTTTTTCATCTCACACCCACAAAGTACAACATCATCATATCAATTTGAGCTATCAAACGTTGTATCAACACACAACTAGACATTCAAACAAAATCATCATGCAAGAAGTAAGGTTTAGTTCCCTCACCTTCGAAAATAGACTCAAACTCTAAAAACTCTCAAAGCACCTTCGAACTCGCGAAATTTCAACCTCGACTTAAGACAACAAAAAACAATCCAATCATGCCCACACAACCACTGATTAGAAGAGATGCAAGATGGAAACCAAAAAGACATATGTAAGCAAGGAAGACTTGCATGTACTGTAGAAGAAACGAAAAAGGTGAGAAAAATTGATTTACCCCAAAAAAGAAACTAATCGATAGGAATCGAAGGCCTTGCTATGAGAAATGACCCTACGGTTTTGGTTATACAAACAAACAGAGAATGAGGAATGGAAGTTTAAAAATGAAGATGGAGGAAATGGAATTGAGAGAAAGAAAGGGATTTCATATGGTTTGTATTTTCATTTTCGGGAATTGAAGATCAAGATTTAATTATGCATGGATGAAGAATGAATAACAAAAGAATGAAAGGTAATCTAAAAGACAATTTCGAAAAATTGAGAAGAAAGGAAAGAAAAAAGACAATTTCTAAAATTGTAAAACCACATTGATGTTTTATATCCCTTTGTTCCCTAATCTAAAAAGTATATTTAATATATATATATATATATATATATATATATTCCCTAATTTAACTTAAACATGGGCTTAAATGTAAATTCTAATTAATTTCATATAACTCCAACTAGAGTTGTCAAAATGGATTGGAACTCGCGAGCCAACTCCACGGGTTTGGGCTGGGTTGGATTGAAATTTTTTTACAAATTTCAATACGGGTTAGTTTTTGACCCAGCTCCCCTAGAACCCGGCTCACTCGGGTTGAACCCGTGGTGAGCCAGGTTGGCTCACCAACCTACAAATAAAGGGTCACACAGGTGTTTTTGGTTAAGTTGAACTTTGCATTTGGGTCATATTGGTTATTTTTTTGAGCCAACACATATATAATTTGTATTTTTGTGATTTTGGTTTGTATTTGGATTGTATTAAAGTTTAATTATATTTCAATTAGAATTGTAATTTAGATTTTACCGAAAAAAAATTATATTTTTTTTAATTAAGTGAGTTTGTGAGCCAACCCGTAGTGGGCCGGCCAGGTTCGAATTTGTTTGGCTCGCTAATAAATGAGTCGGGTTGGATTGGATCACTAAGTAATCAACCTATGGTGGGTCGAGCCGGATCGGGTCGGGTTACCGATTTTGACAACTCTAACTCCAACTCCAATTATAAAAGTCTAAGCTTAAATTTAGCATACATTTCAGCATATTTGTAACAACCTACAAAAATAATGAAACACAGAAGACCCCCAAATTTGCAAACCTATATCCACTTTGAAGTAGGGATGCAATATGGGCCTGGTCCGTTGGGCCAGCCCGCGTAAAAAATGCAGGACAGGTCAGGGAAGTGAACTTGCAGATCCGCAGTAGCCTGGCCCGCATAAGCCCGCAACCTGCATAAAGAAAAACTGGCACTTGTGTATATTAGTTACTTTTTTTATGGACTTTTGCATTAACGTTTCAAATGCTTGTATAACTGGAAAAGACTAATATTATGTATTTTTTAATGTGCTAAAATTTAAAGAATACATTGTGTATGTCATAGTATGAATATGAATATGATGGAAATATTGAATTATTAATTTATCATCCAACTCCCTAAAGTCTTTACTTAATTTTGTGAACTTCTTAAAGTTTCCCAATTTTTAAATAATGAAAGTTTTATCATAAGAATAATAAATAAAAAAACGGGCCAGGCTGCTGGCCAAATGATGTGCGGCGAGCCAGTGATTGCAGCCCGCATAAATTGTGCGGACGAGGCAAGCAAGCCCGCGATGTGCTGGCCTTATTCGGACTGGGCCTAAACGAGCTGGACCAGCCCGCATTGCCATCCTTACTTTGAAGCTTGAAAAATTTAAAATCCAAAGTAACTAAGCAAAAATTAATATTTTTAAAAGCAAAATTATGACCAAAATAATAAACAAATTAGATTATTTGAAAATTCAAAATTGATATTTTTATTAAATATTTTTAACAAGATTAATTTTATTTAAATTTATACTTTACATTTAATTTTATCTAAAATTGTTTTAAAGTTATTAATAAAAAGTAATGTTAATAGAAAAAAAATTCAAAATTATTAATTTCAACTAACAAATGTTAAACTTGTTTATCAATTACATTTCATAAAATAAAATTAATTTATCAACTTTTTCAATTTTTATATTTTACATTGAACTTTATTTTATTACATTATATTTTAATATTTTAATATTTTTTATTTAATTTTATATTTTAAATAGTTTTATATTTTTAAAATGTGTTAAAATTAAATAATTTTTATACAAATATTTGAGTTGGTTTAAAAATAAAAATTATATAAATTAAATGAAAATTTTTAAATAATTTTATAAGATATTAAATAAAATTTGAAAATAATTTTAAATAAAACTCAATGTGAAATATAAATTTTAAAAAAACTTAATCTTATTAAAAACATTTTATAAAAATATCAATATTAATAAAAGTATCAATTTAATAAAAATATTTATATAACATTTATATAAAAATTAAATTTTGTTTTAATTTGGAGAGGGACGTAATTGCTTAATTTAAAAAAATTGAATTAAATTAAGACAAAATAAAAATACATTTACTAAATTAAAATTGAGGCAATGACACCTTACATGACAATGATACCTGACACTACTGCTACAATATCACATCGTCACTACCATGTGGCACCATGTCATCTTGATACATTACACATTTTTAATTTTTTTTAAAAATATATAAAATATAAAAAAAAATATGTGGCACTTCTTTGACCTTATTAGTACAATATTAACGGAAATGACTTAATTGAATCAAATTTTTCAAAATTGGTACCAAATTGAAAAAGCACAAAAAAAAAGATCAAATTAATATTTCCCAACAAAAATGTGATCAAAGATATAATTTAATCATTTTTATATTCATAATAATTTTTTTATATTCTAAATTATACATTATGAAATGTAGAATAAAAACATATTGTTCGGATCAAATAATCTGAAATACAGGTATATTTTAAATTGTATAATTCAGAATATAATTTTGTATATTTTTTATTAAACATTTTGAATTAAAAAAATTTATATTTTTTGTTATACATTCTAAATATAAAATAAAAAAATATTTCAGATTATAAATTTAAAACTAAAAAGCTTACATCCCAAATTCTATAATTTATAATATAAAAATTTGTATGAATGCAATAAGAAATATACGAATACGAAGGTGCAGAAAGAAGCTAGATATACCAAGTTGTGAGAGTAAGTTTGAGTCAATGGATCGACCCAAAATATTCATTAAATGAGTTAGGTCAAGAAAAATAGTATAAATTTAATTGAATTATTCTTTTTTTATCCGTTTTGCTTGCAATCTAAATAAATTTTGGTCAGCTTGATACATAAATCTATTTTATAAATAATAATTATATTTAAAAAATATTAAATATATATTAATATAATTATATATGTATTATAATTTATATAGCAAGCTATTATATCTTAAATTAAAATTAATTTCATTGGCATAATTTAAATTTTAAAATATGTACTTAATTTATATTTTTTCACTTTTTTGTAATAGACAACATAGCCCGTTGACCCGACGTAAAATCAATTAGGCTTAAAAATTGCAATATCATGAGAACACACGTCAAACCATTTTACCACACAAAAACAATTCAATTTAGTTTTTTTTTTACATTCTTTTATTTAAATATTAATATAAAATTATCTTATTTTATATTTTATTATTTTTGCTATTTTTTTTTAGTGTTAATATTGCATGTAAGCTTCTTTTTGATCATATCATAAAAACAACTTTTTGAAAATTTGCCTATTTTTCTTATTGAAATACAATTCTGAAAACAACCTCTAGAATAGGTATATGCTTTCATTACGTAATTCCTTATATTATTATTTTATTACAACTTTATTTTTCATAACCACTAATATCTAATGTGCACATAAGTTATAATGTTAAAACAAAGTATTTTAAACTTAAAACACTATCTTTCGAAAATAACAAAGAGGTTCACTAATTTTGAAGGAATATATAATTGTTTTGAAGGAATAAAAAAATTGAAATGAGAAACTTATTCCATTTCAAAATAATTAGTCTTAACTTTTTTAAAAATATCAAATTGATGACCTTCTTACTTTTTAAACTCTTTTTGTTAGCTCATTTATTTATGGAATAATATTATTTTATTTAAAAAATAAGATATTTATTATTATTTTTAATCTAAGAGAATTAAAGAGCACAGTAATCAATTAATTCATATACCAAATGAAACAGGGAGTGTACTTAATATATGAGAGATGTAAACAGTAAAGAATCACAGATTACTCGAATAATGGTCCAACCAATCCATATATGCCGGGCTTTCAATTGTGATGCCTAATTTGTTGGAAACCGTTTTCTCGTAAACAGTTTGAAGCCTTTCAATTTGGACAATCCGGGCTGGGATTCTTCCTGCACCTACGAAAATTACTTTTTGCACTCCCATAAATTCTCTTATTTCATATTGTGGTATCTAGAATATAAGTTTTATAATCTGAAATATATAATTAAAAAAATATTTTTTATTTCATATTTTAAAATATAAAATCTGAAATATATATATTTTTATTTTGTATTATGAAATATATAATTCAAAATACTAAAATTATATTCTAGGCGGTAATTTCAAAATATATAAATTTACAGAGGTGTAGGTCAAAAATTATGAAGGTGCAAGGAAGAAGTAACCTATTTTTTCGTTGAATTTTGTTCCTTGCACAACTGAAAAACTATTAGAAAAAATCTTAAACAACATTTCTACTTGCTATTGGTAAAAACTCTAGAAACTTTTATTTATTGGTAAAACCTTTGTAATGTTATAAATTTATAGATTTATAGATATCCAATTATATATACCACTCCTCATACCTCATATTTGTATGGGTATTCGTTATGTGAGGACCCATATGTTTTTTTAATATCCACGGTATTCATGGATATTTACAAAAAATAATTAAAAATATTTAGCAGCATATTTTAATTATAAATTTAAATAAAATACAATACATAACATTCATAAATTTCAAACAAAGTCTAAATAACCTAATTAATTAGTGTTGAATGACAGTTTACAAAGAGATAAAACTTTTTTAAAACTAATTGATAAAAAAATAACTCATTCAAAATCAATGTGTTAATATTTTAATAATTTTTTAATTTAAATTAGAGTATAATAAGTGCGAGTATGAATGTCAACAAGACGGGTAAAGTACGGGTAGTAGTTCCCTCATACCTTACCTGCTGGATAAATATATGCCTCGTACTCATATATATATATATATATATATATATATATATATATATATATATATATATATATAT